>X40_Bactrian_Camel__coassemble_185_pt1 | contig 11107 bp, 7 predicted proteins | sample X40_Bactrian_Camel__metabat2_low_PE_002 | metagenome-assembled genome bin X40_Bactrian_Camel | reverse complement strand
GCTCAGGCAAGGCAGATTACATTATTATAGGTCAATGGGCAAAGAAGGCTTTTTCAGAGGCACAGCGCTACGGTGACGTTAAGGCAGTTGCTTCATCTGCAGACAAAACCTTCTCTTATATCCCAAAAACAACAAAAGAAGATTTCAGACCAGATGCAGATTACGTTTACATCTGCCTTAATAACACAATTTACGGTACTGTATACCATCAGCTTCCTGATACAGGGGATATTCCTCTTATTGCAGATATTTCAAGCTGCTTCCTTTCAGAGCCACTTGATATTTCAAAGTTTGCAATGGTTTACGGTGGCGCACAGAAAAACGTTGCTCCTGCAGGTCTTACAATTGCAATTATCCGTGAGGATATGTTAGGCAAAGCAAGGGACATTACTCCAACAATGCTCAATTATCAGATTCACGCAGACAACGATTCTCTTTACAACACTCCACCTTGCTATACAATTTATATCTGTAAGCTTGTTCTTGACTGGATCAAATCTCTCGGTGGACTTTCTGCAATTGTAGAGCGTAATCGCAAAAAGGCAGAAATTCTCTACAATTTCCTTGATAACAGCAAAATGTTCAAGGGTACAGTTGTTGCAGAAGACCGTTCACTTATGAACGTTCCTTTCATCACAGGTGATGAGGAGCTTGATGCAAAGTTTGTTAAGGAAGCAACTGCTGCAGGTCTTGTTAACATCAAAGGTCACAGAACAGTTGGTGGTATGAGAGCTTCTATTTACAATGCTATGCCCCTTGAAGGTGTAGAAAAATTAGTTGAATTTATGGCTGAATTTGAAAAGGCTAATTCATAATTACAATTACTAAAGGGTTGATTTTAATGTATGATATTTTAACTTTAAATAAAATTTCTCAAATAGGTCTCAAGGAGCTTGACGATAAATACGCAGTAACAGATTGCTGCGATTGTCCCGACGGTATTATCGTTCGTTCTGCTGCTATGCACGATTTTGCTTTTTCCGACAAAACTGTTGCAGTAGCAAGAGCAGGTGCAGGTGTTAACAATATTCCTGTTGAGGAATGCACAAAAAAGGGTATTGTGGTTTTCAATACTCCGGGCGCTAACGCAAATGCCGTTAAGGAGCTTGTTATTGCAGGTCTTATGCTTTCTTCACGTAAGGTTGCAGCTGCTTACGATTGGTGCAAAACTCTTAAGGGCGAGGGCGACAACGTTGGTAAGCTTGTTGAAAAAGGCAAGTCACAGTTCGCAGGTCCCGAAATTCTTGGCAAAACACTTGGTGTTGTGGGACTTGGTGCTATCGGCAGACTCGTTGCAGTTGCTGCAAATGGTCTTGGTATGAAAATCGTAGGCTACGATCCATTCTTTAACGATGCACTCAAGAGTGAGCTTCCTGCAGATACAGAGTACGTTGATTCTCTTGATGCTATTTACGAAAAATCAGATTACATAACTCTTCACCTTCCATGCACACCGGATACAAAGGGTATGATTAACACTTCTTCAATTGCAAAGATGAAGGACGGCGCAAGAATCCTTAACTTTGCACGTGGTGAGCTTGTTAAAGGTGCAGATATGGCAGAGGCAATTAACAGTGGTAAGGTTGCAGCTTACGTAACAGATTTCCCGTCTGACGAGGTTATCGGTCTCGACGGTGTAACTGCACTTCCTCATCTTGGTGCCTCTACTCCTGAAAGTGAAGAAAACTGTGCATATATGGCAGCAGTTGAAATACGTGAATTCCTTGAAAAAGGTAATATCAAAAATTCTGTTAATTTTCCCAACGTTGAGCTTGACGTTCAAGGCGAAAGAGTTGCAATAATTCATCATAACGTTTTAACTGTTATGAATGACGTGCTTGGCGCTTTCACAAGTGTTGGTGTTGAAACAACAGGCTTCTCTTCAAAGGCAAAGGGCGACTATGCATATACACTTGTTGCTGCAGACAAAATTCCCGATAGCGTAATTGCAAAGCTTACAGCTAATGAAGATATAATTAAGGTTAGAAAGATATAACAAAAAGCTCGGTTGAAAGACCGAGCTTTTTAAATTTAAAATGTAAAATTCAAAATGCAAAATTGTGGGTCTGCGACGCAATTATAAGCTTCGCGAAGCCTATCCCTCTTGCAAACCGAAGGTTTGGAGGAGGGGGGACCATTCTCTAACAAAACTACTGTATTAATAAACCATATCACGGGCAATATACTTATTTTTAAAAATGTGTTTGGGCGGAATGGTGGGTGGTACCATACGCTCAAGCTTATAAAAAAATAAAGAATAAATAATAATTTTGAAACAACGTTGCAAATTTACGCTATCGCGAAATCATATATCATCTTTACTATTTATGCATATTTCTTCTGCTTCAATTTGTGCTTGTATTAAAATATTTTTTATTTCATTTATGTCCTTTAATTCTAAAGCCTTGCTAATGGCCTTGAACAATGTTAAATACATTCTTTTGTACACAATAATTCACCTCAAGTTGATATTATCAGAAAAATAGAACAAAGTCAACTCAAAAGAGGTAATAAATAAAACTCAAAAAGGTTAACATAGTCATATAACTTAAGTGAGGTTTTTGTATGACTATTGGTGAAGCTGTGAAAAAAAGAATAATTGAATTAACAGAGAAAAATAATATTACTATAAATAGGCTTGCCACAATTTCAGGCTTAACACAATCTACTTTAAATAACATTACAAGTGGCAGAAATAACAGCGCAACTGTTTCTACAATAAAGAAAATTTGCGATGGTCTTGAAATAGATATACGTGAATTTTTCAATTCACCAATATTTGACGATTTAGAACAGGAAATTAAATAAAACAAGCTCGGTCGAAAGACCGAGCTTTTTTAATGATAATAAATCACATTACGGAATCACATTACCTGCACTTGAGAAGATTTCGTACCATTCTTGTTTAGTAAGAGTAATATCCGTAGCCTTTGCACATTCAAGCAGCCTTTGCGGATTCATTGTGCCTGTAAGTGGCTGCATTTTTGCAGGATGTCGGAGAATCCAGGCAATGACTATAGTTGATTTTGTAACGCCGTATTTATCAGCCAATTCCTGAAGCTTTGCGTTGATTTCAGGAAAATCGGGGTTATCAACGTATACGCCTTCAAAAAAGCCGTACTGGAATGGTGACCAGGCTTGGATTGTAATATCCTCATATCTGCAATATTCAAGCACTCCACCGTCTCTGTCGATAGCGTTATCCTCACGCATATTAACGTAAAGACCTTGCTTTATAATGTGGCAGTCTGTGATGCTGAATTGGAGCTGATTAGCACAAATGGGCTCTTCACCAAGATATTTTTGCAAAAGTCTCATTTGCATAGGATTCTGGTTTGATACACCAAAGTGCTTTACTTTTCCGCTATCCTTGAGATAAGCAAAAGCCTCTGCAACCTCTTCAGGCTCGTAGAGAGTATCGGGACGGTGCAATAGAAGAAAGTCAAGGTAATCTGTACCAAGCCTTTTGAGGCAGCCTTCCGTTGATTTTATGATATGCTCCTTTGAAAAGTCAAACATAACCTTTCCGGGACAAATACCACATTTTGATTGGAGAATTATTTTCTCTCGCACGTCGTCATTCATTCCTATAGCTTTAGAGAAAATTTCTTCACTTTTGCCACCACCGTATAAATCTGCGTGGTCAAAAAAGTTAAGACCTTCTCCCATAGCAGTATCAATAAGAGCTTTTGCCTCGTCTACTGTTTTGTCTGCCATACGCATACAGCCTACGGCAATAACAGGTACCTCTACTCCACTTTTACCAAGTTTCATTGTTTTCATATTGTAATCCTCCTTTTAGATGCCAGATACCAGATGCCAGATGCCAGGTGCCAGTTTTCAAAACAGAGGTTATATTGCTATTAGTTTATCTGTTTGCGGATAAAAATATTTTTCTGGTAACGGTGTCGGTATCTGTTATTTGTTAGTTAACAAGTTTTATTAATAATCCGTTTATCATTTTACCTATTTCATGACAATTATTTAAAATTTGTGTGCTTTGGTTTTGATTTATATAGTTTAATTTTTCTGCAATGACAAGTTGTGTTTCGAGTTCTGTTAAAGAACCTCTTGCAATGTGCAAGAAATGAATAAATTCTTTTTTAGAGTTTCTTTCATTTCCTTCTGCAATATTACTAGGTATAGATACAGCTGCTCTCTGCATCTGAGAAACAAGTCCGTAAATCTCATCTTTTGGAAAAGTTTTTGTTAATTTATAAATATCAATAACAAGTTGAATTGATTTCTGCTATACTAATAATTCTTTGTAACTACTCATAAGCTTACTCCTTTTAAAAACTGGCATCTGGTATCTGGTATCTGGCACCTCTTAATACACTTCGCACAAAACCCTAATTCTATCCTTCCTCGTTGTTCCCAAAACCTGTGTGTAACGGAATCTGCCGTAGCCTCTTACTGAAACCATAGAGCCGTTTTCAATATTTAAAGAATTGCTTTTTGTAAGCTTTCCGTTAATAAAAACCTTTTCGCCTTCAACAAGTGCCGAGGATTTACTTCTTGAAATATCATATACACCTGAAATTAATACGTCAAGTCGCAAGGATGAAACGATTACCGTCTTCTCCTTAGGCTTCGGCAAATCTTCTGAGGGTATATCCTCACAAAGCTCGCAACGTACACTTGTGTGACGGACCTTTGTAAGATTATCTATTATATATTGAGCAATTGTATCAAGGCACACAAGGTAGCCCTTGTTTTTATTTATTATAATATCTCCAAGAGTTTCTCTTTTTATACCGAGTCCCATAAGTGAGCCTAAAAAATCACGATGAGTAAGATCATCTGCAAATTTCTCTGAAAGTGGAGAAATGCAAATTGTTTTTATGGGAGGTGATGCTTCGTAGCCGAAATCATTTTCGTTACCGAAACAAGCAATTTTCCTTTCTGCATCAGGGAAGCCACCGAGCAGAGTGTAGCCGAAGCGTATTTCCTCCTCCAAAAGAGCTTGCTCATAAGCGTTAAGGAAATCGCTGTAAACGTATATACCACGATTTTGTGAACGGCTAAAAAGCTCACGGAATCGTTTTTTTAGTATTTCCTTTTCGTCTGCCACGGCGCACCTCTTTTCCTACGTATAATAAAATAGTATATCATATATAATTATATAATTCAAACAAAAAACCCAAAGCAAATTTCTCTGCTTTGGGTTTTGTTAGTTAAATCATTCAGCCAAATTATTTAACTGAATTATTCAGCATCAGGAGCATAAAGGTCCTTGAGTCTGAGGAGATGTGCATATCTTTCCTGTGCAGCCTTTTCTGATTCAGCAAAGAGCTTTTCTGCTCTTTCAGGGAATGCACGAGTAAGAGATGAATAACGAGCCTCATTAAGAAGGAACTCTTTGTAAGCGCCTGTTGCAGGCTTAGAATCAAGTGTGAATGGGTTCTTGCCTTCTGCCTTGAGAGCAGGGTTGTAACGGAACATATTCCAGTAACCGCAATCAACAGCCTTCTTCATTTCGTTCTGGCAGTTTGTCATACCACCCTTGATAGAGTGCATTTCGCAAGGTGAGTAAGCAATGATAAGTGAAGGACCGTTGTATGCTTCAGCTTCCTTGATTGCCTTGAGTGTCTGATTGTTGTCAGCGCCCATTGCGATCTGTGCAACGTAAACGTAACCGTAGCTCATTGCGATTTCTGCAAGGCTCTTCTTTGCAATAGCCTTACCTGCAGCAGCGAACTGTGCAACCTGACCGATATTAGAAGCCTTAGAAGCTTGTCCACCTGTGTTTGAGTAAACCTCAGTATCAAATACCATAATGTTTACGTCTTCACCGGAAGCAAGAACGTGGTCAACACCACCGAAGCCGATATCGTATGCCCAACCGTCACCACCGAAGATCCAAACAGATTTCTTTGAAAGGAATTCTTTGTTTGCGATGATTGACTTGCATGTATCGCAGCAAGCACCGTCACCGATAGCAGCAACAAGAGCGTCTGTAGCAGCACCGTTCTTTTCACCGTCGTTAACTGTGTCAAGGTATGCCTTTGCAGCAGCCTTGATTTCGTCAGAAGCCTTGTCTGACTCAAGAAGTGTTTCAACCTTAGCGATGAGACTGTTACGAAGAGCAGCCTGACCAAGGAGCATACCGAAGCCGTGCTCAGCGTTATCCTCGAAGAGTGAGTTAGCCCATGCAGGACCCTGACCCTTAGCGTTAGTTGTGTATGGTGACGTTGCAGCAGGACCGCCCCAAATTGAAGAACAACCTGTTGCGTTAGAGATGTACATTCTGTCACCAAAGAGCTGTGTTACAAGACGAGCGTAAGCTGTTTCTGCACAACCTGCGCAAGAGCCTGAGAACTCAAGGAGTGGCTTCTTGTACTGGCTGGAGATAATTGTTGCAGAAGATGCAACGCCTTCTTTTTCTGTAACGTTTGCTACACAGTAATCAAATGCTGCCTGCTGTGCATCCTGGCTCTCACGAGATACCATCTTGAGAGAAGATGTAGGACAAACACCGATACATACTGCGCAACCCATACAGTCCATAGGAGAAACTGCAAGAGTATATTTGTATTCTGTCTTAACGATTGGCTTTTCAGCAAGCTTAAGAACCTCAGGAGCGTTAGCAACCTCGTTCTCGTCAAGAGCAAATGGACGGATTGTAGCATGTGGACAAACGTAAGCACACTTGTTACATTTTGCACATGTTGTTGGATCCCATTCAGGAACCATAACTGCAACACCGCGTTTCTCGTAAGCAGAAGCACCCTGTTCGAAGGTACCGTCTGCATGGTCAGAGAAAGCAGAAACAGGAAGAGAGTCACCGTTCATTGAGCCAACAGGCTTCATGATACCGTCAACCATCTTAACGAGCTTTGCAGGACCTTCAGAAGCAACAGCCACGTCAGCGTCTGTAGCGTTAGCCCAATCTGCTGGAACGTCAATCTTCTTGAATGCACCAAAGCCGGCGTCAATAGCCTTGTGGTTCATATCAACGATTTCCTGACCTTTTTTAAGGAACTTAAGAGCAGCATTCTTCATGTAGCCGATTGCCTCGTCCTTAGGAAGAACGTTTGCAAGAGCGAAGAATGAAGCCTGAAGGATTGTATTTGTTCTCTTGCCGAGACCAATTTCTGCAGCAAGGTCAATAGCGTTAACTGTGTAAAGCTGAACGTTGTTCTTTGCAATGTACTGCTTTGTTTCAGCGTTAAGCTTCTGAGCAAGCTCAGCCTCATCCCACTGACAGTTAATAAGGAATACACCGCCCGGCTTAACGTCGTTAACGATCTTGTAGCCTTTTTCGATGTATGCAGGTGTATGACAAGCAACAAAGTCTGCCTTGTTTACGTAGTAAGGGCTCTTGATAGCCTTGTCACCGAAACGAAGGTGAGAAATTGTTACGCCACCTGTTTTCTTTGAGTCATACTGGAAGTATGCCTGAACGTATTTATCTGTGTGGTCACCGATAATCTTGATAGAGTCTTTGTTAGCACCAACGGTACCGTCACCGCCGAGACCCCAGAACTTGCACTCGATTGTACCTTCAGCAGCTGTGTTTGGAGCAGCCTCTTCAGGAAGTGAAAGGTAAGTAACGTCGTCGTTAATACCAAGTGTGAAGTGCTTTTTGGAATCTGCTTTAGCAAGGTCTGCGTATACTGCAAAGATAGATGATGGAGGAGTATCCTTTGAACCGAGACCGTAACGGCCGCCTGATACGAAGATACCTGCCTTGTTGCAAGCGTCAAGAGCAGCAACAACGTCAAGGTAAAGAGGCTCACCGATTGAACCGGGCTCCTTTGTTCTGTCAAGAACAGCAATCTTCTTAACTGTTGCAGGAAGAGCAGCAACAAATTTCTCTGATGCAAATGGTCTGTAAAGACGAACTTTAAGGAGACCAACCTTTTCGCCCTTAGCCATAAGGTAGTCGATAACCTCTTCAGCAACGTCACAGATTGAACCCATAGCAACGATTACGTTTTCTGCATCTGCAGCACCGTAGTAGTTAAAGAGCTGATAATCCGTACCGAGCTTTGCGTTAACCTTGCCCATGTATTCTTCTACAATTGCAGGAACTGCATCGTAGTATGTGTTACAAGCTTCTCTGTGCTGGAAGAAGATATCACCGTTTTCATGTGAACCACGCATTACAGGATGCTCAGGGTTAAGAGCTCTCTTTCTGAATGCATCAACTGCATCCATGTCGCACATTTCCTTAAGATCCTCATAATCCCAAATCTGGATTTTCTGAAGCTCGTGTGATGTACGGAAACCGTCGAAGAAGTTGATGAAAGGTACTCTTGATTTGATAGTTGCAAGGTGAGCAACTGCACCAAGGTCCATAACCTCTTGTGTGTTTGTTTCAGCGAGCATAGCAAAGCCTGTCTGACGGCAAGCGTAAACGTCTGAGTGATCGCCGAAGATGTTAAGTGCGTGAGAAGCAACACAACGTGCTGATACGTGGAAAACGCAGGGAAGAAGCTCACCGGCGATTTTGTACATATTAGGGATCATAAGAAGAAGACCCTGTGAAGCAGTGTATGTTGTTGTAAGTGCACCTGCTGCGAGTGAACCGTGAACAGTACCTGCAGCACCTGCTTCAGACTGCATCTCGGAAACCTTTACAGTTGTACCGAAGATGTTTTTCTGACCCTGAGCAGACCACTGATCAACGTAGTCAGCCATTGGGCTTGAAGGTGTGATTGGGTAAATGCCTGCAACTTCTGTGAATGCATATGACACGTAAGCAGCCGCATTGTTACCGTCCATGGTTTTCATTTTTCTGGCCATAGTTTTTTGCCTCCTATAAAAATGTTAATTATAAGCATTATTAAAACACCATCAATTATATTACCACTTATTTGCCTTCTTGTAAACAATAAAAAGTTAAAAATTTCACGATTTTTACCTTATAAATTACTATATTTTTGGGGAAAATAGTATTTTATGTTAAATATTCTAATATTTATAATATAAATAGGGAGCCTATTGACAAAATGAGAAAAATTTGTAATAATGATATCTAATATGGTGCATTGCACCATAAATATTTATTTTTGAAAGGAGTTTATCCTATCATGGATGATCCCGGACCTAATTTTATTTTGGCCCAAGTAATGAATCTGGCAGCAACGTCAGATGCAACAGACGGTTTGATTTTTAAAATCATACTTCTTTTCGTTCTTATTTTGATCAATGCATTTTTTGCTATGAGTGAAATTGCTGTAATTTCTCTTAACGATACAAAAATAGAACGAATGGCAGAGGATGGGCACAAGAAGGCAAAGCTTGTTCTTAAGCTTACAAGTAACTCAACACGTTTTCTTTCCACAATTCAAATTGGCGTTACTCTTGCAGGTTTCTTGTCATCAGCTTCTGCATCAACGGCTTTTGCGTCTATTCTCACAGATGCAATCAGCAAGGTGGTTCCAAATGCGCCTTTAGGGGTTATCGAAGGTGCTTCGGTTGTTGTAATTACTTTAATTACGTCATATTTCTCACTTGTTCTTGGTGAACTCGCACCAAAGAAAATTGGTATGCAGGCATCGGAAAAGGTTGCTTTTGCAGTTGTAAAGCCTTTACTTGTTATTTCAAAAATCACGTCTCCTTTTGTAAAATTCCTTTCTCTTTCCACAAACGGTATCGTTCGTCTTCTGGGCTTTGATCCTAATGCAGACGAGGAGACACTTACAGAGGAAGAAATCAGAATGATGGTTGACGTAGGTGGCGAAAAAGGCGTTATTGAAGATGCTCAAAAGGAAATGATCAATAACATTTTTGAGTTCGACGATATGGACGCAGGCGATATAATGACTCACCGTACAGACGTTGTAGCTGCAGATATTAACGACGTAACTCTTGACGATTTTATGGCACTTGCCATTGAACACGGTAGGTCACGTATTCCTCTCTTTGACGAGGATATAGACAATATCGTCGGTATTGTTTACGTTAAGGATTTACTTAAATACGTTGGTAAAGAGGTTAAAGCAAAGGGTACTCTTAAGAGTATTATGCGTGAGCCGTATTTTATTCCTGAAACAAAGTCCTGTGGTGAGCTTTTCAAGGAAATGAGCTCAAAGAAGATACAGATGGCAGTTGTTGTAGACGAATACGGCGGAACGGCAGGTATTGTTACTCTTGAAGATATAGTTGAAGCAATTATGGGTAATATTCAGGATGAATATGACCAGGAGGACGACGAAATTTCAAAAATTGACGATAACACGTTCACCGTAGACGGTACTATTGATATTGAAGAGATTGATGAGCTTATCGGTCAGGCTCTTCCTGAAGGCGACTATGAAACTCTTGCAGGCTTCATAATGGATGAGCTTCAGTTTATACCCAAAGACGGCGAAATGAATGAGGTCGTTTTTGAAAACGTTAAGTTTACAGTTCTCAGCGTTGAAGACAGAAGAATAGAAAAAATCAAAGTCGAAATAACTCCTATTGAAAAAGAAGCTGTCGACGAAGACGAGGATGAATAACAACAATTGCACCTGGGGAAACCGAGGTGCAATTATTTTAGGGAGATTTGTAATGAAAAGCTTTTTAGTGGAATTCTGGCAATGCTTATTATTTGCGCAACTTGTATTTTTGCAGGAGCAGTAGCTTACGAAACGGATTTGTATTCAATAGATATTCCCGAAGAATATAAAATGTATGGAGAAGGACATTTCATTGCAGATGATGATTCTAATTTTTCCATAAACCACGAGGATAATACAGAGCTTGGTTTTTGTGTTGCGGATATGACAAAATCTAAAATGCGTGAAAATGCAGAGCTTCTTGCGAATGAAGGCTCTTCTGCATTTGAAATTCTTGGTAAGCAAGGTAAGATTGAGCTTATCTCTGTAGAAAAAATCAAGCACAAAAGTGGTAAATCTGCAATAGTAACGGTTCTCAAAACCTCTATGGTAAGAGATGGGGAAACTGTTACTCATTATCAAAAGCTATATGAATTTGCAGGTGTCAACAACAAGTATACGGCAGTTTATACTGCTACGGAAAAGGAAGATATAGATAAATTAGATTCAGCCTTTGATTCTATTGTGATATTTGAGGCAGAGGAAAAGGGTATGATAGGCTTTTTGCAAGAGGCTCTGATGCTTGGTACAGTGGTGCTGATCATACTACTTGGGAT
>X40_Bactrian_Camel__coassemble_182_pt1 | contig 11216 bp, 14 predicted proteins | sample X40_Bactrian_Camel__metabat2_low_PE_002 | metagenome-assembled genome bin X40_Bactrian_Camel | reverse complement strand
CGCATGTCAAGGGCAAGCGTGTAAGCACGTCCAAAGGATCCTTGACATTACGTGCTAATGATAAGTGCCTGAAGGCAGGCAGAAAAAAAGAAAGGTGGTGAAAGGAGGTGGAAAAAATGACATTACCTGAAATCATAAGACTTATTGAAGTCGAAAAAGAAAAAGGCTATTCGCTCGAAGAAATCATAGAACTACTTAAGCGAATAGCTGACAAATCCTAACTATTGTTAGGTGGTCAAGGGGAAATCCACTCCCCTTGACCTTATTCTATCACAAAAAATCAAAAAAGTAAAGGAGAATTTAAAAAATGAAAAAAAATGCAGGTTACGAAATAATAAAAGAGGAATACTATACAAGAGATAATGCTATAGTACTTGGAAAAAGAGGAACAGATTATGTTACATGGGAATATACAAAACATAATGATAACTATTTTTGGGGACATTATTTCACATTTGAAAATAAAGCAATACACGATTTTTACACACGATTAGCAAAAGAAACAGATCCGGATCTAATACCATTCTAAAAAAAAGCCCGAAAGGGTTTTTTTTATAATCGGCTCTGTAAATTAAATTTAAAACTCACATTGACAAAAATAAACAGAATGATATAATTAACTAAAATCTTTAATTTTGTATAAGTCAATGTATAAAAAGATAAGTGGATGCAGATTTCCCCTTTGCTTTAGTTTACTCGAAAATTATTCTTCAGAAAGGAGTTTTTATGAAAAAAGAACAATTCTCCGATATATTTCCCGATTATGCTTTTGAGTTTCTCAATTATTACAGCGTAATAAAAAACCGTTCTTCCTTAACCGTTGAGGAATATGCCAACGACCTGGCAACCTTTTTCCGATTCCTTAAGGTTATTCGTGGACTTGCACCAAAGGAAACTCCTTTTGAGGAAATTTACGTAAAAGATTTATCCCTTGAAACAATTGCCGGCGTTACATTAAATGATGCATATATGTTCCTCGTTTACTGCAAGGATGATCGCAATAACAATGAACGTACACGTGCCCGTAAAGCCACTACCTTACGCAATTTTTACAGGTACCTTACCGTTCAGAAGAAGCTTATTGAGGATAATCCCCTTCAGGAGCTTGATTCCCCAAAAATAAAAAAGACCTTGCCAAAGTATTTAACCCTTGACGAAAGTCTTGCTTTACTCAAAGCCGTAGACGGCAAATTTAAGGAAAGAGATTACTGCATCATTACCCTTTTCCTTAACTGTGGAATGCGTCTTTCCGAGCTTGTGTCTCTTAATTTATCCGATATACGCTCAAATAACACCATTGTTGTTACAGGTAAAGGTAACAAGGAGCGTACAATTTACCTGAACGACGCTTGTATAGACGCCATTAACGCTTACCTGCCCTTCAGGCCTGTTGATGGTGTAAAGGACAAAAACGCACTGTTTATCAGCCGTCAAAAAGGCAGAATAAGTCCCAAAACCGTTCAATATATCGTCAAAACCACACTTGAAAAGGCAGGTCTTGGTGAAAGAGATTTGTCTACACATAAGCTCAGGCATACTGCGGCAACGCTAATGTACCAATACGGTGACGTAGACGTTCTTGCCATTAAGGAGATTCTTGGCCACGAAAGTCTCAGTACAACGCAAATTTACACTCATATTTTAGACGAGCAATTAAAGAATGCCGCCGCATCCAATCCTCTCAGCTCCGTAAAAGCACCAAAGAGGCCTGAGTTTATCGGCGATACAACAGACGATTTAACTGAAGACGTGGAATAACTCTTCAAGTATACTGAAGGTGCATAGGCTTACTGCACTGCCTATTATAACGGGAACGGTAAGCACTGCATACTCAACCGTATAATCCTTCAAAAGAGCCTTACCCTCACCTTTTCCCGTCAATAAAAATGAAAATATTTCCCCGGAAATAACCGTACTTCTGCAGCAGCATTTTATTAAAGATGCTGCTGCAATTGCGTATGAGGGCAAAAAAACGAGCATTCGGCACACAGCTTCACGCAGTCCGTAAGCTCCGTAGCACAAGCCGACGTATGCACCTGCAAAAATGCCCGATACTAACGGAACAAGGGCAAGAATAGGTATACCTGCACCACATAAGCCTATTACGTAAGAAAGGCTTATCAGGACTATAAACGGCAGTAATATTTTAAAAAAGTTCATCAATAGCCCTTGTGTATTATCAGGAGTAAAAAGAGAGATAAATATACTGCTAAGCAGATTATCCGTCTCAGGTGAAGAGCTTTTAAATATATTTGCACCAAGCACTGCACCTGAAACCATAAGAGAAAAATATATCATAATTTTGTAATCTGCTTTTTTCTTTTTCTTGGGTAAATTAATCGTCCTTTTCCTCAGATTAAAAACAACGTGCTTTTTCAACACCAAAACTCCTTACTTATTTGCACTTATTATTCCACCTGTAATGCCACCGAGCAACACAAGTGGAAGGATATAAACAATATTGATTTTTATATTAAATCTTAATAATATAACCGTAATTATAACAAAAAGCAAAAAGTAAAATAGCGCTGCCACAGAGCCGTTTACCATACCTCTACCCTTCAGTCGTCTGTGTGCGCAGTAGCCCGAAAGCAAGGCACCTATACCCAAAGAAAGATAAATAACCACTCTTATAAAGAAAGTAAACGAAGAGTTATTGAGAAGAATTGCAGCACCAACGCCAAGAATTATCAAGGTCAAGGCAATTCCTCTTGCACTGCAAAATGCATATACAAAAATCGGCTTACACGCCTTTTTATTGCGTTTACTCGTTCTTATAATTTCAGGCATAAAAAAACCTCCGCAAACCTTTTACTAAAAAGTATGCGGAGACTTATTTTTTTATGAATTATTCTTCTGTTTTTTCTTCTGCTTCAGCAGGAGCTTCCTCAGCAATGTTCTTAACAATCGCCTTTTGCTTTCTTGCAGATTTGCCGTTTACCTTGCCGTCAATAGCGTCCTTTTCTGCCTTTGCGTTCTTTGCTTCCTGAGCAGCCTTTTTCTCGGCTTCCATACGCTCGTTTGCAGTGTTGTTTGTGTAAATAGCAGATTTGTGGAACTTGATTTTTGTTCTGTCTGCGCCTGTTTCAAGAACGATTGAATCATCCTTAACAGTAACTATTCTACCCATAATACCGCCCGTTGTTGTGATTTCGTCACCAACCATAACGGAGTCGCGCATATTCTGTTCCTCAGCCTGTCTCTTCTTCTGTGGTCTGATAACAAGAAGGTACATAACACCAATCATAAGAATAATCGGTAAAAATGACATAAGATTACCACCTGGTGTAGTTGGTGCAGTCTCTAATGCGAAAAATTCAAACATAATATTATCCTCCAAATAAAAATACTTATTTATTATACTTAAGTTATATCCTTGTGTCAAGTAAATCCACGTATTTATTTTTAAACTCCGTAAAGGTGCCGTTGTCTAATTCCTGACGGATACGTACCATAAGATTGTTGTAAAAATAAAGGTTATGAGTAACTGCAAGACGCATTGCAAGAATCTCCTTCGCCTTAAATAAATGGTGAAGGTACGCTCTGCTGAAGCGTTGGCAAACAGGACAATTACACTCTGTATCAATTGGCGTATCGTCCTGACGGTATTTAGCATTGTTCATATTAACAATGCCGTTCCACGTAAACAAATGTCCGTGACGGGCGTTACGTGACGGCATAACACAGTCAAAAAGGTCAACGCCTCGGCTAACTGCCTCAATAATATTCCCCGGTGTACCAACGCCCATAAGGTAACGTATTTTATCCTTCGGCATAAAGGGCTCCACTGCAGAAATAATACGGTACATATCCTCTTTCGGCTCACCGACTGCAAGACCACCGATAGCGTATCCGTCAAGGTCCATATCTGCAATAATTTTCATATGCTCCACACGTAAATCATCAAAGGTAGCACCTTGGTTTATACCGAAAAGGAGCTGATTTTTATTAATGGTATCAGGTAAAGAGTTAAGCCTTGCCATTTCGTCCTTGCAACGCTGAAGCCAACGAGTAGTTCTTGCAATGGACTCCTTAGCGTATTTATACTCTGCAGGATTTTTGACGCATTCGTCAAACGCCATGGCAATAGTGGAAGCAAGATTTGACTGAATCTGCATACTTTCCTCAGGGCCCATAAAAATCCTTTTGCCGTCAACGTGAGAGTTAAAGGTAACACCTTCCTCTTTAATCTTGCGAAGCTTCGCAAGGGAAAACACCTGGAAGCCACCACTATCCGTAAGTATAGGACCACTCCAGCCTGTAAACTTATGCAGACCACCAAGCTCCTTAATAAGCTTGTCACCCGGTCTCACGTGCAGATGGTACGTGTTGCAAAGCTGTACCTGACAATCTATTTCCTTTAAATCATAGGCAGAAAGACCGCCCTTTATTGCACCACAGGTTGCAACGTTTTGGAAGGCAGGAGTCTGCACCACACCGTGAACTGTGTGGAACTCGCCTCTTCTTGCATTCCCTTCTGTTTTAATCAGTTTATACATACTCTTTACCTCTTTACCTCTTCACTCTTCACTCTTCACTCTTCACTCTTCACTAAATAGCGAACAGAGTCCTTTAAACAATAAGCATCGCGTCTCCAAAGGAGAAAAATCTGTATTTCTCTTTAACTGCCTCGTCATAAGCCTTAAGAGTCTTTTCGTAGCCGTAAAAAGCAGAAACAAGCATAATAAGTGTACTTTCAGGCAGGTGGAAATTAGTCAGAAGTCCGTCAATGCACTTAAATTTATAGCCTGGATAAATAAAAATATCCGTAAATCTGTCATCCTCTTTAATCTCACCACAGAAGGTACCACAGCTTTCAAGTGTACGGCAGCTTGTTGTACCGACGGCAATTACTCTGCCACCGTTCTTTTTTGTTTCGTTAATTAAATCTGCAGTTTCCTGTGGCAAATAATAATGCTCGGAGTGCATCTGATGGTCTTCAATCTTATCTGCCTTTACAGGTCTGAAGGTGCCAAGGCCAACGTGGAGAGTAACGTAGCCGATTTTTACGCCCTTTGCTTTAAGCTTGTGAAGAAGCTCCTCAGTAAAATGAAGTCCTGCAGTTGGAGCTGCAGCAGAGCCTAACTCCTTTGAGTAGACAGTCTGGTAACGCTCCTTGTCCTCAAGCTCTGCAGTAATATAGTGTGGCAAAGGCATCTGACCGATTTTATCGAGAATATTAAAAATATTATCCTTTTTATCATAAAAAAATCTGATAACCCTGTTGCCGTTTTGGAGCACCTCTTCAACTCTGCAGGACAAAATGCCCTCACCGAAGGTGAACTCTGCGCCTTCTTTTGCACGTTTTCCCGGACCTGCAAGTGTTTCCCAAAGATCATTTTCCATCTGCTTTAATAAAAGGAATTCAACTTTTGCGCCTGCGTCTTTTTTTGTGCCGTAAATTCTTGCAGGCAGAACTCTTGTGTTGTTGAGAATAAGGCAGTCCCCTGCATTAAAATAATCTGCAATATCATAAAAATGCTTATGTGTTATTGAATCATCATCCTTTTTAAGAACCATAAGACGAGAACTGTCTCTCGGCTCTGCAGGATGCTGAGCGATAAGCTCCTCAGGTAAATTGTAGAAAAAATCTGATTTATTCATATTCTGCCCTTTTTCCAATATATTTATAGTAAATTTTATACGAAAAAACATTGACTATTTTGTACAATGTATGGTATTATCTATTAGTTAAAATAGCGGTTTATATTATAATTCATTTACACCGCAATTACAAGTGTTTTTTATTTGGAGGTTTATTATGAAAAAGTATAAGGTTGGTATTATCGGCGCAACAGGTATGGTTGGCCAAAGATTTGCACTCCTTCTCAACGAGCATCCTTGGTTTGACGTTACTGTTCTTGCAGCATCATCACGCTCTGCAGGTCAGACTTACAAAGAGGCTCTTGGCGACAGATGGTGTATGGAAGAGGCAACTCCTGCAAAGTATCTTGATATGGTAATCTACGATGCAGAAAAGGATATCGAGAAAATCGCTTCACAGGTTGATTTCGTATTCTGTGCAGTTAATCTTTCCAAGGCAGAAACGAAGGAGCTTGAGGAAAAGTACGCAAAGGCAGAGTGCCCCGTTGTTTCAAACAACTCTGCACACCGTATGACTGCAGACGTTCCTATGGTAGTTCCGGAGCTTAACCCTGAGCATATTGAAATTATCAAAGCACAAAGAGAGAGACTCGGCACAAAGCGTGGCTTCATTGCAGTTAAATCAAACTGCTCTCTTCAGAGCTACGTTCCTGCCCTCTTCCCTCTTCACGAAAAATATACTGTTAAAGACGTTGTTGTTTGTACTTATCAGGCAATTTCAGGTGCAGGTAAAACCTTTGAGAGATGGCCTGAAATGGTAGATAACGTTATTCCTTTCATCGGTGGCGAAGAAGAAAAGAGCGAAAAAGAGCCTCTCAAGCTTTGGGGTAAAATCCAAGGAAACGAAATCGTTTCTGCAACAGAGCCACACTTTACTGCACAGTGCATCCGTGTTCCCGTTTCAGACGGTCATATGGGCGCAGTATTTGTAAGATTTGAGAATAAACCGGAAAAAGAAGATATGATTTCTATGTGGAAAAGCTTCAAGGGCAGAGCTCAGGAGCTTGAGCTTCCATCTGCACCAAAGCAGTTCCTTCACTATTTTGAAGAGGACAATATGCCTCAGACAAAGCTTCACAGAAATCTTGAAAACGGTATGGCAGTTTCCATTGGCCGTTTACGTGAGGATACACAGTACGATTACAAGTTCGTTTGCCTTGCTCACAACACTCTTCGTGGTGCTGCAGGTGGCGCTGTGCTTCTTGCTGAGCTTCTTTGCGCAGAAGGCTATATGGACTAATTTGCCTTATAATAATTTGTGAGGAATTTAAAATGACAAACATACTTTTAAGTGGTTGCTGTGGCAGAATGGGCAGATTTGTTGCCGATGCCGTAAAGCAACGTAACGATTGCCAAATCGTTGCAGGTATTGATATTGTTGAGGATTCATCTCTCGGCTTTCCCGTATTTGCAAATTACGATGAGGTAAATATTAAAGCAGACGTTATAATTGACTTTTCTAACGTTTCACTTTTACCTTATATGCTTGAGTTTGCAACAAAAACAGGTACTGCAGTTGTTCTTGCCACAACGGGACTTTCCGATGACCAGCTCAAGGCAGTTGAAAACGCTGCAAAAAACGTGCCCGTTTTCTTCAGCTACAATATGTCCTTAGGTGTTAGCCTTCTTTGTGAATTAAGCAAGGTTGCTGCAAAGGTGCTTGGCACAGGCTTTGACGTAGAAATAGTTGAAGCTCACCACAATCAGAAGCTTGACGCACCAAGTGGCACTGCAATTATGCTTGGTAATGCTATTAAAGAAGAAATGCCTGACGCATATTTTGAATACGACAGACATTCTAAGAGAGAAAAACGTCACACTAACGAAATCGGCATCCACGCAATCCGTGGTGGCACAATCGTTGGTGAGCATCAAGTTATTTTTGCAGGAACAGACGAGATTGTTACCCTTTCTCATTCTGCACGTTCAAGAGCAATTTTTGCAAACGGTGCAGTAAACGCTGCAGTATTTATAAACCAAAAAGAAAACGGTATTTATAATATGAGCGATTTAGTTAATAATTAAGCGAATAGCAATTAGCGAAATAGTAAACAGCAGATAGCGAAAAAGCTACCTGCTGTTTTTAATTACATTCAATATTTAAAATAAAGTTACGTTTATGAATATCACTTGCGAAGCAAACTTCACTACGCAGTAACTTCACTTACGAAGTAAACTTCACTACGCAGTAACTTCACTTACGAAGTAAACTTCACTTGCCGTTAGGCAAACTTAGTTGTGCAAAGCACAACATTTGGCATTTGGCGAATAGCGGCTATTTAATTATACGTGCCTGATGGCACTATAACTCTCAACCATCGCAAGCGATGGTCCCCCTCTCTACACTAGAGAGGTATAAGCTATCGCATAATTTTAAACCTTGCGAAGCTCTGGTATCTGGCATCTGGTATCTGACAACTAAAAAAGAGTGGCGATAACTGCCACTCTTTTTTGCATTAATATCAATACGCTTTTCCCCAATAAACAAGGTGCTTTGCAGGTTTACCACAGCAAATACAAGTATCTGCAACTGTTTCCTGTTGGAATGGGATACAACGTGAGCCAACGCCTGTAAGCTCCTTAACCTTATCCTCGCATTCCTCTTCGCCACACCACATAGCCTTAACAAAGCCGTCGCCCTTTGCTTCAAGTGAAGCAGTAATCTCTTCAAGCTTTGTGCATGTGTATGTGCGATTTTTAATATTTTCAAGAGATTTATTGTAAATAGCCTCAGCAAAATCCTTAAGCGCTGTGCTGATACCCTCTTCAAGATTATCAAGGGAAACAAAAAGCTTCTCTCTGTTATCTCTGCGAACAAGTACACACTGATTATTTTCAATATCCTTTGGACCAATTTCAAGTCTTAAAGGAACGCCCTTCATTTCGTACTCTGCAAATTTCCAACCCGGAGAGTTTGAGCTATCGTCAACCTTAACTCTGAAGTTAGCAGAAAGTCTGTCACGAAGCTCGTACGCCTTATCAAGCACACCTTCCTTATGCTGAGCAATAGGAACAATCGCAACCTGAATAGGAGCAACGTCAGGTGGTAAAACAAGACCGTTATTGTCACCGTGGGACATAATAAGGGCACCAATAAGTCGAGTTGTGGAGCCCCAAGAGGTCTGATGAACGTACTGAAGCTTATTCTCTTTATCCTGATAAGTCATATTAAACGCTTTTGCGAAGCCGTCACCAAAGTAATGTGAGGTTGCAGCCTGCAAAGCCTTACCGTCGTGCATAAGAGCCTCAATACAGTATGTAGAAACTGCACCTGCAAACTTGTCGCTCTCTGTCTTAACGCCTCTTATAACAGGCATACAAAGTGATTTCTCGCAAAAATCTGCATATACGTTAAGCATACGCTCTGTTTCTTCAATTGCTTCCTCTGCAGTTGCGTGAACTGTGTGGCCCTCTTGCCAAAGGAACTCTCTTGTTCTGAGGAATGGTCTTGTTGTTTTTTCCCAACGAACAACGTTACACCACTGATTGTAGAGCTTAGGAAGGTCACGGTGTGACTGAACTATTTTTGCGTAGTGCTCACAGAAAAGTGTTTCTGACGTTGGTCTGACGCAAAGACGCTCTTCAAGGAGATTGCTACCACCGTGTGTTACCCAAGCAACCTCAGGTGCAAAGCCCTCAACGTGATCCTTTTCCTTCTGCAAAAGGCTCTCCGGTATAAACAGAGGCATATAAACGTTTTCGTGACCGGTCTTTTTGAATTCACCGTCAAGAATTCTCTGAATATTTTCCCAAATAGCGTAGCCATAAGGACGGATAATCATACAGCCCTTAACACTTGAATAGTCAACAAGGTCTGCCTTTTTAACAACGTCTGTGTACCACTGGGCAAAATCGTCCTCCATAGACGTAATTGCCTCAACTAATTTTTTCTGATCTGCCATTACTGTTTCCTCTTTTAATTATTTATTTTCGTCAATATATTTAACTAAATCGCCAAGAGTAGCAATATCCTCAAAGGCTTCATCGGGAACCTCTACCATAAGCTCATCCTCGATGCTCATAACAAGGTCCACGATATCGATGCTATCTAACTCCAAGTCTGAAAAAAGATTGGCATCTAAGGAGATATCGCACTCATCAATTTCAAATTCTTCACATAAAATCTGTTTGATTTTTTCAAACGTCATAAAATAAACAACTCCTGAAAGAATTAAATATTATATTGTCAAATAACTAATAAATTATATAAATTTTACGCAGTTTAGTCAATAGTTAATTAAATAATTTACGCAGCCATTTTCTGCAAAGTGCTATCCATTGGTTGCAATCCATAGTGTCTACACCGTCAATTGTAACGTAGTCACCTGTAGAAAAGCCGTGACCGCCTTCGTTAAAAAGATGAAGCTCGTAAGGAATATTGTATTCACTGAGTTTTTCGCTGAATTTAATTGAGCTGTAAACAGGCACGAGTGTATCGTTGGTGGCTGCAAAAATAAAAGCAGGAACAGTATTTTTATCAACCCTTGAGTCAAGCGTAGGCACGTTTTCGTGGTTGCTGAGCACGTCACAATCATTGCAAATATCCTTGGTGATACAAGGATAGCCAAGTATCATACCTGCAGGACGTATTTTTCCCATAGTGCCGAGAGCTGCCGCCAGGTGTCCACCTGCAGAAAAGCCACATACAGCTATTTTTTCCTTATCCACAAACCAATTATCACAATTCTTATGGATTAAAGAAAGCGCCTCTTCTGCGTCCTCAAGAGGCTGAGGGAAAAGTGAATTCTCCTTAAGAGAATATCTGAGGATAAAAGCGTTGTAGCCCATGGCAAGAAAATGCATGGCAATAGGCTCTGCCTCACGGTTGGAGCAAAAGGAGTAGCCACCACCGGGAAAGATGAGTATACCGGGCCTTTTGTAATTATCTCTGTTATCAAAGGCAGTATCAAGGATATAGGTCGTTAAGGTAACGCCCTCGTTTTTAAGCTTGTAAACCTCAGTAATCATAAAATTCACCTGATTTTTTTATAAATTTTTGAAACCTGCTTCTCAATTAAGGAGAAGATAATTAAATTTGTTGATGCTTTTATAGCATTAAAGGCTATGCAAATAGGCAGAAATATACTGTTAATAAAGCCGTTCACAGACATTCCCATAAACTCGGATACCATCCACATATTCATAGGAATCATCACAAGTATCAGCACGATAACGCCTAAAACGTCTGATAAAATAACGCCCTTTATACCCTTCACAAGCCTTCTGATAATCCACACAACGAGAATCATAAGCCCCGAAGACAAAAGGTGCATCATAAAGCCGATAATACCACTTGTAGCACTAACTGTAAGCGCCTGAATTATGCACACCACAAGTAAGGAAACAAGTGCGTACACAGGGTTTAAAAGATTTGCACAGATGAGAATGGGAATATCGGAAAATTCCATCTCATAAAAAGGTGCCTGGGAAAAGATGGGAAACCTTATGGTAGCCATAAGCACAACGGAAAGTGCGCAAAGCACACCTGCAGTAGTAAGCTTCTTAACGTAATTTGCTGATTTCTTTTTCTGAGCATTGTTTTGTTTTGACATAAAAATCACGTATAATTAAAACCATCTCAAAGGGGGTGGTTTTTAATTATGTCTCCTTTC
>X40_Bactrian_Camel__coassemble_180_pt1 | contig 11386 bp, 10 predicted proteins | sample X40_Bactrian_Camel__metabat2_low_PE_002 | metagenome-assembled genome bin X40_Bactrian_Camel | reverse complement strand
AATATATACAAAATAGGAAAATAGGGCATTTATGTGCTTAAAAATACGGAAGGAAAGCTTTAAATGGCAAAAATAATTTCTATTGTTAACCAAAAGGGCGGCGTAGGAAAAACCACAAGTGCAGTTAACCTTGTTGCTTGTCTTGGTGCTATGGGTAAACGTGTTTTGCTTGTGGATATTGATCCTCAGGGCAATTCAACAAGTGGATACGGCATTTCAAGAAAGAGTCTTACCGCCACGTCCTACGAGCTTCTTATAGGCTCCTGTACACCGGGTGAAGCAATAATCAAAACAAAGTATCAAGGGGTAGACGTTATTCCTTCAAACATAAATCTTGCAGGTGCAGAGCTTGAAATGGCAGTTCTTGATAAAAGAGAGGCACTTTTAAAGAACGCTCTTGCAATCGTTCAAAATGATTACGATTACATTTTCTTCGATTGTCCGCCGTCCTTGGGGCTCATAACGCTCAACGCTCTCACAGCGTCAGACAGCTTCATTGTGCCAATTCAATGTGAGTATTATGCTCTTGAGGGACTTGCTCAGCTTATGGCAACGGTCAGAACGATTAAAAGATTATATAATCCTTATCTTGAGCTTGAGGGCGTGCTTCTTACCATGTATGACGGAAGGCTTAACCTTACACAACAGGTTGTGACCGAGGTTAAAAACTTCTTCCCTAAAAAAGTTTACGCAACGGTTATTCCGAGAAACGTTCGTCTTTCAGAGGCACCGTCCTTCGGTGAGCCGGTTATATATTACGATCGTGGCTCACGTGGTGCAGAGAGCTACAACGCTCTTGCAGAGGAATTTTTAAAAATGCAGAAATAAGGTGAAATAAATGGCAGTAAAAAGAGGTATGGGCAGAGGGCTTGATAACATTTTTCAGGATAACTCTACTGAGGAGCTTTCTTCTTCAGGTGCCGTTAAGGTTAAGCTTATAGATATTGAGCCTAACAGAGATCAGCCTCGTAAACAGTTTAACGAGGATGCTCTTAACGAGCTTGCAGACAGTATTGCAAAGCACGGTGTGCTTCAGCCACTGCTTGTAAGACCTGTTGGCGACAATGCATATCAGCTTGTTGCAGGTGAACGCCGTTGGCGTGCTTCTCGTATAGCAGGGCTTACAGAGGTGCCCGTTATCATAAAGGATTTAACAGATGCACAGGTTGCAGAGCTTGCACTTGTAGAAAATTTGCAGCGTGAAAATCTTAATCCCATGGAAACTGCAAAGGGCTTCAAGGAACTGGCAGAAAGGTTTGACTATACACAGGAGCAGATTTCTGAGATTATCGGTTGCTCTCGTTCAGCAGTAACAAATGCATTGAGGCTTCTTTCTCTTTCGGAGGAAATACAGGATATGGTCCTTTCGGAGAAGCTTTCTGCAGGTCACGCAAAGGCGCTTCTTATTGCAGCCGATGAAGATTACAGGCTTCAGCTTGCAAAGCTTGTTGTTAAAGAGGGACTCTCCGTTCGTGAAACAGAGCGTCTTGCAAGGAAAAGTGGTACATCGGTTACCTCAGGCAAAAAAGCAAGGAAACGTAATCCTTACTACGATGAGGTAGAAATTGCACTTTCCGACGTTTTAAAAAGAAAAGTCAAGGTTACAAAGTCAAGTAAAAAAGGCTCTTTAGAGATAGAGTTTTTCGACGATGACGACCTTAAAAAGCTTTTAAAAATATTTGACGAAGATTAATTGCAACAGGAGATAGAAAAATGATAGACATTAAATTTTTAAGAGAAAATCCGGAAATCGTAAAACAAAACATTAAAAATAAATTCCAGGACAGTAAAATCGGTCTTGTGGATGAGGTTATTGAGCTTGATGCTCAGAGCCGTAAGGTTAAGGGCGAGGCAGATAACCTTCGTGCTTCAAGAAACAAGAACAGTAAGATGATTGGTGGCTTAATGGCTCAGGGCAAAAAGGAAGAGGCAGAGGCAATGAAGGCACAGGTTGCAGCTGATGCAAAACGCCTTGCAGACCTTGAGGAGCAAGAAGCAGAGCTTTCCAAAAAGGTTAACGATATTATGATGGTTATCCCCAACATTATCGATCCGTCAGTTCCTATCGGTAAAGATGATTCCGAGAACGTTGAGGTGCAGCGCTACGGTGAGCCTGTGGTACCTGAGTTTGAGATTCCCTATCACAGAGAAATTATGGAAAGCTTCGACGGTATTGACCTTGACAGCGCTTCAAGAGTTGCAGGTAACGGCTTCTATTACCTTTGTGGTGATATTGCAAGACTTCATTCTGCAGTAATCTCCTATGCAAGAGATTTTATGATTGACCGTGGCTTTACTTACTACATTCCACCGTTTATGATTCGTTCAAACGTTGTAACAGGTGTTATGAGCTTCGCAGAAATGGATGCTATGATGTACAAAATTGAAGGTGAAGATCTTTACCTTATCGGTACAAGTGAGCATTCTATGATAGGTAAATTTATAGATACAATCGTTCCTGAGGAGAAATTACCTCAGACTCTTACCAGCTATTCACCTTGCTTCCGTAAGGAAAAAGGCGCTCACGGTATTGAGGAACGTGGCGTTTACCGTATCCATCAGTTCGAAAAACAGGAAATGATCGTTGTTTGTAAGCCGGAGGATAGTCCGTATTGGTTCGATCAGCTCTGGCAGAATACGGTAGACCTTTTCCGTACACTTGATATTCCCGTAAGAACTCTTGAGTGCTGCTCCGGTGACCTTGCAGACCTTAAGGTTAAATCAATAGACGTTGAGGCGTGGAGCCCTCGTCAGCAGAAATATTTTGAGGTTGGCTCTTGCTCAAATCTTTCCGACGCACAGGCTCGCAGACTTAAAATTCGTGCAGGCGGCAAGGATAAAAAGTATTTCCCTCACACTCTCAACAACACGGTTGTTGCTCCACCTCGTATGCTTATTGCATTCCTTGAGAATAACCTTAATGCAGACGGTACGGTTAATATCCCTGAAGCATTAAGACCGTATATGGGCGGCAAGGAAAAGCTTGTACCAAAGGCATAAGCTTTTAAGAGAATAGCGAAGAGTTAAAAGTGAAGAGTTTAGGATAATTTATGTATAAAGATAGAGATAAAAAACCAAGAAACGATAATTTCCGTTCAAGGCCTCGTGAGGATTTTGAGGATAAAAAAAGAACAGAGGATGAAGCCGAAAGGGATAAGGATATTATTTTTGGCAGAAACTCTGTAACAGAGGCCATCAAGGCAGACAGACCTTTGGATAGTGTTATGGTTGCCCGTGGTGAACGTTCAGGCTCCATACCAAAAATCCTTGCAGACGCTAAAAATGCAGGTATCCCCATAAAAGAGGTAGATCGCAAGAAGCTTGACTTTATGTGTGGTCACGGTAATCACCAGGGTATAATTGCCGTTGGCGCAGTAAAGGCATATTCCACGGTGGAGGATATTTTTGCAACTGCCGAGGAACGTGGCGAGCCACCGTTTATTATCGTATGCGATGAAATTGAGGATCCTCACAATTTAGGTGCGATTATAAGAACGGCAGAGGCTTCAGGCGCTCACGGTGTTATTGTCCCGAAAAGAAGGAGTGCATCTCTGAGCTTTACCGTATCCAAAACCTCTGCAGGTGCAGTAGAATTTATGCACGTTGCACGTGTTACCAATATTCCTCAGACTCTTGAGGAGCTTAAGGAAAAGGGCTTGTGGATTTACTGTGCAGATATGGACGGTGAAACCTTCTACAACGCAAACCTTAAGGGCGCAGTTGCTCTTGTTATAGGTTCAGAAGGAAAGGGCGTAGGCAGACTCGTAAAGGAAAAGTGCGACGTTGTTCTTTCAATGCCTATGAAGGGTAAAATCAATTCACTTAACGCCTCTGTTGCGGCAGGAATTCTTATGTACGAGATTTCAAAGCAACGTGATTTATAAAATCTTAGGGTGATATAAATGTTTGAAGAAAACAAAACACCACGAAAATGGTCTCTTGAGGAAATTGATGAGCTTCTTCAGGATAGTGGTATGCTGCCTCGTGAGGAAAATTCCAAAGAGGCTGTGGAAGAGGCTGCGCCAACTCCGAAAACAGCACCGTTTAACCCCAGACCTATTCGTAACGAAAGCATAAAGCACAACATAATTACCGAAACGGTGGAAAAGTCAGACAGTGTGGCAGAGCCACAGGTTTACGGTAGCTTTGTTAGTGAAAAATACAGAGATAAATTTTTTAACAAGCCTATTCAGAATCTTGAAAAAACCTCAGAGCATATTTTTATTCCTGAGGATGAGCAAAGGTTTGAAAGAGGCGGCTTCGTTAAAAAGAAAAGTAATTTTGCCGCTACTGCAGATTTTACTCCTGTGCCTCATCTTGTGCCTGATAACAAGGCGACAGAAGGCACAACGGAGAAAACAGTAGTTTTTGACGACAAAACTCATACAAAAACAATTGCTCTTCGTTCTCTTGCCGTTACAGACGGCGATGCTCACGAGTTTGAAATTGAGCAAGAGGATGACGCTCAGCTTACCTTCGAAGGCTTCCATACAGACGAGGTTGAGATTGTTGACGAGCGTCACGTGGAAGAGGAGCTTATTAAAAAAAGAAAAGAAAAGGTAAGCTCATTTACAATTACAAGTGAGATTACTGAGGAAGAAATAAAGGATGAGGTCAAACGCTACGGTACAGACGAGTATCGCACCGCAGATGATAAATTCAAAGTAAAATATTACCTCAAGAAGAAAAAAACGGCAGCCTTTACAGGTACCGTTGCAGGTTGTATTTTTACCGTTGCGCTGTTGCTTATCTCTCTTTTTACAAGAAGTATAGAAATTGGTGGCGCAGGCTTTGTAATTCTTTCTATTGTTTTTGCAGCCATTCCCGTAGGTGTAAATATTAACCTTGTTCTTGATGGCTTAAAGGCAATTAAAGGCTTCAGATTCAATAAAAATACAGGCGTTGTTGTAGCACTTTTCGCCTGTCTTATTCAAAGCGTTGTGCTTCTTACTACAGATGCGCCCTTTGAAACAGGGGTTAGCCTGTTCTTTGCCTCTGCAATATTTTCCCTTACCCTTTGTGCTTTAGGCGAATACCTGGAAATGAAGCGTATTGCAGAGAATTTTGATTACCTATCCTCAACTGAGGATATTTATGCAATTAATTATATCGAGAAAAAGGAGACTGCCTTCGAAATCGGCAGAGGTCTTCTTCTCGATGAGCCTGAGGTAATTTCTTCTCAAAAGACCTTGTTTCCAAGGCGCTTTATAGAGCTTTCTCAAAAATATTATCCGTCAAACGACGTAAGCAAAAAGCTTATTCCAATAAGCCTTGCGGCAGGAGTTCTCGTCGGAGCAATTACACTTCTCATCACCAAGGATATAAGGGATTGTGTAACTGCCTTTTGTGGAGTCGTTTGTGTAGGTATACCGTACTTTGTGCCTTTGGCAGAGTGTATTGCCATCACAAAGGTATCTCGCAAGAATCGTATGTATGGTGCTATGCTTTCCGGCTGGGAAGCTCACAAAATGTGTGATGAGGCAAATGCCGTTGCAGTAGATTCTGCTGATATTTTTGATTGCGACGGTGGTAACGTTTACGGTATTCATCCGTTTTACGATATTCAGATAGACGAGGCTATTATCTATACCGCAACTCTTGCAATTGCATCAGGAGGTCCCTTAGGCAATTTGTTTAAAAGAGTTATTGTTGGCGAGACCTCGCTTCTTCCGCCGGTTGATACCTTGGCGTACGAGGATAAGCTTGGGCTTTCTGCCTGGATTTTTAATCGTAGAATTCTTGTTGGTAACGGAGATTTGCTGAGGAATCACAACGTAGAGATTCCTGATACTGCATTGATAACAAAGCATCTTAAAGAGGGCAGATATCCGTTGTATCTTGCCATAGACGGCAAGGCTGCGGCCGTATTTATCATATCCTACGACGTTAATCCGAGGAACGGCTCTTATTTAAAGAAAATCGAGGAACACAGTATTTCTCTTCTTATCCGTTCAGACGATGCAAATATTACAGATGAAATGGTATCGGAAAAATTTGGTATCCACCAAAGTGGTATTAAAATTCTTTCTGCCGTTTCAGGTGACGTATACAAATCCTACGTTAAGGAAACAACAACTGCCTCCGATGCTACTCTTGTGCACGACGGCAAGGCAAGTAGCTTCCTTTATGCAGTAAAGAGTGCTTTGTCCTTAGGTGAATTCAAGCAGGTTTTGTCCACCTTCCAGATATGTGCTATGGGCATAGGACTTGCAGTTGTTGCTGTTTTATCCTTTGTTTCAGGGCTTCGTAACCTTAACTGTGGCGCGTTGCTTCTGCTACAGGGCTTCTTTACAGTTGTTTCTATTGCTGCAGTCAGCGGTAGTCACGCCATAAAGAACAGAAACAAAAAGCGTTAGCCTATAAATCGTCGGCATCTTGTACGGGTTGCTCACTTTCGTCAAGAGGGACACCTGTGTAGGAGCCATCTACGTCGATTTTAATGTTTTTATCAAGATTTTTGTAAGCGTTAATTACTTCATCAACCTTACTTTGTTTTTTGTTATCCAAGTAATCACCTCGGTAACAGTATTTGATAAAATAATTTTAATATTCCAATTTAAAAGGAGACATATTTATGCAAAAAGTTCGTTTAGGTATAATTGGTGTTGGTAATATGGGCTCAAGCCATATTAAGAATTATCTTAAGGGCGCAATGCCTGAGTTTGATATTACTGCCGTTGCCGATATTAAACCGGACAGATTACAATGGGCAAAGGAGCAGCTTCCCGAGGTTCATACTTATGATACGGCATCAGCTCTTATGGATTCAGGTGACGTGGATGCAGTTCTTGTTGCCACTCCTCACTATGATCATCCACCACTTGTTATTGAGGCACTTAGCAAGGGCTTACACGCTATGAGTGAGAAGCCTGCAGGTGTTTACACAAAGCAGGTTCGCGAAATGAACGCAGCTGCAGATAAATCAGACAAAAAATTCGGTATTATGTTCAACCAAAGAACAAACTGCCTTTACAGAAAAGCAAAGGAGCTTGTTGACAGTAAAGAGTTTGGCGATATCAAGAGAGTAACCTGGATAATCACAGACTGGTACAGAACACAGGCCTATTATAATTCAGGTGGATGGCGTGCAACCTGGTCAGGTGAAGGTGGCGGCGTGCTTCTTAACCAATGTCCTCATCAGCTTGACCTTTGGCAGTGGATTTGCGGTATGCCCGAAAAGATTACTGCTATTTGTCACGAGGGCAAGTGGCACGATATTGAGGTTGAGGACGACGTTATGATCTACGCTCAATATCCAAACGGCGCAACAGGTACGTTTATAACTACCACAGGTGACTATCCCGGCACAAACCGTCTTGAAATAACTCTCGACAGAGCAAAGCTTATTTGTGAAAACGGCAAGCTTACGGTCTTTGAACTCGCAACAGGCACGGATGAATATACTAAAGCTGCAAAAGAAGGCTTTGCATCTATTGAATACAAGGAATATGAGGCAGAGCTTGACGGCAAAAACGATCAGCATATTGAGGTTATGAATAAATTTGCCGCAGCTATTCTCAGAGATGAGCCGATGACTGCTTCAGGTCAGGAAGGCATTAACGGACTTACTATTTCAAATGCCGCATTCCTTTCATCATGGCTTGGGGAAACAGTTTCTCTTCCTATTGATGAGGATAAATTCTACACTCTTCTTCAGGAAAAAATCAACAACTCTACTTATAAAAAGGTTGTTGAAGAGGTAGTTAACGAAAATATGGATTCAACTTATTAAGAAGGATTTGTACTAATGAGTAAAAATATAAAAAGACTTATTATTTCTCTTGTTGTTGTTTTAGGTATTCTTTTCAGTTGTGCTTCTGTTATTGCAGTTGAACCGTCAACAGAGGATGAATTCATTATTGATGACGATTACGATCCGAATGACGAATTGAATGGCGATTCGGGTAGTGATGCAGATGTTGATACTGATGTTGATACGGATGTTGATACGGATGAAAATGATGATACCAACAATAACGTAGGGGAAAACACGAACGACAATTCACAGGATGAAGAGGAAGACGATTCAAACGATACTCCTGTTGTAAATATTCCTCAAAATAATTATGAAGAGGATAATGATTCGGGTAATTCGTACTACGAGGATACCGATAACGAGGATGACGAAGCAGAGACAGAAACAGAAGCTGTTTCAAAAAAGCCTGATACTACAGAGTTTGTAATACCCGAAGGTATGTTCGTTATTTATTTTGAATTTAACGACGGTACGCCTCGCAGACACTCTACTCCTGCAGCTGAGCCTGAGCTTATCAGTGAGCCTGCCGAGCCTAAGCGAGAAGGCTTCGTTTTTGACGGCTGGTATAAGGACGCAGAGTTTGTAGACAAATGGAACTTTAACGTAGATATGGCAGATGAGGGCACTGTGCTTTACGCAAAATGGGTACCTGATCCGAACGCTATTGTGTACAAGGTAACAGTGAAGCAAACTGACGGTGGTGTAATTGAGGTTAATCCGTCCGTTGCTTCTGTAGGAGAGCCTGTCAGAATAAACGTTACTCCGGACAAGGGTATGCGTGTTGCAGAAAACAGCGTTATGATAAACGGTGAGCCATCTAATACCTTGTCCTTTATAATGCCTGCAAGTGACGTTGTTGTCAGCGTAGGTTTTGAAATGATTCCCGAAAAGGAAATCGTTGATGATGAGCCTTCTGTTGTGCCCTACGTTATTGTGGCAATTGTTGTAATTGCAGTTATCGTAACAGGTGCAATAATTTTCATCAAAGCAAGGCGAGATGATTTCAACGAGGACGAAATTGACGAAAACGGCACCGTTATTGATAACGATACCGACAAATCCTGGGTTGACGAATCTCTTGTTATCGAAGACGGCTTCAAAGACGGCGAAAAGGTTATAGGTAACTATATACCTGAGAGTGATGAAAATATCTTCGAAGATAACGAATAATAAAAAAGTTCTCGGAGCAATGCTCTGAGAACTTTTTTATTTGATTTATTGATAATTAATTGCTACCATAAGCACCATTATTAATGCGGAGAAAATGAATTCTGCCAAGAATAATTTCCAGGTCCATTTTATCCATTTACCGTAGGATACGTTAATAAGACCGATAGCAATAATCATAAGTCCGTTTGTAGGATACAAAAGGTTTGTGAAGCCGTCTGCAAGGCAGAAGGTTGTAACAACGCTTTGCTTTGTTACGCCGATTAAATCTGCAAGTGGTGCAACAAGAGGGATAATAAGGAACGCCTTTGCCGTGCCACTGCTTACAACAAATTCAAGGATAGCAATTATTGCTAATATAAGGAATATTGCCGTATATGGCGAAACTCCTTCCATTGCTTTTGAGAACTCAAAAAGAATGGTGTGCATTATTTTACCTTCGTTAAGTACGTAGGATATTGCAATAACAAATAAAATGAGGAGTACAGCAGGAGCAATTGCCTTAACACCTTGTGCAAAGGTCTTTGCAATTTGCTTTGCCTTTAAGCCTGTAAAGTGTCCTGCAAGCAAGCCACCTGCCGTGAAAAGCACGGCAATAGCGGGAAGAGATATTCCACCACCTGTACCCAGTACAAAATCAAGGATAATAAAGGCTACGTCTATTGCCATGCAAATAAGGTATGCCTTTGTGCCTTTTCTTATTTTTTCATCCTTTAAAACAACGTGAGCGTCATCAAGGGAATATTTTTTTCTTAAAGCAACGTCACTTTCGTAAACTAATGAAGCCTTTGGGTTTTTTTCAATCTTTTTTGCATACGAATAAAGGAATACGAACAAAATCAAATAAACGCCTAAAAATACAATAAGCCTGAGCCACGTACCCGAAAAGATTTCCAAGCCCGAAAGCTTTTGCACAGTAACAACGTTAAAGGGATTGAAGGTTGCCGCAGTGAAGCCCCAGGCAATTGAAACAAGGCTCATTCCCAGTCCTACAAGAGAGTCCCAACCAAGTGCAAGTGAAACTGCAACGGCTATGGGTATGAGTGTCAGCGATTCCTCAAGCACGCCTGCAGTTGAGCTCAGAGCCATAAGAACAAAGGTAACGATAGCCATAAGCGTATATTTACGGTCGCTGTATTTATTAATAAGTGTTGCCATAATGTATTTTAATACACCGCATTTTTCAAGTATCAGAAAGGAGCCACCTATTAAAACTATAAGCAGAATAATAAGCGCTCCTGTACCTGCGTGACTGCTTGTAAGGCACATTATAGGTGACAGTATGATTTTCCATATAGGCATTTTGTAGCCGTCTAAGGTATGGTAGGTTCCGTCTACAATGGAGCCGTCTACCATCTCGTATTCACCTCGTGGCAAAACCTGAGTCAATACACCTATTACGCCGAGTATTACGGTCAAAAGAATCAGTATGGCCGCAACCGTTTTAAAATTTAGCTTTAAGGCAGACTCGTTATTTTCTTTTTCCACCAAATCACATCTCCAAAAAAATAATATATTGATTATAACATAATAAAAGTTTTTTACAAGTATAATTTAGTTTGACAAAATATAATAGAAAACATATAATATCTGTGGCAATTATTTATTATTCAGAGGTGTAAAATGCGAGTACACAAAAAGAAGCACGGCGCAGAAAGATTAGACGCCTGCGGTAGTATTGTAATAAAAGATTTAAAGGCAGAGGGTAACTGCTCACAACAGCTTTTTGGGAACGATAATCCCCTGAGGATTGAAATCGGTTGTGGCAAGGGCGATTTTATCGTTGGTACTGCCGCCAAGGAGCCTGAGGTTAATTTCCTCGCTATCGAAAAAGTGTCAGACGTTCTTGTAACTGCCGCAGAAAAAGTAAAGGAAAGTGGACTTACTAACGTTCGCGTTTGCTGTATCGATGCCAAGGAGCTTACGGAGATTTTTGAAAGGGGCAGTATAGACAGAATATATCTTAATTTCTCTGACCCCTGGCCAAAGTCACGTCACGAAAAACGCAGACTTACCTACAGAAGCTTCCTTGCTATATATAAGCAGGTTCTTAAGCCTGACGGAGCAATTTATTTCAAAACAGATAACAGAGGTCTTTTTGATTTCTCTCTTGAGGAGTTCAAGGATTTCGGCATAAGAATGGAAAAATTGACCTACGACCTTCACAACTCAGAGTATAACGAAGGTAACGTTATGACAGAATACGAAAAACGCTTTTCTTCAATGGGTGTGCCTATTAACAGAGTGGAGTGTTATTTTAAATAGAAAAAACGATATAACTTCTTGAAGGAGTTATATCGTTTTTGTAATTTAAGCAAAAAAATAGCCACCCTATTGGGTGGTTACTTTGTTTGTGTCGGCATCGCCCTATTTTCCCAAGCGGCTTCCCACTAAGTATCTTCGGCGCGGTTGAGCTTAACTACCGTGTTCGGGATGGGAACGGGTGGACCCTCAACGCCATCA
>X40_Bactrian_Camel__coassemble_179_pt1 | contig 11417 bp, 10 predicted proteins | sample X40_Bactrian_Camel__metabat2_low_PE_002 | metagenome-assembled genome bin X40_Bactrian_Camel | reverse complement strand
AATGCTGTGAGCCTTATCTTTTGCTTTTGCAATAATCTCTTCTGCCTTATCCTTAGCAAGAGATAAAGCAAGCTCGGAGTCGGCAATAGCCTGTTTTTCGGCATCGGCTTTTATGATTTCTGCTTCGCCTTTTGCAGAGCAAGGATAGCCTCTGCTTCATTTTTAGAATCGGCAATGGAATCCTCTGCCTCTTTAACAATAAGGTTAGCTGCCTTTTGAGCACTCAAAACGGCTTCCTTAATATCAACCTCATCGTTTTTATATTGCTCTAATTTATCTGCAAGCAAGCTTACTCTTTTGATAAGCTCACTGTTTTCACGAAACATTTTTTCGTAATTAACAAGAACCTCACCAAAAAAAGTATCAACGTCATCTGATCTGTATGCGTTTCTGCCTGCAGTCTTGAATTCATAGGCTTTGAGTTGAGCCGGTGTCATCATATAAGTTTCCCACTTTCCACAATTAAAATCTTTGAATTTTTAAATCAGAAAAACACGCCTGTGCTTTCAAGCTCATCAAGAAGATCGCCTGAAACGTTAACGTTATAAGGTGTAATAATATAAGTATTGCTTGAAACCTTTTTAAGCTGACCGCCGTTTGCGTATGCTACACCGTTAAGAAGGTCAATTAAACGTCTTGCGACGTCTTTACTTGCAGCCTCAAGGTTAAGAACAACAGTTCTCTTTTCATTAAGATGGTCTGCAATCGCACGAGCATCCTCAAATTTGTCAGGCTTAACAAGAACAACCTGAAGCATAGCAGTTGTGCGAATGTCAACAACTCTGTTTGAGTCAGCCGACTGTCTCCTTGAACGAGTAGCTCTTGGAGCCTCGTAGTCACTATCGTAGCCTGAGGAAAAGCCTGAAGCCTCGTCGCCCTCCTGCTCCATATCCTCAACATCCTCGTAATCATCATCTGAAGCGTTGATTAACTTCTTAAAAATATCACTAAATGCCATTTTGAAAACCTCCAAAAATTATTTATATATTCTGGCTCCGAATATAGCAGAGCCTATTCTGACTAAATTTGAACCGTAACGAATAGCCTGTTTAAAGTCACCCGACATACCCATTGAGAGAATTTGCAAATCAAAATTCTTGTAATCTGCCTGTTTGAGCTCGTTATAATAATCACTCATAGTCTGAAAATATGCGTTGAGAACATTTTCATCCTCACAAATGGGAGGTATGGTCATCAGACCTTTAACACGAATAAAATCCAAAGCAGAAATCTGCTCAAGGGCTTGTGTAAAAGAAGCTTTATCAAAGCCTGTTTTACTGACCTCTTCACCAATATTGATTTCAAGAAGAATATCGGTAATAACACCTGCCTTTTCCGACTCCTTTGAAATAACTGAGGCAAGATTAAGGCTATCTACAGATTGAATCATATCCACCTGATTAATAATCTTTTTAACTTTATTGGTTTGAAGATGGCCAATAAGATGCTTCTCGACACCGTCTAAGGCAAGATCATTTTTCTTAGATAAAAACTCCTGAACCTTATTTTCACCGATAAGCTTTATGCCACACTCGTTTATTGCGTAATTGATTTTTTCTGCACAAACGGTTTTGGTAACTGCCATCAGACGAATATCCTCAACAGCTCTGCCTGACTTTACGGCTGCCTCCGAAATATCATCTCTTATATATTTCAGATTTTCTTTAATGTAGCTGAAATCGTTGTTGCTACACGAGTTTATTGTCATACAACTCAACTCCTTTCGTAACAACCTCATCGTATTGCTTTATATAATCGGTGCTATTGTCAGGATTATCTACAATGGAATAGGAATCGGTGGTGTAAATAATATGCACCTTCCTGAAGCCGAGAAGATTACCCCTAACAACGTAAACACCTTTTTCACCGTTTAGTGTTCTTATTGCAGAATTACTGATTTTAAAGCCGGAATACTCCTCTGTGATAATCTGAACCTCTTCGACTCTTAAATCTGCAAGAGCCTCGTTCATTATATCACAAGACATAATAAGCATTGTTGTATCCTCAGTACGCTCACCGATTTTGTATAGCTTAACGGGTAAACCCTCAATGCCCTCAAGTGAAAAGTTAAGATGAAGAGTATCGCCTAATGTAAGCTTGACGGTTTCATCCGTTGGTACGTTACAAACGATATACCACTCAAACGAGCTTACAATTCTGCCTACAACGTTATCTGAGATTGGTTGAGGCTCGGCTTTTATTGCATTATCTACAACGGCTGCATCAATTTCATCTATTTTAGTAAAATCAATGGTATCCTCGTAACCGTCGGAGCCGTTGATGAAATAGCCTGCGCCGTCACTCCTTATTTCCGTATATGAATAATCTGCCTGCTTAAGTGCAGAAAGCTCGTTTTTAAGCTTTGCGAGTTCCTCAGAAAAATCAAGATTAACACCTGTAGCAATCTGCTTACCTGTAACGGAATCACGGAAGGACTCAACGGCATCTATGGCATCAATATAGCCTCTTGAATCTCTGTGCTCAAGGAAATCAACAAGCTCGGTTTCAATTTTTTCGTCGAGAGAATCTATATTAACTGCCTGGAAATTTGCTTGACCGGAAAGCTCCTCGTAATGAGCAATATTCTTTTCAAGCTCGTTTATCTTAAGATAAGAGGAAGCATCCTCGGAAGAATCAAACACAACCGAAACCGTGTCACCTGTGGCAACTCTTTCGCCATTAGCGGCAAAGGAAACCTTTGTGCCGATGGCGTTATTTGTAAGCTTCTTTTCGTCTCTGACAACAAAGCATTCTGTGTCGATGGTGTTATAGACAGTTTCTTTTAAGGCAGGTTGAGTCTCTATCTCGGCCTTTGAAAACAAAACAAACTGATAAACAACGTAAAGAGCAATAAAGAGAACAACGCAAATAATTGCAATAACCTTAACGTTGATTTTATTTTGTTTCATTTTAATCACCTGCCAAATAATCCTTAATTAAATTAAAAACGGTATATTTAAGCTCCTCCTGAGTTTGTAAATCAGGATAAACCCAATTAATTGATTTATTGCGTCTGAACCACGTAAGCTGACGCTTTGCGTAATTGCGTGTACTTTGTTTAAGCCTTTCCACACATTCATCCAAGGATTTTTCACCGTCGAGATAAGGCTTAATTTCCTTGCAACCGATAGATGCAGCAGCAGTTTTTGAATACTGAGAGGAAAAAAGCTCCTTTGCCTCGTCGACTAAGCCGTTTTTGAGCATCATATCAACGCGAAGATTAATGCGATTATATAAGACCTCACGGTCATTATACGTAATGCCGATATAAAGAGGCTCAATATCTGACTGCACCGTATGAGAAAGCTCTACCTGTTCACTTAAGGTTTTGCCTGTTGCTTTGTAAACCTCAAGGGCACGAAGCACTCTTTTTGTGTTGTTGGGATGAATCTTTTCTGCCGATAAAGGATCAACCTCTGAAAGCTGACGGTACATTTCATCTATACCCTTTTCCTGAAGCTCATTTTGAAGAGCTGAACGTATATCCTCAGATGAAGCATCATCAAGAAATTTTGTGTTAGATAAAAAGGAGTCAATATACAAGCCTGTTCCACCAACAAAAATGGGCAATTTACCACGAGAAGCTATATCGTCAAACGCTTTTTGAGCATCTGAACAGTAATCGGAAACACTGTATTGACTTGTAATAGGAAGAAAATCTATTAAATGGTGCTTTATGCCACAGGTTTCTTCTTCTGTAGGTTTAGCAGTAGATATGCTCATACCCTTATAAATCTGCATAGAATCGCAGGATATGACCTCACCGTTGAACTCCTGTGCAACAAGCACACCTAAAGAAGTTTTGCCTGATGCAGTCGGACCGACAATAATAATTGCTTTTTTTGCCAAAACGAATCTCCTAATTAATTCTCCTGAACTGTTTTTCAAGCTCTTTTTTTGTCATTTCAATAAGAACAGGTCTGCCATGCGGACAATACCTTATATCAGGATTGGAAAGAACTGTGCCAACGAATTTTTCTGCCTCGTAGGATGAAGTGAAATTACCTGCTTTAACTGCAGCTCTGCAAGCCATTGAATGATATATCCAATCTAACTTTTCAGGCATAACCGTTTTAACGTTACGTGAAAGATAGCCTGCAAGCTCCGTAATAACGTCTGCAATATTCTCATCCGTTAACTGAGGCGGACAAGCACTGACTTTAACTGTTCTGTCTCCAAAATCGGAAACGTCGTAGCCTGTTTCGTTCAGTAAAGTGATATTATCAATAATAGCAGAATACTCATCTGCAGAAAGCGTAACTGTAACGGGAAGGAGCATCATCTGAGATTCACCTATACCCTGCTTTTTGAAGCGTTCAAAAAGAATCCTTTCGTGAGCAGCGTGTTTATCTATAAGAATAATACTACCCTCAAGCTCTGCAATAATATAAGTATTGAAGGCTTCACCGATAAATTTATAAGAAGGAGCCGAAACGCTCTGCGAAGCAGATTGAGAATCGATTTCCTCAACAGACTCCGATTTTACCTGAATATTAACAGACTGTGTGTCAGCAGGCTTTGTATCAATAAGCTGAATATCAACAGGATTTGTATCAATAGGCTGAATATCAACGGGCTTTGTATCCACAGAAGCCTCTGCAGACGGACGTTGCTGAAGCTTTTCTGTAACAGATATTTCAATATTAACCGAAGCCTTTGACTCATCGTTGTGAGACTTTGTTTTTAAAATCTCCACCTGAGGATTCATATAGCTATCCTTTAAAAAGTCAAGCTTTACCTCATCGTCCTCTGACGAGGAATTAACAACGTTTGAGCTACCTGTAACAGGTGTGCCGTACTCCTTAATTACAAAGGTACGTTCATCGTTATTCAGAGGAGCATCGTTAATTTTAAGCTGCTCTGCCTTTTGTGGCTGCTCCATAAAGGCTTTTGCAGGAGAAAAGGTTACCTGTGTGCGAGACGTGTCCTCATTTAAAGCAGAAAGAGTTGCGTTATATACTGCATCAAAAACCTTTTTCTCTTCAAAAAAGCGTACCTCTGTTTTTGCAGGATGAACGTTAACGTCTACTGCCTCAAAGGGCATCTCCACAAACAAAACGCAAGCAGGATACTTGCCGACCATAATCGAATTCTTGTATGCAGCCTCAAGTGCACTCATAAAAACAACGCTTTTAACGTAACGGCCGTTAACGAAAAAGTTTTGCATTGAACGAGTACCCTTACCTGCAGTTGGCTTGGAAACAAAGCCACTTACCTTTATGCCGTTAATATCTGAAAAGGTTGGTAAAAGCTGAGACGTAAACTCCTTGCCATACACAGAATAAACTGCAGATTTAAGCTCACCGTCACCCGGTGTCTGAAAGACGATTTTGCCGTCTCTTATAAGCTTAAAAGAGATTGATGGATTAGATATTGCAATTTTTTCAAGAATATTTGCAATATAGTTACCCTCCTGAACGTCTTTCTTTAAAAATTTAAGACGGGCAGGAATATTATAAAAAAGATCTCTGACAACAATGGTTGTGCCTACAGGAGAACCAACGTCGTCTATAAAAATCTCTTCTCCACCTTCTATAGCGTAATGTGTGCCGACCTCTGCATCAGGAGTGCGTGTCATCAGTTCAACCTTTGAAACTGCACAAACAGATGCAAGTGCCTCACCACGAAAGCCGAGAGTGGAAATAGCATCAAGATCAGTAACGGTGGAAATCTTGCTTGTTGCATGGCTTATAAAAGCCTTTTTTACGTCGTCGCGATGAATACCACAACCGTCATCGGTGACTCTCATATAGGTTTTGCCACCGTTTTGAATTTCCACAACGATTTTTTTGGAGCCTGCATCAATAGAATTTTCAACAAACTCCTTTATAGCTGAAGAAGGGCGTTCAACAACCTCACCTGCTGCAATTAAATCTGCAATATTTTTAGGTAAAACGTTTATGCGAGGCAAATTGAACACTCCTTTCTGATTTTAATGGATTTAACTAAATTTATAATGAATTTGCATCCCTTTGAAGTTCAAACAAAACCTGCATTGCTTCAATAGGAGTAAGAGTATTTACGTCTACTGTTTTAAGCTTTTCGATGATACTCTCCTTAGCACCTGAGGTAAAGGAAAGCTGAAGCTCGTCCTCTTCAGGCTCAGAAACGCTGACCTCTTTACAAGCCTTGACAGGAGCCTGACCTTCAAGAGTCTTGAGTATCTGCTTTGCATTTTCAACAACAGCCTTAGGAACACCTGCAAGCTTTGCAACCTCTACACCGTAGCTGCCGTCTGCAGCACCTTTTACGATTCTGCGAAGGAACGTAATATCGTCTCCACGCTTTTTGACAGAGGTATTGTAATTATTGACTCCGTCAACAGTATTTTCAAGCTCTGTTAATTCGTGATAATGGGTTGCAAACAAGGTTTTTGCACCGATTTTCTTTTTATCTGCAGTATATTCAAGCACTGCACGAGCGATACTCATACCATCATAGGTTGAGGTACCTCTGCCGATTTCATCAAAGACGATAAGACTCTTTGAGGTTGCGTTGTTTAAAATGTCTGCAACCTCGGTCATCTCAAGCATAAAGGTTGATTGACCTGCAGAAAGATCATCTGATGCGCCGACGCGAGTAAAAATACGGTCAACAATGCCGATTTTTGCGTTATCTGCAGGAACAAAGCTACCGATTTGCGCCATAAGTACAATAACTGCCACCTGACGCATATAAGTAGATTTACCTGCCATATTAGGACCTGTGATAATGGCAATTCTGTTTGAGGTGCAATCAAGCCTCGTGTCGTTTGGCACAAAAGGTGCACCTTGGAGCATAAGCTCAACAACGGGATGCCTGCCGTTTTCGATGATGATTTCATCCGACGTATCAACAACAGGTCTCGTATAATTATTGCGTACTGCAGTAAACGCAAGTGAACAAAGAGCATCAAGATTTGCAACGGCTCTTGCAGTTGTTCTTACACGTTCAAGCTGAGCGGCAATTTGCTCACGGATTGCAGTAAATAACTCAAATTCTAATCTTACGATTCTTTCCTGTGCGCCAAGCACCTTTGACTCAAGCTCCTTAAGCTCCTGAGTAATGTACCTTTCACAGTTGGAAAGCGTCTGTTTTCTTATATAATGCTCAGGGACAAGGTCCTTGAAGGAATTTGTGACCTCAATATAGTAACCGAATACCCTGTTATAGCCGATTTTAAGCTTTTTTATGCCTGTTTTCTCTTGCTCGGACTGTTCGACGGCAGTAAGGTAACCCTTGCCGTTATTAACAATATCACGAAGAGAATCAAGCTCCTTATTGTAGCCGTCGCAAATCATACCGCCTTCACGAACGGTAAGTGGCGGATCCTCGCAGATAGCGTTAACGATAAGCTCGTTTACGTCGTCAAGTAAGTCTATATCCTCAAAAATACCGTTAAGCATTTTTGACTTGGAGGATGACAAAGCGTTTTTGATGTTGCGAAGCTGATTAATAGTAAGGCTGAGTGTACGAAGCTCCTTTGCATTTGCAGAGCCGTACACGATTCTTGTCATTATTCTTTCAAGGTCAAACATCTCGGAAAGATGCTCCATTAACGAGTCGAGAAGAATAGTATCAGACGATAATTCCTCTACTGCATTTTGCCTTAAAACGATGGAAGAATAATTCACGAGTGGCTGCTCAACCCAGGAACGAATAAGCCTTTTGCCCATTGCAGTTTTTGTGTGGTCAAGCACCCAAAGTAAGCTTCCCTTCTTTTCTCTTCTTATCTGCGTTTCAGTAAGCTCAAGGTTACGTCTTGCAGTAAGGTCAAGTGTAAGAAAGCTACTTTCGTTATAGAAATCTACGTCGCAAATGTTATTAAGGTCATTCTTTTGAACGCCCTTAAGATAATTCAATGCGATACCGAAGGAATAAAGAAGAGCCTCGTTTTTATCAAACTCAGAAGCTTTTTCCTGATTGTTTGAAACGTAGGACAAAACCTCTTCCTTTAACTGAGTGAAATCGTATTCCTTTTCGGAGACGATTTGATAATCTACAGAAAGTCTGTTTTTTATAAAATCTGAAATTGATTTAACGGATGAAGCGTATTTGTTAAGTAAAATCTCCTTTGGAGAATAGGTTCCTAATCTGTTAAGGATATGGGATACGGCATCACCGTCGTTTACAGAGTCGAGATGCACCTCACCTGTTGAGATATCCACAAAGCTTATGCCACAATTTTTGTCTGTTAAAAAAACACAGGCAAGGTAATTGTTTTTACTTTCGTCAAGCATATTACTTTCAATAACCGTACCCGGTGTAACAATTCTGACAACGTCGCGTTTGACAATACCCTTTGTGGCTGCAGGATCTTCAACCTGCTCACAAATTGCTACCTTGTAGCCTCTGCTGACAAGCTTTGCAATATAGGAATCGGCACTGTGGAAAGGAACACCGCACATTGGTGCGCGTTCCTCCTGGCCACAATCTCTTCCGGTCAGAACAAGCTCAAGCTCTTTGGACGCAATTTTTGCGTCATCAAAGAACATTTCATAAAAATCGCCCAGACGGAAAAACAGAAGAGTTTCCGGATAGCTTTGTTTAATTTGAAAATATTGTTCCATCATTGGAGAAAGTTTAGCCATTTTTCCTCAGCATCCTATAATTTAATATTTAGTGGCAACCGCCGCAGCTTTCACAGCTACCGCTGCAGTGATGTTCCTCAGGTGTGCAGGTTGCAGGATCCTGACCGTCAATGCACATAGCAAGAATACCCATAATCTCGTTCATCATATCGTCAACTGCAGTTTTTGCAGCTTCAAACTTAACCATATTGCCGTTAAGCATAATTTCACGGTAAGCCTCTTCAAATTCCTTTGCATAAGCTTCCATCTTCTCTGCGTCTGCCTCTTCGCCCTTACCTGCTTCCTGCTGGTAATTAAGCTGAACAAGGTTAATCTTGCCGATGAGATTGTTTAATTCATCGTCCTTTTCGTTTGCAAGTCTTGCTGCCTCGTACTCTTTGTAGCGAGCATCCTCTTGAATAGCAGCGCCAAGCTGTCTTGTAAGTTCAATAACTGTCATTTTGTGTACTCCTTTAAATATATTTGATTTTCAACAATAGAAATTGTTAACTGTTTTGTATTTCCTCTTGCACCTTAAGAAGCTCTGTAAACCACTTTGATTTTTCTGCCTTGGTGAAGGGGTCCGGCATAGAAGCAGCCGGTGTTCCTTTACGTGGTGAATAAATAAAGGTAAACATTGAGCCGTATTTTACTTCCTTTACAAGAGAAACCGTATCAAGAAACTCCTCATAGGTCTCGCCGGGGAAACCTACGATAATATCTGTAGTTAAATCTACATTCGGAATTTTTTCCTTTGCGTAATTAACAAGAGCCAAATATTTCTCTCTTGTGTAATGCCTGTTCATCTCCTTGAGAATACGGTTATTACCTGACTGAACAGGTAAATGCAGATGACCACAGAAATGCTTACATTGAGAAAGAACGTCTATAAGCTCAAAGCTACAGTCTCTTGGATGAGACGTCATAAAATCAAAGGTGAAATCCCCTTCTATTTTATCAAGCTCTGTAATCAATTGAGAAAAGCTACATTCAAAATCGCAGCCCTTACCGTATGAGTTTACGTTTTGACCGAGAAGAGTAATCTTTTTGTAGCCTTCGTTGACAAGGGAACGAGCCTCGTCAAGTATAACCTCAGGTCTCCTGCTACGCTCTCTGCCTCTGACGTGAGGCACAATGCAATAGGAACAGAAATTGTTGCATCCGTACATAATGGAAAGCCAAGCATTTTCGCCACTATCCTTTGACTTTGGAAGCCCTTCGGCAATAACACCGTCGCTCTCTTCAATACAAAAAACACGCTTTTTGTTCTTGAATAAATTAAACATAAGCTCAGGCAGCCTGTGAGTTACGTGCGTACCAAAAACAAGGTTAACAAAGGGATAGCTGTTTTTGATCTTGTCGGCAATATGTTGCTGCTGCATCATACAACCACAAAGTGCGATTATTAAATTAGGGTTAGATTTTTTGAGCTTCTTTATAGCACCTACGTTACCGAAAACTCTGTCCTCGGCGTGTTCACGAATAGCACAGGTGTTATAAAGAATAAAATCTGCGTCATTTACGTCATCACAAAGCTCGTAGCCCATTTCAATAAGCATACCCTTAATCTGCTCACTGTCTGCAACGTTGCCCTGACAACCGTAGGTATGAACGAAAGCCTTTGGTGAACAGAGAGGAAACTTATTTGATAAAATGGAGTATACCTTTTGTGAATACTCTTTTTGAAGTGACAGCTCCTCCGAGCTGACGAATACATTACTTTGCAAAGCTAACTCCTGATTATTGGGCATCCTTTAAGAAGCCGAGAATATCGTTGTAAACCGTTTCCTTGCAATCCTCGTTGAGAATCTCGTGGCGGCAGCAAGGATAAATGATAACGAGAGGATTGTGACCTGCCTCTTCTAAAGCGTCTGCACAAGCAATTGGTGCTTTGCCGTTCATACCGACAGGATCAAGCGCACCTGCGATTATCATAATAGGCAAATCAAAGGGAACGGACGGTGCCCACATTTTATCACTTGCAAGAATAGCAATAGAGGCAAGGTCCCTGATACCTGAAAGAGAAAGCTCCTGACCGCATAAGGGATCGTTAATATATGCCTGAACGTTATCTTTGTTTATACTGAGCCAATCAAGGTCTGACGTTCTGTCACTGATACGCAACGAAGAGAACTTGTTGAGCATTGAAGCCATAACGTGATTAACCTTGCGTGGACCGAACCTTGCAGTTGCCTTATCGAGAATATCTATAAAGTAATTAAAGTCAAGCGGAACGTGTGCAGTACCGCAAATAATTAACCCTGAAAGCTCAGAGCCAAAGGTACCTGCGTAAACTCTTGCGCAAAGTGAACCCATACTGTGACCAAAAAGATAATATGGTAAATCGGGATAACGCTTGTGCATAATTGAGTATAAAATATGCATATCGTCAACAAAACGACGGTAACCGTCCTTCTCTGCAGTGAAGCCCAAATCCTCTTCGTCTTCAACAGATTTGCCGTGACCGATATGGTCGTTACCACAAACGATATAGCCCTTACTTGCTAAGAAACGCGCAAAATCGTCATACCTGCCGATATGCTCACAAACACCGTGAGCAATCTGAAAAATACCGATTGGCTCAACCTCTGAATCAGACCAGATAAGAGCACGAATCTTGTTAACTCCGGTTGAAGAATTATAATATGCTTCTTTCTTGATAATAGCCATAAAAAAGACCTCCGTAAAAGCAAAAATAAGGCACAAAACAAAAGTCACCCATAATTACAAATATCATAACATAATGCAACATCATTTTCAAGGTATTATAATGATATTTTTATAATATATTTAATATATTAAGTAAAAAAACATTTGCCTTGAATTATTTTCTTTTTTGTGCTAATATACAAGAAATTACATAAATAT
>X40_Bactrian_Camel__coassemble_177_pt1 | contig 11550 bp, 8 predicted proteins | sample X40_Bactrian_Camel__metabat2_low_PE_002 | metagenome-assembled genome bin X40_Bactrian_Camel | reverse complement strand
AATTTAATACAAATATCCATAAAAGGCAAAAACAGGAAACTGATTATCAAGTTATATTAAATAAAAAAAATATTAATAAAAAAACAAAAAAAATATAGATTTGTGTATGGTTTTGTTATTATAGTGGTATGGATGTTGATATATAATGCATATTCATTCCAAGTTCATAATGTTTTTTTGCCCAAGAGTGTTGACGCATTATATCTCTTTGATACATATGATATAGGCGTAATGACATTATGTATTTATCTTTTTTTTGTACTAATTGCATATGTAACTCATAGGCAAAAGAATTGTGATGAATTTCAAAAGCCAATAATGGGGGTTGCGGTTATAATTATTTCTTTATTATTACCACTTTTATTTGCTAATTATGGGAGTGTGTACACAAAAGGAAATCGACTTGAAAAAATCAGTTTCAATAAAATTGTTTATAGCAATACTATCGAAGAGGCAACGAGTGCGAAAGTTGTTTTGCTATATTATGGAGACAGTTCTGTACCATGGGATGGAGTTCGATTGAAATACTACATTAATTTCAATGAAGTTTCATATTGTTTTGAAAGCTCTGACGACTATCAATATTGGCAAACAATAAAAAAAATTGATGAAATCGTTTCAGAAAACTCTATACCGAAGGAAATTGTGGGAGCAGAATATTTACCTACGTTAAAGAGATTTTCTGATATAGATAAAACACTCAATAAACCATTCGGTGTGTATTCCAATTATGATTTAATTTTTGAAATAATGACGAACAATCAGAGTAACACAGGGGAGGGCAGAGGAAAGTAATAAGTAACGTTAACACAGAGAACCGTCCCCTGATTTTTATCCAACTTGCAAACTATAAGCTCATCACCCGGCTGCAATCTACCAAAAGTGGCTAAAATCATAAAATCAACCTTTCTGCGTAACCTCGCCAAGAAATTTGCCTTCATAATTGTTATGCTTCAAAAGTGATTTTTTTGCACCTGAAATTTTAAAATACATAAATTACAATAGTTTTCTTGAATGGTTGTTATATTGACATTTTTTTACAATAATATTAAAATAAGCTTGTTATTTGTATAATAATAAGTTTTACAGCTTTATAAGGAGTTTTAGTTATGGCTTTATTACCTGCAAAATGTACTGAATGCGGTGGATTCGTAGAGGTTGACAACGAAAAGAGGTTGGGCGTTTGTCAGCATTGCGGTAATCCATTTGTGGTTGAAGAAGCAATCCAGACATTTAATACATATTACAACACAACAAATAATTATAATACAACCAACAACTTTGGCGAAGGTACAGTTGTAAATATTTATGAAGATAATAGCAAGGATTTTGTAATTGAGGGTGGAGTTTTAAAGAAATATAAGGGCGAATCATTAACCCCTGTTATACCCGAAGGCGTTGTTGCCATTGAAGGTGTCGCTTTTAGAGATAGTATGATTACTAATGTAACTCTTCCTTCAACAGTAAAAGAAATACGTGCTGTAAAAGATGGTACTACATATCCTATTGGGCCTTTCTATGGTTGTAAATATCTCAAAGAGGTTATCCTTCCGGAAGGACTTGAAATAATTTCTAATTATGCTTTCTATGGTTGTACAAGTCTTACCTCAATCACAATACCAAATAGTGTAACAAGTATAGGTGAGGGTGCTTTCAGTCATTGTACAAAACTTACCTCAGTTACAATCCCTGATAGTGTAACTACTATAGGACTTGGTATTTTCTCTCATTGCACGAGCCTAACATCTATTACATTCCCCGAAGGAGTAACAAGCATAATTGGCTCTACATTTTACGGTTGTACAGGTCTTAGCTCCATCACAATCCCCGATAGTGTAACATGTATAGATGGATATGCTTTTAAAGGTTGTACTAAACTTAAATCTGTTACAATCCCCGGCAGTGTTACAAGCATAGGTAACGCCGCTTTCTCTGATTGTAAAAGCCTTATATCAATTGTAATTCCTGAGGGCGTAACAACTATAGATGATTTTGCTTTTGAAAATTGTACTAAACTTAAATCTGTTACAATTCCTGATAGTGTAACGAGTATAAGTGATGATGCTTTTGCTGACTGTACGAGTATTATAGATGTCACAATTCCAAAAAGTGTAGCAAGGGATGTGTTTTTTGAAACTCCTTGGTATAGAGGAGAAGGCGAAAAAAAGACAACCAAAAAAGCAAAGCCAGCAGGAAATAAAAAACAGAACGACTCCGTTGCTGAACGTAAAAGTAAGGGTTTATGTCAGCATTGTGGTGGTGCGTTTAAAGGTCTGTTTAGCAAAAAATGTGCTAAATGTGGCAAGCCTAAGGATTATTAATAAATACAAAATTGAGAACCAATCAGGGGACGGTTCTGTGATTGAGTCCGTGCTCCGCCAAGGCGAACCGCACGAGATGGACGAAAAAGGGTTCGATCCCGTTTGAATCTGATATCGAAAGAAAAAGAGTAGCAAAAGCTACTCTTTTTCTTTGGTGGAGATGGTGGGGATCGAACCCATGACCTCTTGACTGCCAGTCAAACGCTCTACCGAGTTAACAGGTAAACACCCCAAAAAATCGAGTTTATGACAATATTTCATAACTAAAAGACAAGCCCAATTCCTGTTGTGCCTCTTTTACGTCCTCAAAAATCTGAATTATTTTTGGAAAATACTCTCTTAAATCCTTGGTCATTGTATCCGCACCGATCACAATAATATGTGCTGACCAAGGTTCACTCAACAAATCCCATAAAGCATCCGAATTTCTTCCATACCATTCAGGGAAGTTAAATGCAACGCGTATTCTCTCATGAAAATCGCATATATATTTACAATCGGTTAAATCTAAAGTGATTTTTACTATCTCATCCACTGTTATATTACTCCTTTCTACACAATTTCATAAAACCTTCTGTAATAGTCGTATGTAACAAAAATCAATCCATCATCAGAATATAAAATTCTTTGATCGTTTCGTTTGCCGGAAGTGTAATTTATATCGGCTCCATACCATACTCTACCTGTAGGTAAGTGTTCGTTATAATTTTTGTAGATACCTTTAGCAAGCATTTTATTGGGTGCATATTGCGATAAATCTTTTCCCGATTTCCAACCTAAAGCATATGCTTCCTTGAGAGTAATATAATAATCAGGCAAAGACTTAAAGCAAAATAAATGAAAATCTGCTCCGTCTTGTTCTTTGTCAGTTGCTGTTCCGTGCAGTATAGTTTTCACTTTTTCTATAAAACAACGACAAAAAGGATGCCATACCTTCAATTTAATGACTATGTCCGGGACCGATAAATGATATATATGACCATGTTCTTCATCGCATTCCACACAAATTTTAGGGTCATTCTTACTCAACCTGTTTTTCCATTTTGAGCTTATTCCCTAAATATTTAAAATTTTTATCCTCTTCTTCATATTTTTGCAGAACATTTGTTCTATAAGTGCTATTGTAACACACGTTTTTGAGGATTTCAACCCGAATTGGAAAGTTTTTTATTTTTTATAAATACAACTCAAAATCGAATGAAATATTTTTCTTGCGAAAAATATAAAATAATCCTTACGGATTATGAAATTTTCTGCTGAAGCAGAAAGTGAAATAAAATTCGCCTTAACATTTGCGAAGCAAATATTTCATAGCGAAGCTATTTCACATTACAAAGTAATATTTCACTCGCCGTAAGGCGAATTTCATTGAAAAAACCACTTCCGCAGAAGTGGTTTTTTCTGGTGGAGACGGTGGGGATCGAACCCATGACCTCTTGACTGCCAGTCAAACGCTCTCCCAGCTGAGCTACGCCCCCATGTTTGAAGTAATAGGTAATAGTGAATAGTGAAGAGGTTATATATAGATAATAAGTGGTGTAAGGTGAATAATTTTTTGTGCCGGTGTGGATAGGTGGAATGCGCCGTAACGCTTTTTCCTTGTGAATTATAGCATTATTATACTTTCTCGTCAAGAAAAATTATTGCCAAAAATAATATTATCTTTTCTTTTGGGAAAAATGTTAAAAACAAAAAGAAAAGGTGATTATATGATTGAACAAGACACAATTCGGCTCTTAAGGGAATGTGATGCAGGTGTTAAAATGGGCATTGCGAGTATAGATGACGTTATGGAGGACGTTAAAAGCGACAGTCTTCGTCAATATCTTGGCAATTGTCGGAACGAGCATATTGAGTTAAGTAAGGAGATTGATACACTCCTTGAAAATTATCAGGATGAGGGCAAGGAGCCTAACCCTATGGCAAAGGGTATGTCACATATTAAAACTGCTATGAAAATGGCAATGAATAAGTCAGATGAGACCATAGCCGATTTAATGACAGACGGCTGCAATATGGGAGTCAAATCCCTTAATAAATATCTTAACGAGTATGAGGCTGCAAGTGAAAAGTCAAAGGATATATGCAAGAGACTTATTAATCTTGAGGAAAAGCTTGCTATTGATATAAGAGATTATTTATAGAAAACGAAAAACTCCGTTGTGTGGCAACGGAGCTTTTCTTTGGGGTAAATATGGAAATAAGGAGATAGGAATGAAAAATGTAATTGCGATTGGTTTTCCCTTATCGCAATTACATTCTAACCCATAAACTTGAAAATAGTATTAAAATAAAATGAACTTTTTGTTAATTAAAGATATTTTGCATTAAAGCTTTGACGCAGCTCGATTGAGCCGTCTTTTTTTACGTTTGTAACAGTATAGCCCTGCATCCAGTCTTTTTCTTCCCATTTATAACGGTAGTTATCGTAGTCGTACATATTGTAACAGCCGTAGCCACCACATTGATTATATACAAGGTATATTCCGTCATATATGGCGGCCCAATCGTTAACGTGATCATGACCGGAAAAGATTGCCTGTGAGCCTGCTCTTTTCATAGCATCAAACAAGCCGCTATTGTAAAGTGAGCAGCCGACACTTTCAAACTGATAACCGTAAAGTATTTCTGCTTTGCCTGATGGAGTGTAGGAGTTATCCTCGTGTGCATCGTACACCTCTTTATACTCAGGAATGGGGATGTGCATATAGAGCATGGAGTCAACCTTGCCGTATTCCGCCTTAAGCTGAGCAATTTCCTTTTCAAACCAGGCAACCTGTGAAGGCTTTATGTAATCGTAGCACTCGCTTTTTGCAATATCCTCAGGTAATTTATCGTTTGTGATATGAGGCTCGCATATATCTCTGCCGGAGTCAAATAGCACAAGGCTTTGGCGAAGCTCCGTTTCGCTGTTCATTATATTAATAAGATAGTTACCGAAGCCGAATAACTCAGGGTCACCAAATTTTGAAAGGCAATGAGGATAATCGCAGAAGCCTTTGAAAATAAAATATTTAAAATACTCCTTTTCTTCTCTTGCCTCGTGGTTACCAAAGGCGTATGCCCAGTAAACGCCAAGCTCTTCCATAAATTGCGCAAATTGAATGGTATCAATGTGCTGAAATTTTGTAAGAAGCACGTCGCCTGTAAAAATAATAAGGTCAGGCTTTTCGTCACGGACCTGGTTTGCAAACATCTGCAAGGTTTTGTCCACGTCCTCGTGAACGTCGTAAAGATGCATATCCGTACCTGTAAGGATTTTAAAATCACTGTTGTCGTAAGTTCCGTCATCATTAAACTTTGCTATATACGTAGCGTTATCCGTTTCCTTTACGATTTTTACCTTGCTTCCGACGTATTCGTGCTTAACGGATTTTAAAAATATGTTTTTTGCAAGCCTGCCCTTTGAAATATCATAAAAAAACTTTTCTACGTTGATCCAGAATCTAATTGCATTCTGTTGTACAAAAGTACGTATCGGTTTCATAATAAACGCCTTCTTTTCTCTACATTTGAACATCATATTAACACAATTTGTCAGTACTTTCAACACCATTTTAAAAGTATTTGTCATCATAAACAAAATCTTTATTTTGTGTTTGTTAAATAGGTAGATAATTGTAAATATAAAGTGAATATTGTTGATTTTAACAGAAAATGTGATATACTATATATAGTTGAATTTTGGTTAAAAACAAACAACAAATTGTGTTTTGGAGGCGTTTCGGGATGAGTACGTTATTTGTGTATTCTTCTAACGATGAGGCAATAAATTCTCTTTGCAGAGAAAGTGCTTTTAAAAAATCAAAAACGCAAACACTTCAGCTTACGCCCTATTCTCACAAATCTGCTTTGAGCCGTTTTCTCGGTATTAATCGTCATCATAGCAGGTTTTCCGTCTACGACGTTGATTTTGAGCTTTTTGACCGTATCATAATTGCCTGTGATGAGCTTGCAGGCTTCATTTCACCTGAGGTTGAAGAGTTTATAAGCACAAACAATTTCAGGTATAAAAATGTGGATTGTATTGTTTTCGGCGAGGGCAGATTCGTAAAAAAAGCCCAGGATTCTCTCAAGGTTAAGCTTTCTCTTTCCGGTGGCACCGTAAGGAATTGCGTTACCGTCTCTGCTAAGGAGATAAAAAGGGAAGAAGAGGATTTGCTTTTCAGCGTCCGTCACAGACTTGCCGTTTAAGGTTTTGTTTTTTGCATAAAAAATTTAAAGGTTTTTTGTTAAAAAGTTTACATTTAGATTGAGCCATTTTCATTGACAGAAAGTGGCTTTTTGTGTTATATTTATACTGTGTACGATTATGATTAGGTAGTAGCGCCTTTTCGTAATGCTTTTAGTAACAAATTATTAAAAAAGTTTAAAAATCGTTAACAATTCGAAAGGAAGATATATTCGATGAAAAAGATTCTCTCTCTCGCTTTGAGTATGCTTATGCTTCTTTCGGTATTCTCATGTTTGAGCATTACTGCAAGTGCAGCATCTCCATCAGATTTGATGTACGTTGAAAGATCAGCCGTTGAGGATGATCAGGTAACGTTCACGATTTACCTTAAGAAAAATATTTCTCTTATAGGTACAATCGTTAAGGCGGTTTACGATCCAAGTGTGCTTACACCTGTTGACGGTGGTGCTCATTCCTCTTCAGCCTCTGCAGGACTTTTCGTTGCAGACAAGGTAGCGGGCGTAAACAACGCTTATTCAATGGCATTCGTTTCAATGGATGGTTACAACGTAGGTAAATCAGACAGAGCTTTTATGACTGTTACCTTTAAGGTTAAGGATTCTGCTCATCCGAAAACAAACGTTAAGTTCTACTGTGTAGAGTTCAGCTCATCTAACTCAAACTACAAAATAGAGAAGAACGAAGCAAACCCTGCGTTGATTAAGAGCTTATCCTTCTCGACACTCAATAAGATTGAGTACGTTGGCGCATACTCTGTTGAAAATGGTATCAGAATCGAATGGAAGGCAAATTCGGGTGCAACAGAGTATTGGGTTTACAAGCACAACGGCTCAAAATATGTAAAAATAGCAGAGCTTTCCAAAAATAAGCTTTATTACGATGATAACGACGTTTCTCCAAACACAACGGAGAAGTATTTTGTAAGAGCCTACAACTCCGACGGCAGAGATGAAAGCTCATCGGCTATTTCAGGCCACTACGTAAAGGCTCCGGGTAAGGTTTCTGCTTCCGTTACAGCAAGTGGCGTAAAGGTTAGCTGGTATCTTGTAGACGGTGCAACAAGCTACAGGGTATACAGACGTGTTGTTAATTCAAATGGTACAAAGTCCGGTTGGACACTTCTTTACACGGCAGGTGCAAAGGTAAAAACTTATACAGATAACAAGAATCTTGAGAGTGGAACAAAATACGAATATACAGTCCGTTCATATACATCAAAAGGTACAAGCGCAGTTTGCAGATTTGCAACAGTTAGTTTCTACGCTACACCTTCATTCAAAATTACATCTGTACCCGGTGGCATAAAGGTTAACTGGAATGATGTTGACGGTGCTGCAAAGTACGAGGTTTACCGTAAATATAACGGTGCAACCTCATGGACACGTATCGCAACAGTAACAGGCAACTCCTTTACTGACAAAAACGCTATCTCCGGTAGAAGAATTTACTACACAGTAAGAGCCGTAGGCAGCGACGGTAAAAAGAGCAGCTTCGTTTCAAATAAAAATATCTCTTACGTAGCAATACCAAATCTCGTTTCCGTAAACAACACAACAACAGGTGTTCAGCTTAAATGGGATAAGGTTGGCAGAGCAACAAACTACAGAATTTACAGAAAAGCAGCAGGGGACACAAAGTGGACTCTTCTTACCACAGTAGGTAACGTATCAAGCTATACAGATAAATCTGTAAAGAGTGGCACAACTTATAAGTATACGGTAAGAGCTGTGTTCAGCAAATACGTAAGCTACTTCGAAAGTGGACTTTCAATTAAGTATCTTGCAACACCAAAGATTACTTCTATTGGTAACACAACGGAAGGAATCAAGGTTAAATGGGGCGCAGTCGGCGGTGCGTCTCAGTACAGACTGTACAGAAAGGCACCCGGTGCAAAAAGCTGGACTTGTATAGCAACAGTTAAGTCTACACAGTACGTTGACGAAAACGTTAAGAACAATACAACGTACCGTTACACAGTACGTGCAGTCGGCACTAAGTACAGCGCTTACGATGCAAGTGGCCGTACCTGCAAGTTCCTCAACACACCTGAGCTTATATCTGCAAAGAACGTTTCAAGTGGTATTAACGTTAAGTGGGAAGCAGTTTCGGGTGTAACTCAGTACAGAGTATACAGAAAAGCAGGCAATGCTACAAGCTGGACAAATTTAGGTTCAGTTAAGTCTACTCAGTATACAGATAAAAACGTTAAAAACGGTGTAACCTACCGTTACACAGTACGCGCAGTTGGTAGCAATTATAGTGGCTACGAGGCTTCAGGTGTTTCAGTTAAATGCAAATAACACAAGCTTCTGTCCTAAAGGCTATTGAAGGTACAGATTAGGAGGATTCAATTTGAAAAGATTACTTTCAATGTTACTTGCAGTTGTGATGCTTTTCACGTTTATGACGTCAGCAACTGTAACAGCAATTGCTGCTTCTGCAGGTAGTTTAATTTCAGTAAGTAAAACAGATTTCGAAAATGACGAAATTACTTATACTCTTTCAGTAACAGGTGGAGTTACAAAGCTCACCGGTGTAATCATCAAAGCAAATTTTGATGGAGCTCTTTTAGAGGTTTCTTCTGCAGGTGCTGTAGGCGAAACAGATTCAGAAGGCGAAATTACTCCAAATATTCCCGGTTTATACATCGACGGTGAGGCTCACGATACTGAGGATTCTTATTCAGTTGCATTTGTTAATGCAACTGGCTATACACTTTCAGAGGATACGGAAATGTTCACAATAACCTTCCGTGCCATCTCTGAAGAAAGAGGCTTCGCTGACGTGGAATTCGTGTGTCATGAATTCAAAACAGATGACGAAATCGACAACGAAATCACAAAGGATGCTCCTCAGAGCTTCTATACCGATTCCTTCCACGCTTTAAGTCAGCCTACAATGGTTGCAGTTGACTCTGTGGACGACGTGCTTGAGGTTCAATGGTTACCAAGTATCGGCGCAGACGGTTACAACGTTTACCGTAAGGATTCCTCATCAACGTCTTGGGAAAAGATTAACGACGAAATCGTTACGGGGATAAGCTTCCGTGATGAAACTATCACTAACGATTTTGAGTATACTTACGTTGTAAGCGCAGTAAATGAAGCAGGTGAAACTGCATACAAGGGCTCAGGCATTGCAGGTATGAACTTCGGTGCGATTTCTGACGTTAATGCAGCTGCTATCGGCAACGGTATCAGAGTTACCTGGAACGAGCTTTCTCAGGCAGACAGCTACGACGTTCTCAGAAAGAGAGTAGACGAAGAGGTCTGGACAAAGCTTACAAACGTTACCGCAACGTCTTATGACGATAAAACTGCTGCAAGTGGCACAGAGTACAATTACTCAGTAAGAGCACACAGTGGCTCATATACTGCAGGTATGTCATGTGACGCACCAACAGTTAAGTTTATTGCAATGCCAAAGGTTGCAGTTACAAACACAGCTCAGGGCTTGCTTCTTACAATTACAGAGGTTGGTGGAGCAGAGGAATACTTCGTTAAAAAGTCTACCAACGATGGTGCAGCAGTAGATTTATTTACTGTTTCTGCTTCTGATTTTACAGAAGGTGTATATTCATACACAGATACAAACGTTAACGGTAATTCAAAATACGTATACAGTGCATACGCACAAGCAGGTGACGTTGTTGGTTGGACTACACTTTGTTCTGCTATAAACAGACTTGCAACACCTACACTCATCGGTGCAGAAAACACAGTTTCCGGTATCAGAGTAACTTGGGAAGCAGTTGCAGATGCACAAAAGTACAACCTTTACAGAAAAGTAGAGGGCGAAACAGAGTTTGTATATTTTGGTGTTACCTCAAATACGTACTTTGATAACAACAGTGTAGAAAACGGCAAGGTGTACGTATATACAGTTTCTGCACAGAATAGCACAGGTAGTGGCGCATTCAATGAAGCAGGCGTTTCAACAATGCGTATCGGTGCTACTACAAACATTTCAGCTGTTACAACAAGTACAGGTATCAAGGTTTCATGGAATGCAGTTTCCGGTGCACAGAGCTACGACGTTTACCGTAAAACTGCAAGCGGTACCTATACACTTATTGCAGATAACGTAACTGCAACAACGTTTGTTGATACTACTGCACAGAAAAACGTTGAGTATACCTATAACGTTAAGGCTGTTGTTGGTTCCTACGAGAGTGCATACTCTGCAAAAACAGCAGCAGGTATGGATTTTGGTACAGTAACTTCTCTTACATACTCAAAAATCAAGAATGGTATCGCTCTTAAGTGGAACGCACTTTCAAATGCAGAAGGCTATAAGATTTACAGAAAAACAGCAAACGACACTCAGTTTGCTCTCATAAAAACAGTTACAAGTGGCAATACCTATAACGATACCTCAATCCCAAGTGGTGTTGTTTGCGAGTACAAGGTAGAGGCATATAACGGTAGCTGCGTTGCTCAGATGACTGCAAACGTTCTTTCTGCTAAATATCTTGCAGTACCTGTTGTTGACGTAAAGAACTACGGCGATTCCCTTATGGTTTCCGTAAATAAGGTTTACGGTGCAGAGTATTACGTTATTGAAAGAGCAGTTGGTACAAGCACAACTTATACACAGCTTGCAACCATCACAAACGATGAGCTTCAGTATATTGATTCCAAAAATATTATTGAAGGCGAAAAGTATTCATACAAGGTTAGAGCAGTTGCAGGTACAATAGAGAGCTTTGAAGGTACAGATTCCATCACAAAGCTTATTGCACCAAAGATCACGTCTTGTGGCAACGTAATTGCAGGCGTTCAGCTTAAGTGGACTGCTATTGATGATGCTGCTGAATACGTAATCTATCGCAGATGTCCCGGTGATGATAAATGGGATGAGCTTGCAACAACAGATGACACTTCATTTGTTGACGCATCCGTTATCCCTGATGAAGTATATCAATACGTTATCGAGGTTGTAACAGTAGATGGCGACGATGCTTGTAACTATGATTACAGAGAAATCCGCTTCCTCGAAACACCTGATATTCTCAGCCTTGTTAACTCAGTAGGT
>X40_Bactrian_Camel__coassemble_176_pt1 | contig 11594 bp, 9 predicted proteins | sample X40_Bactrian_Camel__metabat2_low_PE_002 | metagenome-assembled genome bin X40_Bactrian_Camel | reverse complement strand
CGAAGGCTTGTTTGCGAAGCTGTATGAAGATACTGCGAGCAAGCAAGACAAAGCTTTTCGCCAATTTTTAAAGCTTCGGGAAATTTTGAAGATTTGGATGAAGAGCGAAGGCTTGTTTGCGAGGCTGTATGAAGATACTGCGAGCAAGCAAGACAAAGCTATTCGCCATTTTTTGAAACTTTAAGAAATTTTGAAGATTTGGATGAAGAGCGAAGATTTGAAATTCGAAGGCGTATGAGATACGCCGAGAATAAAAATCAAGCTATTCGCCGTTTTTTGAAGCTTCGGGAAATTTTGAAGATTTGGATGAAGAGCGAAGATTTGAAATTCGAAGGCGTATGAGATACGCCGAGAATAAAAATCAAGCTATTCGCCAAATATTCTAAATTTCAAAGTCGTCAAGTTTTATCCAGGCTATTTCTTTCCTCTCCGCCGTCATCGTAGTTTCATCAGGGAACTCAATGGTAACGGCTCCCGTTTCACTGCGGTCAATGAGAATGCCTTTAAACTCTCGTTTGTTTTCAAACGGTCGGATAAGTCTGAGGATAACCTTTTCCTCCATTGCGTAATCAAAGTGAAAATCTCTTGTAAGCTTGCGCTCAATACCGGGAGAGGAAACCTGAAGATTGTACTGACGGTCTACAAGGTCTGCCTCGTCAAGTGGTTTGTCGAGTGCGTGGCTCATATTTACACAATCCTCAATTCCTACGCCACCGTCTTTATCAATAAAAATTCTCAGGTAGTAGTTAGCGCCCTCTTTCTCAAAGGTTACGTCCCACAAAACAAGCCCTAACTCCTCTGCAATAGGCTCTGCTATTTCCCATGCAAGAGCAACAGTGTTTTTTGCCAAAGTTACACCTCTTTTTCTGTTACGTTCTCAACAATAAATATGAGAGCAGGTTGCCCTGCTCTCACTCGTTTGAATATTCGTACAATGGGAATATAGCACACATTTTCACTTTTTGCAATAGTTTTTTATTATTTTTATACCATATAAATATAAAAAACCGACTTTTTTGAATTTTTTTACCCATAAAAGTATATTTTGTTTGTAAACGGCACTAAATAGTGATATATTAAAGTAAAGTAACGAGGAACGGAGGATACCTATGGCAGAAATTATTGTAGCCGGTGGTGGCAACGGTGGTCTTGTGGCAGCAATAAGCCTTGCAAAAGCAGGCTTGAGCGTCACTCTTTTTGAAGAAAAAAGCAAGGATAGTTTGGGCCTTTGCCAAACGGATGCAGTTGATTTGAGCGCATTTACTTATGCCGATATCCCTGTCCCCGATTATTTCAGAAGAGGCAGAAACGAGGTCACCTTTATACCAAAGAATGCCGATGCAGGCAGCCTTACTCTTCCGCCTCAGCACGACGTCAGCCTTTTGGTAGACAGAAAAGAACTGGCAGAATATCTTTTCGCCTTGGCGGAAGGCTACGGGGTTAAGATTTGCTACGGGGAAAAAGTGTTGTGCTCTGTAATTCTTGGCAACAGAGTCGTGGGCATTAAAACAGATAAATCCACTTATTATGCAGACCTTGTTATTGATGCCTGCGGAGTAAATTCACCTGTAAGAAACAGTCTGCCTGATCACTTAAACATTAACAGACCTATTGAAAAATACGACGTTGTTTATTCCTACAGAGGCTACTTTAATCGCGTGGCAGATGCACCTACACCAAAAACAGATTATAATATTTATTTTAAGGATGACGGCACAAAGGGCTTCTGTTGGCTTGTAACGGAATTTGACAGAGTAGACGCGCTCATTTGTAGATTTTATAAAGCAGAGCAAAGCGAAATTCTTGATGCCCTGAACACTCTTCACGAGGAAAATTCACATATGGGGCTCGACCTTGTTTACGGCGGCTCAAACGGAATTATCCCGGTTTGTCAGCCCTTGGGCACCTTGGTAAGCGACGGTTATGCCGCCGTTGGCGACAGTGCGTTTATGACCTTCGCAATAAAGGGCTCAGGCATTGCCTTCAGTATGAAAGCAGGAAAAATACTTGCAGATGCTATTGTATCTGACAAAAATAAATGTTATACTCAAGAAACATTATGGGATTACCAAAGAGTATTTTTCAAGGAAATCGGCTTTTACGCCTGTGCAATTGCATTAATAAAAAATATGCTTCCCTTTATGACTGCAGAGGACGTTAACAAGCTTTTTGAGTTAAAAATTATTACAACAGAGGAGCTTTCTGAGTTGTGGGAAAATAAATCCGATGCTATTTTTAACGCAAAAGGCGCAGCAAAGCTTAAGGAAAAAATACGGCTTGTAAGAGATGAGCCTATCCTGAAAAATATATTTTCAAATCTTGCCGTGTGGATAGCAAGGCTTGCCGTTTTGCAAACTGCCTTCCCCAATAAATACAACAAACAGGACGTTGCAGAATGGAATGAAAAATACAATAAATTCTTTGAATCCATTAAAAGAAAAGACGATTGAAAATAACAATTTATTACTTTTTCGAGATTTGGATGAAGAGCAAGGACTTCGGTGAAATTCAAAACACAAAGTTTTGGAACTGCGTTGCAATTATAAAGCTTCGCATCACTTTTACCGAAGGTAAACCGTAAGAGAACTACCCACCACCGAAACAAACTTAAATTAAATACTCGCTTGATAATTTATTCTTCAGGTAAGTAATGGTGAGTCCTCTTGTGGTACCCAAAATTGTTTGCTCGTTGTTCACTTCGCACAATTTTGACCACTACGCCAACTCGCGTTCCCTTCATCGTCCACAGGACGCGGTCACGCTCCTTGCCCCCTCCCTATGCTTACGCACAGGGATGTAAAGCTATCGCGAAGCTCTGGTAGCCTGTGATTGGCAACTCACAAAGATACTGCGAGCAAGCAAGACAAATTTACAAATATTTAAGCGCAGAGAAAATTGATGAAGTTTGCGTTTTGTCTTCCGAAGCTGTGAACATTAAGACGATTTTAAATAACAATTTATTACTTTTTCGAGATTTGGATGAAGAGCAAAGGCTTGGTTGCGAAGCTATAAAAAATTTTTTATATAAATAATAACGCGCAGAGAAAATTGATGAAGTTTGCGTTTTGTCTTCCGAAGTTGTGAACATTAAGACGATTTTAAATAACAATTTATTACTTTTTCGAGATTTGGATGAAGAGCAAAGGCTTGGTTGCGAAGCTGTATAAAGATACTGCGAGCAAACAAGGCAAAGCTATTCGCCAAATATCGGAAAAGCCTGAAAGGATGAAATAAAATGAAGGTTGCTGTATTAGGTGTAGGTGGCATCAGTGGTTGCCACATTCCTGCGTGGAAAAGAATTGAAGAGGCGGAAATTGTTGCTGCTTGCGACGTAAGGCCGGAAAGATTGGAGCAGTTTGAGGGCACAGAGGTACGTACGTATACCGACTGTGACGAAATGCTTGCAAATGAGGAGATTGATATTCTCGATATTTGCCTTCCAACCTTTTTACACGCAGAATATTCTATAAAAGCAATGGAAAAAGGCATTAACGTTATATGCGAAAAGCCTATTTCCCTTAAAAAAGAGGACGTAAAAAGAGTGTACGACGCAGCAGAAAAGAACAACGTTAAGTTTATGGTTGCTCACGTTGTCCGCTTCTGGCCTGAATTTGTATTTTTAAGAGATACTATTCTTAACAAAACCTATGGAAATATGCTTACAGGCCATATGATCCGACTTGGCTCAACTCCAAAGTGGAGCTGGGAAAACTGGATGAGACGTGAAGAGTGCAGTGGTCTTGTGCCATTTGATTTACATATCCACGACCTTGACTATATTGTTTACACCTTGGGCGCTCCCATCAACTGCATTACACACCGTTCACAGTTTGATAATCAGGATATTATTAACGCAACGTATGAATTTAAAAACGGCGTTTTTCTCACCTGTGATTCCTGGTGGGTAACAAGTGAATATCCTTTCTCCTTCGGCTACCGCTTCACCTTTGAAAAGGCTGTTGTTGAGCTTAAGGACGGCAAGCTTATGGTTTACCCTGTTGGCGAAGAGCCGTTTGAGATAAAGCAAGGTGAAGCAAACGGCGAGGCCGCAATTAACCTTCCTGCAACAGATGCTTACTATGAGGAAATCTGTTATTTCAAGGATTGTGTGCTTAAAAATAAGCCTGTTGACAAATTTAAGCCTGAAGAGCTTGAGACAGTGCTTGAGCTCATGGAGGAATTCAAAATATAAAAAACAGCCCGTTTTCCGATTGGAAAACGGGCTGTTTTTTTATTAGAATGCAATTTTTTCTTCGATATACTTTTCAAGGTCTGCAATTGGAATACGAACCTGGTCCATAGTATCTCTGTCACGAACAGTTACACAGCCGTCCTCAACGCTTTCAAAGTCGTAGGTGATGCAGAACGGTGTACCGATTTCGTCCTGACGGCGATATCTTTTACCGATGGAGCCTGCATCATCATAATCCACGTTGAATTTCTTTGAAAGGCTTGTGAAGATTTCCGTAGCCTGTTCGTTGAGCTTCTTTGAAAGAGGAAGGATTGCACACTTGAACGGTGCAAGTGTAGGATGGAAACGGAGAACAACTCTTGTATCGTTTTTCTCTGCATCAACAACCTCTTCATCGTATGCCTCTGTAAGAATTGTGAGGAAAAGTCTTTCAACGCCAAGAGACGGCTCAACAACGTATGGGATATATCTCTCGTTTGTTTCAGGGTCAAAGTAGTCAAGGCTCTTGCCTGAGGTGTTGATGTGCTGAGTAAGATCGTAGTCTGTTCTGTCTGCAACGCCCCAAAGCTCGCCCCAACCGAATGGGAAAAGGTACTCAAAGTCTGTTGTTGCCTTTGAGTAGAAGCAAAGCTCCTCAGGATCGTGGTCACGAAGACGAAGATTTTCTTCCTTGATGCCTAAGGAGTAGAGCCAGTCACGGCAGAAGCCACGCCAGTATTCAAACCACTCAAGGTCTGTGCCCGGCTTACAGAAGAATTCAAGCTCCATCTGCTCAAATTCACGAACACGGAAAATAAAGTTGCCCGGTGTAATCTCATTACGGAAGGACTTGCCTATCTGTGCAACACCGAAAGGAATTTTCTTTCTTGAGGTACGCTGAATATTTGCAAAGTTAACGAAGATACCCTGTGCAGTTTCAGGACGGAGATAAAGCTCGTTTTTGCTATCCTCTGTAACGCCCTGGAAGGTTTTGAACATAAGGTTAAACTGACGGATATCGGTAAAATTCTGCTTACCGCAGTTTGGACAGGCGATGCCTTTTTCCGTAATATAATCCATCATCTGCTCGTTAGACCAGCCTGCAACGTTTGTGCCGTCGAAATCCTCAATAAGATTATCTGCTCTGTGACGAGTTTTGCACTCACGGCAGTCCATAAGTGGATCGGAGAAGCCACCAAGGTGACCTGATGCAACCCAAGTCTGAGGGTTCATAAGGATAGCACTGTCGAGCCCTACGTTATATGGATTTTCCTGAATAAATTTCTTTCTCCAGGCATTTTTGATGTTTGTTTTAAGCTCAACACCTAACGGGCCGTAGTCCCAAGTGTTTGCAAGACCGCCGTAGATTTCACTACCTGCGTAAACGAAGCCTCTGCCCTTGCAAAGAGCAACAAGCTTTTCCATTGATTTTTCTGTATTTTTCATTCTGTTCATCCTTTCAGATGCTTTTTATGTAATATCAAGTGTTAATTATATCACAATAAAAATTAATAATCAACAAGATATGTTTATACTCATTACTAAAATTTTTAGTTTAAAACAAAGATTAATTTGTTTCATTTATATAGAGAATTATGTTTCCCTTGACAGAAAAGTTTCTTTATTGTAAAATGATAAACTGTTAAATTATGTATTTGAATTATATTATTTTTGAAACGAGAGTGATTTTATGCATTGGTCAGAAATGATCGCAGATAAGATTATTAAGCGTAATCCAAACAAGGAAGAATACGTTTGTGCCGCAGGTATCAGCCCTTCAGGCTCAATTCATATTGGTAACTTCCGTGATATTGCTACAAGCTACTTTGTTGTAAGAGCCCTCAGAAAAAAGGGTAAAAAAGCAAAGCTTCTTTTCTCCTGGGACGAATTTGACCGTATGAGAAAGGTGCCTGTTAACGTTGCGGCTATTGACGATGATATGGAAAAGTTTATCGGTTGTCCTTACGTTGACGTAAGAAATCCTTTCGATACAGAGGAAAAAACGTATGCAGAATATTTTGAACACGAGTTTGAGCGTTCAATTGTAAAATTCGGCATTGATATGGACTACCGTCATCAAGCAGAAATGTACAGAAGCGGTAAGTATACAAAATATATTCTTGAGGCACTTGAGAAGCGTGGCGAAATATTTGATATTCTCGCCTCTCACCGTACACAGCCTGTTCAGGAAGGCGAAAGAGAAGGCTACTATCCTGTAAGTATTTACTGCTCAGAGTGTGGCAAGGACACAACGAAAATCCTTTCTCTTTCAGAGGATTGCACCAAGGCAGAGTACACCTGTGCTTGCGGTCACAAGGGCAGCTTTGACTTCACAACAGATTTCAACTGCAAGCTTGCCTGGAAGATTGACTGGCCTATGCGTTGGATGTATGAAGGCGTAGACTTTGAGCCGGGCGGAAAGGACCACGCGTCACCTCACGGCAGCTACGATACAAGTAAGGATATTGCAAAAAAGATTTACGGCTACGAGCCACCTCTTTTCCAGGGCTACGAGTTTATCGGTATCAAGGGCACAACAGGTAAAATGTCAGGCTCATCAGGTCTCAACCTTACACCTGAAACTCTTCTTAAAATCTATGAGCCTGAGGTTATTCTTTGGCTTTATTCAAAAACAGAGCCACTCAAGGCATTTGATTTCTGCTTTGACGATGGCATTCTCCGTCAGTACTTTGAGTTTGACAAAATGTACAACGCAATTAAGGACGGTACTGCAAACGAGGCACAAAAGGATATTATGTACAACACAACCGTTGGTGACAGAAAGCTTGACACTGTTCCAATGAGCCTTCTTGTTCAGCTTGGCAGTGTTGTTGACTTCAATATTCCTATGCTTGAAACAGTTTTTGAAAAAATCGGCACTCCATACAAAGAGAACGAGTTTGCAGAGCGTCTCGACAGAGCAAAATACTGGCTTGAAAACTGTGCTCCCGATCAGGTTAACCGTTTAAGAGAATATCGCAACTGGGAAATCTACAGCACTCTTTCCGACACGGAAAAACAAGAGGTTAAGCTTCTCTTTAACTATATTAAAGAAGGCGGCTACAGCCTTGATGACCTTAACAAAAAGCTTTATGCTATTCCGAAGGAAATTCACGGCGAGGATATGGACGAAAAAGCTCTCAAGGCTTTACAGGGCACCTTCTTCAAGAATATCTACAAGCTTCTTATAGATAAAGAAAAGGGTCCCCGTCTTTACCTTTTCCTCTATGCAATCGACCCTCAGAAATACGTTGGTCTGCTTGATTTCTCATACGAGAAAACTGAGGATGAGGCAAAGGCAGAAGAGGCTGCAAAGGCAGAGCTTGTTGAGGAAAATGAAGATAAGCACGTTTACGGCGAGGCAGATGCGTTCGTTCCTTTCAAGGAAGAGCTTGTTTCTATAGATTATTTTGAAAAGCTTGACCTTCGTGTTTGCGAAATCGTAAAAGCGCAGGAAATCAGAAAATCTCATAGCTGCCTCAAGCTTACTCTTAACGACGGCAGCGACAAGCCAAGAACAATCGTTTCTTCTATCAAGAGCGAGTACACCTGCGAACAGCTTGTTGGCAAAAAGATTATTGTTATTGCAAACCTTGAGCCTGCAAGACTTACAGGCGTTGAAAGTCAGGGTATGCTCCTTGCAGCAACAAACGGCGCTTGTGGCTGTCAGGTAGTTTTCCTTCCTGATTGCGTGCCTGCAGGTACACAGATTAAGTAATATGTTAGCTTTGTTAAAGGTAACCGACGAAAGCTTTAATTCCGTATACAAAAAAATGGAAGACGCCTTTCCCTACGAGGAAAGGCGTTGCCTAATTGATCAGAAAAAATGCCTTTCGGACAGTCGGTTTGAATTTTACGAAATAGTTGACGGCTCTTCAAAAATAGGCTTTGTGGCAATATGGAATTTATCCTCTTTTATTTTTATTGAGCATATTGCCATAGACAAGGCTCAACGAGGCAAGGGCTACGGCAGTAAAGCTCTTGACTTGCTTAAATTAAAATATAATAAAGATATTATCCTTGAAGCAGAAGCGCCTGTTACCTCTACGCAAATAAAAAGAATTGCCTTTTATGAAAAAGCAGGTTTCATAATAAATAATTATTACTATGAGCAGCCCTCTTATCATAACGAAGCACCTGTTCCTCTTAAGCTCCTGAGCTACCCTTCAGCTCTGTCAGAGGATGAGTTTTTGAATTTTGTTAATGAAACGAAAATCAGTGCATACGCACTATAGCTTTACCAAAAGCGATATAATCAGTCTTCTTCGTTTTTTATCGTTTTTTGTATTGAAAAAATCAATATATTGGTATATAATGTATCATATTAATAAAAGTTCCGATTTTTTTTGACTTTTTTTAGTAACTTTGTCCTCTGTGAGAGGACTCTTAATCAAGGAGGATAACTATGTTCTGTACAAAATGCGGTAAAGAATTACCGGAAAATTGTAAATTTTGTGACGGTTGCGGTGAACCAATAGCTCCTGTTGAGGTAGCACCTGTTGAGGCAGCTCCTGTTGAAGCAGCTCCTGTTGAAGCAGCTCCTGTTGAGGCGGCTCCTGTTGAGGCGGCTCCTGTTGAGGCGGCTCCTGTTGAGGCGGCTCCTGTTGAAGCAGCTCCTGCTGTTGCACCTACGTTTGCACCTGCAGCAGCTGTTGCACCAAAAACAAAACCAAGCATTAAAAAGTTTATTGTTCCCGGAATTGCAGTATTAGTTGTCATTGCTATAATAATCGGTATCGTATCCGTCATAGGCTCATCAGGAAAAGACAATGCATACGTTGTTCTTTCTGACGGCTCATACGAATTAATCAGCAATCTTAAAAAAGGTGAAACGATTGAGATTGCAGAAAATGATTCCGACTCCGATTACGACTCTTTCGCCTTTTTCTCCGAGGACGGCAAATATTTCTTCTATTTCACAGAGATAGAACACGATTCCGATAACACTATAGGTACGCTCTGCCGTGCTGAATACGACAAGCTAAAGGATGACACAAGTAAAAACGATAAGTACATAGAAGAAATTGCTTCTGACGTAATGATATACAACTTCGAGCTTTTGAAGGACAATTCCGTTCTTTACATAGACAACGATTATACCTTATATCATCACACCGCTAAAGGTGAAAAGGTTAAAATTGCTAAAGACGTTTCTCGTTTCGTAAATGACGATAAAACTGTTATTTATGCAGAAAGAGAAGAAGTAGAGTCTGATGACGATTACGGTTACGATTCTTACGAATATACACTTTATTCTGCATCCATCAGCTCTCCTGACAAGGAAGAGAAGATCGATTCAGGTATTTCCGGTTTCCAAAATCTGTTCGACGTAAACAATATCATTTACTATAAAGAAAATGATGATAACGAATACGACGATGATTACTACCTTGTAGGTGTAGGCAAGAAGCCTGTTTCCCTTGGCAAAAACCTTTCTTACATTGATGCTTCTTATGACGAGGACGGCAACTTTGAGCAGTTTGTTTTCGTTGTTGAAAACGATACGACCGTAAGCCCTTACGATTTTGTTGAGGATGAATACGCAGAAGCAGACTCTAAGCTTTCCGAGCCAAAATCAGAGGATTTTGAAGAGCCATACTACTACTTCGACAGATTAAACTCTTCTTACACAAGCTCAAATACTTATGACGGCTACTACACCTCTTGCACAAACGAGGTTACTGCTTTACAGTCAAATGGATGGTGGACAAGCTACTATTCAATGGAAGAAGCAGTTGATATGACGATCGACGATGAAGGCAAAGCTAATGAGGCTATCCAGGACTTTGTCGATGCATACGGCAGCAAAGCAGATGATGACGGCTACATTAAGGTTACAGACGAAATAAAAACAGAGCTTAACGCTATTGCAAAGCTTATAAGCGCTGACTACAACTGGAAGGATTTCTGCTTTGGAAGATATCAGTCAGGCACACATACAGACTGGGATGCTTACTATGATGCATGTGACGAATGGTACAAGGTTTCAGACCGTATCGAAACTCGTGATGCACTTCAGGACGAGGACAATAACTTTGCTCTTTCCGACATTTGCGTATTAAAAGACGGCAAGATCACCAAGAAGGTAGAAAACATTCTTAACCACCGTTCTTACACAAACGGTGTGCTTTACAACACAACAGATCTTATTACTGAAAAAATTGACATTGCAGACCTTGATGTGTACGACGTAACTTACGGCTACACTAAGGATCAGATCTTCGGTTTTGACTACGAAGCGCAGAATATGATCTACGTTTGCGATGCAGAAAAAACTATCACAATTTCAGAAGGCGTTGCAGCTGATATGAACGATGCTATGACAGGAGACGACGATTACTCCGGTGATATGTATCTTTACCTCACCTCAACAAATCTGTTTATGAAGGATCAGGAAAACACGTTGTACGTTGCTAAGCTTAACGGCAACACAACAGGTGACTTCACTGAAATTGCTGAGGACGTAAATACTCTTCGTATAGCAAAAGACGAAACCGTATACTACGTTGCAGATTCAGATTATGATGAAGACGATTACGTATCCTACGGCGATCTTTACAAGTACGCAAAAGAGCCTGTTCTTATTGCAGAAGATATCGTTTCTGAAAGATTTAGCATCTACGAGGACGGCGTAATTTACGTTGTGACAGACGTTAACAAGAAGGGCGATTTCGAAATTTCAGAGGTTAACTCAAAGGGCGAAGCTACTGTAATCGCTGAAGACGTTACAGGCTTTATTCGCGTTGATGAAAAGCAGACCTTCATCCTTTCTGACGACGACTTATATAACTACACCAAGAAAGAGCTTGCACTCATTACGGAAAATGTTGACAATATCTTTGTCAAAGAAAACGTTGATACTATTTTTGGTTATTAAGGCATCAAAATATTAAGGAGAGATGGTTTATGGCATTCGTAGACAGTGTTAAGGATATTTTTTCCCAAGCCGGACAATCTGCCAAAGGTTTAACCGATACGGCAAAGCTTAACCATACGATTTCTGTTACTGAAGATAAAATAAATGAGCTTTACGGTCAGATTGGTTATACCGTTTACTGTCAATACTCTTCAGATCCCGTTCCTGCAGTTAAGGAGTTGGTTGATCAGATTAATGCTTTACATACAAGTATTGAAGAATGCAAGGCTCAGATAGCTGCTATTAACAACCTTGACCTTTGTCCTAACTGTAAAGCAAAGGTTACAAAGGGCGCCTCATTCTGTGGTGCCTGTGGATTTAAAATGGAAGCCGAACAATCTAAGCCTCAATCAACTGATATTCCACCGGCATTCTGTATGAACTGTGGTGCATCTTTAACAGAGGGCTCTGCCTTCTGTATGAACTGTGGTGCAAAAATAGGCTAATTAAACAAACAGGGGATGTAAAAAAAGCGCAGACCGTATAAAACAAGATATATCAAAAAGG
>X40_Bactrian_Camel__coassemble_175_pt1 | contig 11659 bp, 8 predicted proteins | sample X40_Bactrian_Camel__metabat2_low_PE_002 | metagenome-assembled genome bin X40_Bactrian_Camel | reverse complement strand
ATCATCTCCTTTAATATTAAAGGTCGAGGAAATCCTTTCTTACTGAATCTTCAAGGTGGAATGCTTCAACAATTTCCCAAAGCTGAGAATCAGAAATAGTATTGATTCTCTTGCCGCTTGCAGTTGCCAGCATATAAAGCATTGCAGCCTTTTCAACAGTTTCAATAAGACCAAAGGCCTCGTCCATATCGTTGCCGCAACCGTAAATGCCGTGAAGTCCCCAGACTACAAGGCGATATTCCTCCATTTTCTTTGCTGTTGCAATACCAATTTCGTTAGTACCGCAAACCATCCAAGGAAGCACACCGATACCGTCAGGGAAAACAACCATACACTCTGTACACATTTCCCAAAGAGTGTGCGTAAGCTTCTTTTCGTCAAGCTCATGAATGTGATTCATGGCAAGAGTGTAAGTTGGGTGAGAGTGCATAATAACTCTGTTGTTAGGGTTAACCTTAAGTCTTGCCATATGGCTCATAAGGTGTGCAGGAAGCTCAGAGGTGAACTTGCCACCGTCCTTCCAACCCCAGAGAAGCTCTGCAGTTGTGCCGTCCTTAGCAATACGGATAATACCTAAGTTTGTTTCAGGGTCAACCTCTACGTTTTTAAAGTATTTGCCTGTACCTGTAACAATAAAAATTTTACCAATAAGAGCAGTTGCATCAAAGCCTGTTGGAATTGTACGGATTACGTTATTTAAATCAAGGTACTCTGCAACAATTTCCTCTTCAAGCATAAAGCTGATGTTACCACCGTTTCTTTCGTCCCAAGTCTGACGGTACATATTAGCAGTTGCTCTTTTCATGTCCTCCACAAATGGAGCAGTTAAAATATCCTTCATTATCTTTTCACCAAAACCTTTTCTTCATATTCTTTAATTATATCAAAATAATTATTTTCAACATTTTCTCTCTTGAGGAATTCTGCCCAAACGTCACCGAAAGGAGCAGTTTTCATTTCCTCCTGAACGTACATAAGCTCTGTAAAGGAGCCTGCGTTCTGAAGAGCCTTCATTTTTGCCTGAGGTAAAAGGAGTGCGTTAAGAAGAGCCTTTTGCACGTTTCTTACACCTGTTACCCAAGCAGAAATTCTGTTTATTGAAGCATCAAAATAGTCTGTTGCAATAAACACTCTGTCAAGTGCATCGTGGAAAACGATTTCCTTTGCAATCTCCTTCGTTTCATCGTCGAAGATAACAACGTGGTCAGAGTCCCAGCGTACACCTCTTGTAACGTGGAGAGCAATTTTCTCGTTAAAGGCAAGAAGAGCAGAAATCTTGTCGGAAACAAGCTCTGTCGGATGGTAGTGACCGTTATCCATAAGTGGTGTAATACCTGCCTTTGTTGAGTAGGAAAGGGTAAACTCTGCAGAGCCTACCGTATAGCTTTCAAGACCGATACCGAATACCTTTGATTCAAGGGTTACGTAAACCAATGATTTGTCGTAGTCGGTAGCAAGAATTTCATCAAGAGATTTTTTGAATCTTAATCTTGGTGAAAGTCTGTCTGCAGGGATATCCTTGTAGCCGTCGGGAATCCAGATATTCATAACGCAAGGCACACCTGTTTCCTTTGCGAAATGCTCTGAAATCTTAAGGCATTGAATGCCGTGCTTTACCCAGAAGGCTCTTACCTTTTCGTCGGGTGAGGAGAGAGTAAGGCCGTCCTTTACCATTGGATGTGAAAAGAAGGTAGGGTTAAAATCTATACCCATATTTCTTTCCTTTGCAAATTTAAGCCATTTGTCAAAATGCTTTGGCTCAATTGCATCTCTGTCTGCAAACTCACCATTTTCAAAAATAGCGTAGCAAGCGTGTAAGTTAAGCTTCTTTTTACCCGGAATAAGTGAAAAAGCCTTGTCAATATCTGCCATAAGCTCCTCAGGAGTTGTGGCTTTGCCGGGATAGTTACCTGTTGTTTGGATACCGCCGGAAAGACTTTCCTTACTGTCGAAGCCTACAACGTCGTCACCTTGCCAACAATGAATGGAAATTGTAGTTTCCTTTAAGGCGTCAAGAGCTTTTTCCGTGTCAATGCCAAGCGTGGCATAAAAGCTTTTTGCCTCATCGTATCGTGACATATATATTCCTCCTATATATGATTATAATAAAAGACCGATTAAAAAATAGTATAGACTTTAATGACGTAAAAGTCAATTGTATGTGGCAAAAAATGTCTCCTTGCATAGTATAAAATTGTGGGAGGGTTACTTATGACAAAAACAATTTTGCCCGTAGCATTCTTTTTTGGTGCTAATAATAAAAGCTCGTACTGTTCATTATATTCGCATATTTACAACCCTTATGAAAAGGGGAACCATATTATACTTAAAGGCGGTCCCGGTACGGGAAAGTCTACCATTATGCGAAAGGTAGCACAAAGCCTTGAAAAGAAGGGCTTGTACGTGGAGCGTGGCTATTGCAGTGCCGATCCCAATTCACTTGACGTGGTTATTGCCCCTGAAATAAACTTCTCTATTCTCGACGGCACTGCTCCGCACACTTTTGATCCTGTTTTACCGGGCATCAATGAGCATATTGTAGATTTAAGCGTGGCGTGGGATAAGGACTATCTAAGGCTTCACAGAGAGGAAATTGGTGAGCTTACAAATCGTAACAAGGAGCTTCATAAAAAGGTGGCAGAGTTTCTTAAAGCAGCTTCAAGCATAGAGCTTCAAAGCGTAAGGCTTTGCGGGAAATACCTTAACGCCCAAAAGCTTGACAGATACGTTCTGAGGCTTTGCTCCATGCTTATCCCATCAAGAAAAAGCAGTAAAAGAGGAAAGGAGCACAAGCGCTTTCTCAGTGCAGTAACTCCCGATGGAATTGTGGTGGAATACGATACCGTTGTTGCCTTAAGTGAAAAAATTGTTACAATAAAGGATGAGTATTCACTTGCCTCATCTTATATAGTTTCCGCAGTGTCGGAGTACGCACTTTCTATGGGCTACGACGTGTATAAATGCTTTTGCCCCTTGTTCCCCGATGACAAAGCAGAGCATCTTTTCATCCCTGAGCTTAAGGTATGTATTTTTACGGAAAACACCTATCACTTTTCAATAGACGATTGCTCAAGCAAGGTTCACGCAACACGCTTCTTTGATAATGACGGAATAAAAGAAAGCAGGGAAAAACTGAAATTTTATAAAAAAGCAAAAAAAGAGCTGATTGACGAAGCAGTACGCAAGCTCTCCATTGCCCTTGATATTCACGACAGACTTGAAGAATATTATATTAAGGCTACGGATTTTAACGTTATTAATAATATTACAGAAAAAATTTTAACCGAGGCAGATTCAATATGAATCGCCTCGGCTTTTTATATCCCAAATAATTCTTTTGTGTTTTTTGTTGCTGTGTCAATAACCTCTTGTGGTGACGTTCCTTTAATTTCTGCAATTTTTTCTGCCACGTAGGGAATTAAAGTGGAATCGTTTCTTTTGCCTCTCATGGGCACAGGTGCCATATACGGACAATCTGTTTCAAGAAGGAGTTTTTCTAAGGGTAAAACCTCCATAACCTCAACTGCCTTACGGGCATTCTTGAAGGTTATGGCACCACCAAAGCCTATATACATCTGAAGTTTTAAAATTTCCCTTGCAGTTTCCACGCTACCTGAAAAGCAATGCAAAACGCCCTTTGGCTTATGCTCCTTAAGTATTTTCAATGTATCCTCGTGAGCGTCACGAGAGTGAATTATTACAGGAAGGCAAAGCTCCTTTGCAAGAGAAAGCTGCTCTGCAAAAATTCTTTTTTGCTCCTCTTTATTATCCTGCCTCCAGTAGTAATCAAGACCGATTTCACCAATGGCAACGCATTTTTTGCTTTTTGCGAGCTCCTTTAATCTGTCAAGGTAATTTGAAGGCAAATCGTCTACCTCTTCGGGATGGATTCCACAAGCAAAATACAAAAGGTTGTACTTTTCAGAAAGCCTTGCGGACTCTTCGGAGCTTTTTAAATCTGCTCCGCAATTTATCACACCACAAATGCCCGACTCCCAAAGAGAGTCGAGCAATGCTATACGGTCATCGTTAAATGCCTTGTCTGTGTAATGTGCGTGTGAATCGAAAATATTTTTCATATTAGCTTAAAATTGTACCTGCAGGAAGACCGTCAACAAAGGCAACCTTAATATCGTCCTCTGTAATTTCACCTGCAAGAATCATACCGTGACTCTCAACACCACAAAGTGTACGAGGAGCAAGGTTTGCAACAACAATAACGCTTTTGCCGATAAGGTCCTCGGGCTTATACCATTTTGCAATACCTGAAGCAACTGTGCGAGGCTCCTTTGTGCCATCGTCAAGTGTTAACTGAAGAAGCTTCTTTGCCTTTTTGATTGGCTGACAATCAAGCACCTTGCACACACGAAGCTCTACCTTTGCAAAATCATCATACTGGATTTCTGCAAGGCCGATAATCTCTTTTTTGTCTTCTTTTTCCTCTTCAATTGCAGGAAGAGAAGCTTCGATTTCTGCAAGAGTTTTTTCTACGTCGAGACGTGAGAAGAGAGGAGTGGCAACGCCAACCTTTGCACCAATCTTTGTTGCACCAAACTCTGCAAGAGAGTCAAGTGTATTAACGTCTGTGCCGATTTGCTCAAGAATCTTATCGCTTGTCTCAGGCATAAAGGGTTTGAGAAGAACTGCAATAAAGCGAATACCCTCAAGAAGATTATAAAGCACAGTGCCAAGTCTTGCTTTCTTTTCTTCATCCTTTGCAAGTGCCCAAGGCATTGTTTCGTCAATATATTTATTGCAACGCTTTGCAAGGTCAAGCACCTCTGAAAGAGCATCGGATACCTTGTAGGTATCAAGAAGCTTTGTAACCTTACCGAGAGTGCCAAGAGCCATTTCCTTAAGCTCTGCATCAATATCCTCAGTAGCGTCTGCAGACTGTATAACACCGTCAAAATACTTGTTGCTCATTGCAACGGTACGGTTAACAAGGTTACCGATAGTATTTGCAAGGTCAGAATTAAAACGCTCGATAATCGTTTCGTAGGTAATTGTACCGTCCTGTGCGTGTGGCATCTCTGAAAGAAGGTAATATCTTACGGCGTCAACGCCAAAACGGTCGCAAAGCTCGTCTGCGTAAATAACGTTACCGCGGGATTTACTCATCTTATCGTTACCTGAAAGCAGCCACGGATGACCAAACACCTGTTTGGGAAGCTCCACGTCAAGAGCCATAAGCATAATAGGCCAGTAAATTGTGTGGAAACGAAGAATATCCTTACCTATAATGTGCACGTCTGCAGGCCAATATTTGTTAAACATTTCAGAGTTGTTCTCTGTATCGTAGCCAAGGCCTGTAATGTAGTTGAGAAGAGCATCTACCCATACGTAAATAACGTGTTTTTCATCATTTGGGAATGGAATACCCCATTTGAACGTAGAACGAGAAATGCACAAATCCTGAAGTCCGGGCTTAATGAAGTTGTTTATCATCTCTTTTTTACGGCTTTCAGGGTAAATGAAATTCGGATTAGATTCAATATATTCCTCTAACTGCTTTTGATATTTGCTCATTTTAAAGAAATAAGCTTCTTCTTTCTCTCTGCGAACCTCTCTGCCACAGTCGGGACATTTACCGTCAACTAACTGACTGTCTGTAAAAAAGCTTTCGCAAGGCACACAGTACCAACCTTCATATTCACTCTTGTAAACATCACCTTTTTCGATGAGCTTTTTGAAGATTTTTTGCACAGCGGCCTCGTGGTCAGCATCTGTTGTACGAATAAATTTATCGTACGTTGTGTTAAGGCAGTCGCAAATAGCCTTAATCTCGCCTGCAACACCGTCAACGTACTCCTTCGGAGAAACACCTGCCTGAGCAGCATACTCCTCGATTTTCTGACCGTGCTCATCGGTACCTGTCTGGAAGAAAACGTCGTAGCCCTGCATTCGTTTAAAACGTGCAAGAGCGTCGGCAAGAACGATTTCGTAAGAGTTGCCGATGTGTGGCTTACGTGAAGTGTAAGCAATTGCAGTTGTAATGTAATAAGGCTTGTTGTTCATTGTAATATCTCCTTTACACCATCTCGAATGGGAGATGGTGTTTTGTGTAATTTTTTAATTATTCAGCTTTTAACTGAAGCTTTGTTTTGCCGATGCCCTTTGCATCAATTGTGACCGTAACGTCACCCTTTTCACCTGTTGTTCTTATCCAGAATGCTCTGTCACCGCCAACAAGAGGGAACTCCTCAGGGCCGATAACCTTTGCAGGACCTTTAACCGTTACCTTAACGGAGCTGTCTGCAAAAGGAACGCGGTTATTGTTCTGGTCAAGAGCCACAAGCTGAATTCTTGTTGCATCATAGGTGTTGCCTTGCTTGAGAGTCAAGGAATCTGCCTTAACGTCAAGGTGAAGCTCTGTAACTGCAGTTCTTACAACTGTAGCAACACATTCGCCATCCTTGTAGCCCTCAAAGGCATAGGTAATCTGCTCGTTACCCCAACCACCGATATACTTTGTAACAATATCAAACATTCTGCCGAATGGGATTTTGCCAACAACCATTGCAGCACCTGCTTTGAGGAACTTTGTTGGAGGCATCTTCCATTGCTTTGTCTGAGCAGAAATAAGTGTATCTGTAAGAAGCTCTGCTGCAAGTCCTTCAATACCGTCATCCGTGGTGAGTGCATCACCGATAAAGTCGGCAGCAATCATTGGTGGATGAGGAAGATTCTTGAATTTTGAGGAATCGGGATAAATTGTGCTTGTGTATTTGCCGTTTTTGTAAATCTTAACGTAATCGCAGTTTGTAAATACCCAAACGTCACCGATTGTTCCGCCGGGATGCTCACCGATATCCATAGCAGAGGTAACCTCAAGGTAAGGCTTATCCTCCTGTTGTGAACGGTAAACTGCTGCGCCAAGCTTTGGCACACGGAACATATCCGTAACACCGTGGTAGCAAATTCTGTCACCGCTACCAAAGTCCTTGTGAGTATTGTAGTCCGCCATACACCAGCCTATAGCACCACTTGTGCGAGAGTTACCGTAAGCAGAGTTAAGCACTCTTGTGTGACGAAGAGCATGCTCTGTTCTTACGCCTTCCTTATCAAAGCTCTTTGTCGGGAACATATGGCCGTTGTGCTCTGTAACAAGGTACGGAGCCTTAAGAGATTTTGTAACAAATGCAGGCGGTAAAAGCTTAACGGGACCACCGGAATGTGTAAAGTCATTCATAGTATATACGTCTTCAAGAAGATGGCTGAAAGGCATATTTCTTACGCCACCTGTCTGACGTGTATCGTCAAGCTCTCTTGCAACACGGTTTGTTTCTGTATAGAATTCGTCACAATCGAGACCCTCGTTAACACGAACGCCCCAAAGGATAACTGACGGATGGTTCCTGTCGCGAAGCACCATTCTGCGAACGTTATCAAGGCAAATGTCACGCCATTCACCTTCACCGAGATACTGCCAGGAAGGCATCTCTGTAAATACAAGAAGACCAATTTCATCGCAACGGTCAAGGAAATGTATACTGTTAGGATAGTGTGACGTTCTTACAAGGTTAACACCTAATTCGTATTTAAGAAGGTCGGCATCTGCCTTTTGAACGTTTTCAGGCATAGCATAGCCAACGTATGGGAAGCTCTGGTGACGGTTAAGACCGCGGATTTTAATCCTTTTGCCGTTAAGGTAGAAGCCGTCTTTATAGAATCTGCATTCTCTGAAGCCGAAGCGGACTGCAATTTCATCCTTATCGTCTAATTTGATTTTTACCGTGTAAAGATTAGGGTTATCGAGGTCCCAAAGCTTTGCATTCTTAACAGCCCATTTAACGTTAATAACTCTGCCCTTGAAATCGGTTTTTTGTTCACCGATTTTTTCACCGTCAAAATAAAGCTCAAAGCCGAGAGAGCCACTTGCGCTTTCGGAAAGTGTAACGTCAATGCTTAAAAGCTTCTTTTCGTGAAGCACGTTGAGAGTTCTTACAAAAGCGTTGTCAATGTAAATCTCTGATACCTCTTCAATCCATACCTCACGGTAAATACCACCGTAAACAAGGTAGTCAACAACGTTGCCGAAAGGTGGAATTTCTTTTCTTTCAGAGGAGTCAAGCTCCACAACCAAAAGATTATCCTTTGCTTTTACAACGTCTGTAATATCAAAGCTGAAGCGATTGTAGGCACCTTTGTATTCACCAATAAACTTATCGTTAAGGTAAACCCTTGAATATACTGCTGCACCTTCAAAGTGAAGAAGGTAGCGCATACCCTTTGATTTTTTTATATCAAATTTTTTACGATAACAGCTTACGAACTGGTAAGAGTTTTCGTCAAAATAGTTTAACGGCAGCTCTTTGTTTGCATGGGGAATGTCAACAGTTTCAAAGCTACTGTCATCAAAAGTTTTTTTAATCATTTCTTCTGAAAAATCAGGAGAATACTTCCATCCGAAGTTAAGAGGGAAATTGTTACGCATATTACCACCCTTTTCTTAATGATATTTTGATTACCCTTTATTTTATACTATTGTAATAAGTATGTCAATAAATCAGTTTTATTGTTATTGATTTTACCTTCAATAACACCGTCTAAAGCTTTGTTTAAGGCGTTTCCGATCTCTTCGCCCTTGAAGCCCTTTTCTAAAAGGTCGTTGCCACTTAAGGCAAGGTCTTTTAAATTGCAGCACTCCTTATTTTCCTCAATCTCCTGAAGCCATACAATATTTTGTGCAGAAGCTTGGGAAATATCTCGGTAGCTTTCACTTAAAGCACCTCGGTCACTCTTTTTAATTATAAGAAGAGTCCTGATATCATCAGGTGTTTTATTTTTCAAGTGACGCTTTAATTCAACCTTACTTTCGCAGGGCTCAAAATCGTGGCAGGAAACAAGGAAGGAGACTCTGTTTATTGTCTTTTTGTCGAATTTAAGACGGGTAAGAATCTCTTTTGCCATTTCACCGCCCACAAGAGCGTGATTTTTAAAGGTACTGTCGCCCTTTTCATTAAGCTTATGTGTAGGAATCTTTCCTAAATCGTGTAAAAGCATAGTAAGACGCAGGTCTTTTTCGGGAGGGATAGTATCTACCGTGTGGCATATATGCTCCCAAACGTGGTAGGCATGCTTTTTACCATATTGCTTGAAGCCGACCGTCGCTTCTATTTCGGGGATTATTACAGATAAAACGTCGCTGTATTCCATAAGGACGTTAAATACGTTTTTCCCGCAAAGAAGCTTTGTAAGCTCAACTGCAATACGCTCAGCCGAAATATTTTTAAGCAAAGCCTTATTGTTGTGTATTGCATTTTTCGTTTCCTCTTCAATAGAAAAATTGAGACACGAGGAAAAACGCAAGGCTCTCATTATGCGAAGCCCGTCCTCTTGGAATCTTTTATCGGGATCGCCCATCGTTTTTATTATACTATTATATATATGCTCCTGTCCGGAGTAAAGATCAACGAGTCCGTCCTGCTCGTTATAGGCGAGAGCGTTTATTGTAAAGTCCCGTCTTGCAAGATCCAATTCAAGCTCCTTTGTGAATTGTACGTTTAACGGATGACGGTTATCGTCGTACTCACCGTCTATTCTGAAGGTAGTAATTTCAAAGGGCTTGTGGTTTATTATAACCGTAAGAGTGCCGTGCTTAATGCCAGTTTCAACAGTTTTATAATCCTTAAAGATTTTTGCAATCTCTTCAGGAGTGGCAGAGGTAGTAATATCCCAATCTGTTGGGGTAACACCCATAACACAGTCCCTAACAGCACCACCAACACAGTAGCCCTGGTGACCTGCCTCGTTTATTGAGTGTAAAATTGTCTGAACCTCAGAGGGTAAGGATATTTTCATACGTAAAGTCTCCGTTAAATTTGGTGAAATATACTTATATTATGACGGCAAAGCAATAAATAGTCAACAAAAATTACAAATTGATATAAAATTTACCTGAAAACAGACCATAAATGTTACAGTTTGTAATTTCTGCACTTTTTACAAAAGCCTTTGCAATGCAATTGTGGGATTTTATACAAAAACAATGTAAAGTGTCGGATATGCAGTTTTGGTGTTCATAACCTTTGTGAAAAAACAACAAAAAGTGTTTTTCAAAATTATTTGACTTTTAGGGAATGTGGAGTATAATACCCCTTGCCATAGGATAACAACGGCAGCTTTGCCATCAGTAATGTATCGAGAAGTGGCGTTTTCGGTACGCTATTGCTGACAAATATGCCTACAACGGCAGCTTTCAGGAATCCCGATATTGAAAGGCTCGGGGCAAACCTTCCGATTGTTGCTTGTCTAAGGAGATTTATACCATGACAGTCAGAAAAATAGGCAAGACGGCAGTGTCTTCACCGTTAAGGAGAGTATCACTCTTCGTAATGGCGATTATCTTCTTCGTTTCAGTCACAGCCTTCGCCGCGCCACCAATAATGTACGACGTTACAATTTACGATGGCGACCAAGCGATTGTTGTTACAACCGCCAAAACAGATGCTAACGAAATCCTTGAATTAGCAGGAATTACTGTTAACGAGGCATACGGTGACAGTGTCAGCTTAGCAAATTTTGATGGTCAGAGCAACAGCGTTATTATTATCAAGCGTGGTGTTGAGGTAACAATTGTTAACTTCGACGGCACAACCTACACAGTCCATACTTCAGGCACGGTACAGGATGCAATTAATTGTGCCGGCATAACACTTCCTCAGGGTACTGCCCTTAATTACGGTGCAGATGAACTTCTTGAAGATGGAATGTTAATTGAAATTTACGACATTTTTAACGTAAAAATCACAGTAGACGGTGAAACGTTCAAAAAAACAGTTTCAGGCAAAACCGTTAAACACGCTGTAGAGGCAGCAGGTGTTGTTCTTGGTGCAGACGATGCTACAGAGCCTGCATTAGAGGAAGAAATTACCGACAATATGGCAATTGAGGTTTTCAGAATCTCTTTTGTTGAACGCTCTGCAGAGGAAGTTGTTGAATATGAATCAGAGTATGAGTACGACGATACAAAGTACGAGGACCAGATAACAGTGCTTTTGGAAGGCTCAAACGGACAGAAGGCAGTTGTTTACGAGGATTACTTTATAAACGGCAAATTAGTTTCCTCAACTCCAAAGAGTGAAACAATTCTCAAGGAGCCTGTAAGTGAGCTTTGTATAAAGGGCACAAAGAAGCGTCCTGCTTCCATAACTGTTTCTGCAACTCTTCCTATTGGTGAGCCAATAAGCGAAATGGCAAATCCTGAGTATCTTAAGTTTGATACAAACGGTGTGCCAACTTCATATTCTTCAGTTATCAATGCAAAGGCAACTGCCTATTGCATTCCCGGTGGCATAACCTCAACAGGTAAGCTTGCTCAGACGGGCTACGTTGCCGTTGACCCCAAGGAAATTCCATACGGAACAGAAATGTATATCGTTTCTGCAGACGGTAAATATATTTACGGTTATTGTATCGCAGCAGATACGGGTAGCTATATTTACGACGTTGACTGGACGATTGACTTGTTTATGAACTCAGAAGAGCAATGTGTAAATTGGGGTAGAAGAGACATTATTGTTTACGTTCTCTGATTCGGGGATGTTAAAAAAGCGCAGGCCGTATAAAACAAAGATATAACAAAAAGGGGTTTAACAGGTGTTTTTACCTGTTAAGCCCCATAAGTTTATTTAAATGTTGAAATTATGAAAATAAA
>X40_Bactrian_Camel__coassemble_171_pt1 | contig 11939 bp, 10 predicted proteins | sample X40_Bactrian_Camel__metabat2_low_PE_002 | metagenome-assembled genome bin X40_Bactrian_Camel | reverse complement strand
GTATATAATTGAAGCGTAAACCAAAGGAGGTTTAATAATGGCTAACGAAAAAATCTTAATTGTAGATGACGACATTAATATTTGCGAGCTTTTAAGACTTTATCTTGAAAAAGACGGTTTTACCGCAGAAGTATGCACCGATGGATTAAAAGCCATTGATGCCTTCAATAGCATAAACCCAAACTTAGTATTGCTTGATATTATGCTTCCCGGTATGGACGGATGGCAAATTTGCAGAGAAATCCGTAAGGTATCGCAAACACCTATTATTATGTTAACTGCAAAGGGCGAAACCTTTGATAAGGTGCTCGGTCTTGAGCTTGGTGCAGACGATTACATTACAAAGCCTTTTGAAACAAAAGAGGTCGTTGCAAGAATCAAGGCTGTACTCAGAAGATCTGCAGGTCAAAATGCAACAGCAGATGCCATCAAAGAAGTTTCCTTTGATAACCTTTCAATTAACATTACAAACTACGAATTAAAAGTAAACGGAAACGTTATCGATACTCCTCCAAAGGAGCTTGAGCTTATTTTCCACCTTGCAAGTAACCCTAACAGAGTTTACACAAGAGACCAGCTTCTTGACGAGGTATGGGGCTTTGAGTACTATGGCGACTCAAGAACTGTAGACGTTCACGTAAAGCGTCTTCGCGAAAAGCTTGAAGGCGTGTCGGACAAATGGGAGCTCAAGACTGTTTGGGGCGTAGGCTACAAATCTGAAACGAAATAATAAACAGGTATGAAAAAAAATAAAAGTAAAAAGGGCGCTTTCTTTTTAAAATACTTTTTTATATTTTCTGCAATTAACTTTTTAAGCTTTCTTATTATTGCCCTGTCGTTTATGACCTTTATTGTCAGGCAGTTGTCTACGCAAACCCTTGACGAGACAAAAAGCAACGCCTACCAGATTGCAAAAAGTACCTCAGAAATCCTCTGCTCAAAAACAGCTCAGGATAACCCTGAGGCAGCGTTACTGCTTCTTTGCCAGAACGTAGATCTGATGGCAAGTACAACAAATAACGACGTTTACATCTGCACCTCTGACGGTCAGATAGAGATATGCCCTGAAACCATAACGAATTTTGAGCCTGTTGTAAACAAGCATTGTGAAAAGCATTCGAAAATACAAATCCCTTCCACCTACGTTTCAAGAGTGAAGACAGGGTCCATTTCCGAATTTTCCACACTTGGTGATGCGTACGAAACGTTACACGCAATATCCATGGAGCCTCTTTATATCAATAATACGTTTTACGGCTTTTGCGTTGTTGCGTCTCCTATTACAGGAGGCTTCCTTACAGGCATTAAAAACGTGTTCTATTTATTTATGGCAAGCGAGCTGATTGCTCTTGTGCTTGTTATGTTTGCAGTTTACTTTATGACAGGTAAAATCGCCAAGCCTATCAGAAACTTAGAAACTGCAACAAACCTATATTCAACCGGTGATTTCAGCTACCGTGTGCCTGAAATTGACTCAAACGATGAGCTATCGCACCTTATTACAAGATTTAACGCAATGGCGACCTCGCTTTCTCAGCTGGAAAATTCCAGAAGGAGCTTCGTTGCCAACGTTTCTCACGAGTTTAAAACGCCAATGACCACAATAGGTGGCTTCATTAACGGTATACTTGATGGCACAATACCACCGGAAAAGCAAAACTATTACCTTAACATTGTTTCTTCCGAGATCGACCGTCTGTCAAAAATGGTCAATACAATGTTAAATATTTCTAAAATAGAAACCGGTAACGTTGAGCTTCGTAAAGAAAGCTTTGATCTGTCACAAAAAGTTGTTTCTACTTTCCTGGGCTTCGAGCAGCTCATCTCCAAAAAGAATATAGAGGTTATCGGTATGGACGATATGCCGTCTGTTACAGTTTTTGGCGACAGTTCAATGATAGATCAGGTTGTGTATAACCTTACGGATAACGCCGTTAAGTTTACAGACGACAACGGTAAAATTATGGTTAATATTGCAACTGACAAAAAATACGTGTACCTTGCCATCACAAACACAGGCAAAGGTATCCCCGAAAAAGAATTACCAAGAGTGTTTGATAGATTTTATAAGGTAGACCAGTCTCGCAGCACCGATACAAAGAGCACCGGTCTCGGTTTGTATCTTATTAAGAGTATCCTTAATCTTCACAACGGCACAATAACTGTAGAAAGTGAACAGGATGCCTTTACAAGATTTACTATCAAGCTACCAAGATAAAATTTCTATACAAGTAATCGGAGGACAACCATGGACGAAAAATTTATGCCAAACGGGAATATTCCTGATCAGGTGGATAATCCTACAGAAAACGTAACAACTCCACAAAACGAAGAACCACAGGTATCGCAGGTATCACAGGTATCACAAGCATCGCAGGTACCACAAGCACCACAGGCTAACCAGCCTATTAATCAGATACCAAACTACGTTCCACCGTTCCAGTATGCTAATAATCAACATACACAACCTGTCGGCAACACACCCATATACAATAATCCTCAGCAATTCCAAGACAATGCGTTCCGTCAGGCAGTAAGCAACGGTCAGCCAACAGAAGAAAAAAAGAATAAGAAAAAGTCAGGTATCGGCAAAATTATATTTATCCTTCTGCTTTGTGCAAGTGTTATTGCAGCCTCTGTTATGATTATCACACAAGAGCCTATCAACAATAATGCAACCGACGATACACCAACCACACAAAACACTAATCTTGACGATAATCCCGTTGCACCAACGGCAGAGGATTCCCCCATTTCCTTCTCAGAGTATGAAGGCGACGGTCCTATGACTGCAGAGCAAATATATAATTCTGTAAAGGATATTAACGTTGGTGTGCTTGTTTACTCACAGAATCAAATGATTTCTGAAGGCTCAGGTATCGTCTTTGCTAAGGATAGCGACGAAAAAAATACCTACATCGTTACTGCAGCACACGTTATTGCCGACAAAAATGTTGACGTTGAGATTCAATTTAACGACGGTGAAGAAATTGAAGCTGAAATCGTTGGTATCGACGAAAAAACAGATATTGGCGTACTTGTTATAGAAGGTGCAGATTATAAAACTGCCGTTTTAGGCAATTCCGATAATCTTTCTGTCGGTCAGACTATATACGCTATAGGTAACCCGGGTGGCACAGAGTTCTTCGGCTCCTTCACAAGTGGTATGGTAAGTGCTATTGACAGACCTGTACCCACAACAAACAGCTCCTACGATTTACCTTGTATCCAGCATAATGCTGCAATCAACCCCGGTAACTCAGGTGGTGCCCTTGTTAACGAATACGGTCAGGTAGTTGGCCTCAACTCTTCTAAGATTTCAAGCACAGAATACGAAGGTATGGGCTTCGCAGTGCCAAGCAACACCTTAAATGAAATCTATTTACAAATTATTAAGTACGGCTACGTTACTAACAGACCTATGCTGGGTATACAGTATTATTCCGTTGCCGCAGATTCAACCTACTCCTCAATTGCATGGAAGAACGATTTGCCCTACGGCTCCATTGTTATTGCATACGTTGATAAAACAAGCGACCTTTACAACAAGATTGAAATCGGTGATATTATAACCGAAGTTAACGGCACAGAGCTTGAAACAACCGATATACTTCTTGAAACGATTGAAAACAGTAAGGTCAACGATACAATTACACTCACAGTTTACAGACTAAATAACAACGGAACTGTGAAGGATAACTTTAAGGTTAAGGCAAAGCTTATAGAGGATCAAGGTCAAAACACAATTGAAGAGCCTGAAGAAACCAATAGCTTTGATCCGTACGATTTCTTTGGTTATTAATAAAAAATAAAAAGCAAAACCAAAAGGGATTCCCGCAGTACAACCTGCAGGAATCCCTTTATTTGTATTGTTTTAACAATATATTTGAGAGGAACTGATTTATTTTCCCCATCTGTCGACGTTGCCTCTTTGCATTGCTCCGACAATGCGTTCAGGCACGTCGCCGTATTTATCTGAAAGCACTTGAAGAAGATTTTTAACGTCCTCTCTTTTTGTCATTTCGTTGGCAGGACACTGACTTTCAACAACAGGTAGCTCCAGCCTGTCTGATGCTGCAGAAGCCTCTCTTTCGCGAAGGTAAACCAAAGGCCTTATCATAGTAATATCTTTCCTGGAAAGATAGGTAACAGGTGCAAAGCAACCGACTCTGCTCTCCAAAAGAAGATTCATCATAAAGGTTTCTGCCGCATCGTCAAGATGATGACCTAAGGCAATTTTATTGCAACCTAACTCCTTTGCAGTATCGTGGAGAATGCCTCTTCGCATCCTGGCACACAAAGCACAGGGATTCTCTTCTTTACGCACCTCGAAAATTATTTCGTATAAATCTGTGGATTTTACGACGTACTGTATATTGTACTGACCGCAAAGCTCCTTAATGGAGGAATAATCTCCATCCTGCTTATTGAAGCGCATATCAACCGTGATTGCTACAATATCGAAGCTTTTGGCATAAAATCTACGCAAATCGCACAAAGCCCGTAAAAGTATAAGAGAATCCTTGCCACCGGAAACACCTATGGCAATCTTATCTCCGTCCTCTATCATATGATAGTCGTCTACGGCGGCTCTGACTCTACTTAAAATCCTTCTCATTCTTTTAATTATTCTTCCTTTGATACCTGATTATAGTCATCATTACCGTCATCCGACTTTTCCTCATCCTTGAGAGACGGTTCCTTTTTCTGTATCTTTGGCTTTTGCTTAAGGCTACCCGAAAGCTCCTCAACAGAAGGCTGACGCTTAAGTACAACAATAAAAACTATTATAGAGATTATAAGAAGTACCACGAGGATAATGGCGTAAATATTACGCTTCTCTTCTTTTTCCCTTTTTTCAGCGCCGAAATCAAGGTAAGGGTCATTTACGTCATCGTATTCTGAAATATCTGTATATCTTTTATTAAAATCAAGTGTGAGCTGAGGCTCGTCTGCGTTATTTGCAAATGCCGATACACAAAAAGTGCCCATAATTACGATACACATCAGCAAAGAAATAAACCTTTTAAACATATAACACCTACCTATTATAATTTCAAGACCTCTTCCTTTAGTCTTGACATACATTTTTCTAACACGTTGCGAGGACACGCCACGTTTAAACGAGTAAAGCCCTTGCCATTTTCACCGAACCAAAAGCCCGGATCCTGAATAATACCACACTTATTCCTTAAAAACAAGTCAAGCTCCTCATCATCCATACCTAATTTACTCATATCAAGCCACACAAGGTACGTACCCTGACAATCGTAAAGCTTAATCTGTGGTATGTGGGAAACTGTGTTTTTTACAAGCTCGATATTGCCGTCTACAACGCTATTCATCTCATCAAGCCAATAGTCACACTTTGTGTATGCCGCTATGGTTGCCGGACGGGAAACGCAGTTTATACAGCTATAGCCGTCTGCCGAAAGCTGAGCCTTGAAGCGTTCACGCAAAGCACAGTCTTCAATAATTATATTTGAAGTACCTAAACCTGCCAGATTAAAGGATTTGCTGACGGCAGTACACACAACCGTATTGTTAGAAAAGCGTTTATCTACGTTATTGATAACGGTATGAGTCTGCCCTTTTCTGAGAATATCAAAATGGATTTCATCGGAAAGAAGAACAACGTTATTTTTAAGGCAAATCTCTCCAACAGTCTGAAGCTCCTCTTTTGTCCACACTCTGCCTACAGGATTATGAGGACTGCAAAGAAGCATCAGCTTGGTATCCTCCTGAGAAGCAATCGCTCTCAGACCGTCAAAATCCATTTTGTACGTATCGTCACGTTTTACAAGTGGATTATCTGCAACTATTCTGCCGTTATTTTCAATAGAATTTTTAAAAGGATAATAGACAGGTGACTGAATTATAACCTTGTCACCTTTGTTGGTAAAGGCTCTGATAGCTGTGTTGATTGCAAACACAACACCACCGACACATACTATCCAATCGTTTTCTATTTTATAATTATGACGACGCAGCATAAAGTCTGAAACGGCAGCTCTGTACTGCTCATCACTGTCCGTATAGCAGAAAAATCCTTCATCTGCAAAGCTTTTTATTGACTCACGAACTTCAGGCGGCGTCATAAATTCCATATCTGCAACGGAAAGCGGATATGCGCCTCTTTCTATTGCACCGTCTGTTACTGTTGTATCCCATTTGTAAGAGCCACTACCGCAACGGTTGACAATTTTATTAAACAATTTTAAGCCTTCTTTATATATTGATAAAAAGTATTGATGATGCAAGAAGCATCTGCCCTGCAAAATAAGTTACTATGTTAAATATCTTAAGTGGTCTGTTTTTCTTTTGACCACCAAACATTAATACTCCTATAGTAGCGTCAGATAACACAAATAACAGTGAGCCCAAACTAAGCACCACAAGTGCTAAAATTCCTTTTTCTCCACCGGATAAAAGGAAATTAATGCCAAGAGCTGTTGCCTTAATAAACATCGTTGACAATATGACGGTATATACAAAAATGCCAAGCTTGAGTATTTTTGTGGAAAACTCCAGCTTATATTTTTTAAAGACAAGCATAGCAATCAAAAGAATTACAACCAAAGCGATAATTTCTGCTATATTAATATTATTGTAACCGTCAAAAGTTCCCAACGCTGTTACGTAGGCCTTGATATATACAACGTGTCCTGCAAGAAAGCTTATAAAGCCTATTACAAAAAACGAATTCTTTTCCGAGTGGAGAAAATAATCTCCAACCCAACCGAGAAAAAGTCCTAATAGCATTGTGTAAGCAAACGCTGAGGTATTACCTGCAAGTTTAACAGACAAAAATCCAACTGACAAAAAAAGCGTTGCACAAACCATTTTTGCAGTCAGTGATTTTATTGACCTTGTCGGCCAGGATAATTTTAAAAACAACGGTGTAGAGACACATTGCAAAGCAAAACAAGCCGCAAATAAAGCCCAATACATTTTATTCCCCCATACTTATCAATAAGATAAGTCTTTAATTATAACTGTGCTGATAAGCTCCTGACGTTCAAGACCGATATGACCTGCACCAACAACGTCACCTGAGCCCTTAATGCTCACCTTGGCAATTTGTGTGAGATTCACAATTTCAAGTGTATCGGGATTAAACTCTACCTCAACAGAGCAATCGTGATATCTTAAGGAATACTCAATGTTTTTTGCAAAAACGGTAACAATGGGATGATAAACCGTACCGTCTATCCTTTCCTTTGACATTGGAGAAAATACGGCACCTGTATAGCTTGGCGCAACTGTAGAATTCTCGGAAATAGGCTCAGGATTATCCTCTGAAACGAGAACAAAGGTCATCTTGACGTTGCCGTTTGAAAGAATTTCGTATGTATAGCTTTCGATTCCGTTTGGATCTGTAAGATAGGAGCCCTTTTCTCTGTCAAAAACAGGAAAACGTGCCATATCTGCATCGCCTTTAGTATGTACGTAAGGCTCCTTCTCTGCCTGTTCCTTTGGAACAAACACACCTAAGCTTTGCACAAAATTAAGCATTGTATTAACTGCCTTGTCTCCTGCTGCCTCAGAACCCTCTGATATTACTCTGTTTTCTTCTCCACCGGGAAGCTCCTGATACTCCACTTTTGTGAAGCCGGGCGCCCTCGCTTTAGCGTAATCCATAACTGCTGCATAGATTTCTACTACGTCCTTAGCCGTTTTATCGGTTTGCTCTAAATACGGTACCTCGGACTCTGTAGGCGTATCTGCCGTTACATTAGCTTCTCCTTGGTTTTGCTGATTTGCAGCATTAATTGTATTGTTTTGGTTAACAATAACGTCTACTGAAGGAATGCCAACGTTCTCGTAAGAGTCGATAGCAGAATATTTATTTGAAGCAGGAGCCGTAACACTACCGTTGGTTACTCCTGCACCATCAGAGGATGCAGCCCTTTTATTTTCTTCATCCATTACTACGCCCATAACAACAAGACAAATATACGTGCTTGCCGTAAGCAAGGATATTAAGCACAGTATTGCAATGAAATGCATCGTTTTCTTTTTACTTATTTGGTTCATTGTAAAATCCTCTCAAATAAATACATATATATTCATTATATAAAAAATACAATAATTAGTCAACAGAACTATAAAGAAAACAAAAATAAAAAAGTACATTGCCGTAAAGAAAAAAGGCAAAAAAAGAAACCGACTTGCCAATGGCAAGTCGGTAAAGAAATTGATTAATATTTGAAATCGTAGTATTTAGCGTTAAAGCCGAGAGCACCTGATGCACCAAGTGAACCTGCAACTGCCTGAACGTCTGCAACGATATCTGCATGACAGAAGTGTGTAATGCTTACGAACTGACCATCTGCAGTCATTTCAGCTGTAATTGTGTAAGCCTTGTATGTAATTGTACCATCAACGCTCTTAACAATTGCACTAACAGTTTTGTCGTTCTTAACTGTGTCCTGAACGTCCTTAATATCAAGGAATTCTCTTGACATTAATACAAGACCGTCTGTATCAGCGTATGAAGGGTTAACCTGATCCTTCATAACAATAACTACTTTGTAGTTGCCGTTGCCAAGCTTCTCTGCAGTTGCACTTGCAATGTAATCCTTTGAACAGTTACTGATAGGCATACGATTCTTTGCATCGTCTGAGCCCTTTGCATTAATCTTTTCTTCAGCAGCTGCTTCTTCAGTCATAAATCCTTTGATAAGGTTAGTAAGTGTACCTGAAAGGAAATTAAGCTTTGTAAGTGAAAGCTCGCCTTCAATTGTCTGCCAACCCTTCTTTGTGTAACCCGCTACACCCTTTTCAGCGATATCCTTAGCTGACTTCTGGAAGAATGCAAGAGGATCTGCGATAACCGGATCATCTGAAACTGCTGCGTTGCCGTTTGCTGCTGCGTCGCCGTTTGCTGCTGCGTCGCCGTTTGCTGCTGCATCGCCGTTTGCTGCTGCGCCGCCGTTTGCTGCTGCGTCGCCTGTTGCAGTACCTGTGCTTGTATCTACAGATGTACCTGTGCCTACAGATGTGCCTGTACCTACAGATGTGCCTGTACCTACAGATGTGCCTGTGCCAACATTGCCTGCACCTGTATTGCCTGCACCTGTATCGCCTGCACCTGCATCGCCAGCATCAGCACTTTGACCACCGGCAAGCAATACTACAGAAGCAATTGAAACTGCATTACTTGTAATGAGTGTGAAGAGAAGAGCAATGCTGAGAATAACAGCAATAATCTTCATATCAGCGTTTTTCATTGGTAAAATACCCCTTTCAATATGCGCCCTAATAGGACATCATAACTTTCTTTTTAGATATTATAAGATTACAACAATCGTACCAAAAAGTCAAGTTAATTTTATAAGGATAATACACGATTATTTTATTTTCGTCAAAAAGCCGAAAAATCAAAACATTTTTTGTGTATTCCATATATTATCAGCATACTCGTTTATTGCTCTGTCTGCAGCAAATCTACCTGAAAGAGCAACGTTCATAAGTGACATCTGATTCCATTTCTTTTTGTCACGGAAGGTTTCCTGAACTTTTTTCTGTGCACGCTGATAATCTGCAAAGTCTGCAAGTACCATAAACGGATCGTGATGGATAATGGTACCTGAAATATCGGAGAAATCCTTGCCGTTTATTCCGCCTCTTGAAATAAAATCAAGCACCTTTCTGATTTCAGGATTATTATTATAGTAGTTTAACGGATTGTAGCCACTGTTACGAAGATCTGTAACCTCGTCTGCGTGCATTCCGAAAAGGAACATATTTTCGTCCCCTACGGATTCGTGAATCTCCACGTTTGCACCATCGAGAGTACCGATAGTAAGAGCGCCGTTCATCATAAGCTTCATATTACCCGTACCACTTGCCTCTTTACCTGCAAGAGAAATCTGCTCTGATACGTCTGCAGCAGGCATAAGCCTCTCTGCATTGGTAACGTTATAATCCTCAACGTAAACGACCTTGAGTCTATCCTTTACGTCAGGATCATTATTAATTAAATTTGCAAGTTCAAGAAGCATACTGATAATACGCTGAGCAACGTAATAGCCGGGAGCAGCCTTTGCACCGAAAATATAAGTCTTTGGAACAAAATCTCCGTCAGGATTCTCTTTAATAGCAAGATATTCTGATACTATATTAAACGCGTTGAGATGCTGACGCTTATATTCGTGAAGACGTTTAACCTGAACGTCGAATATAGAATCCGTATTAAGCTTCACACCTGTTTGCTTGAAAATACGCTTTGCAAAATCCTCTTTGTTTGCTTTTTTGATTTCTGCAAATTTCTCAAGCACCTCGTCATTATCCTTAAAAGCAGCAAGCCTTGAAAGATTTTCTGCATCGTAAATGAACTTATCGTCGCCGAGAAGCTCTGTAATATACTTTGTAAGACGGGGATTTGCCTGACAAAGCCATCTTCTGTGTGCAATACCGTTTGTAACGTTTGTAAATTTATGTGGCGTAAGCTTATAGAAATCGTTAAAGAGCGTATCCTTAAGAATCTGACTGTGAAGAGCAGAAACACCGTTTACACTGTGACAAGCGGCAACACAAAGGTTTGCCATACGCACGGCACCATTTGAAATAATGGCAGTTCTTTCAACGTAATCGGCATCATGAGTATTTTCCCATACGTATGCACGGAAACGGTTGTCGATTTCCTTTATAATATCGTATATACGAGGAATGAGACGTTTAACAAGCTCCTCACTCCAGCACTCAAGTGCCTCGCTCATAACGGTATGGTTTGTATATGCAGTTGTGTTTGTAACAATACGCCATGCATCGTCCCAGCCGTAGCCACATTCATCAAGGAGAATACGCATAAGCTCAGGAATAGCCATTGTGGGATGAGTATCGTTAATATGGATAGCAATTTTTTCAGGTAAGGAGTCTATTGAGCCGTATTCACGAAGGTGATGACGAACAATATCCTGTACAGACGCAGACACAAGGAAATACTGCTGACGGAGTCTCAAGGATTTGCCCTCGGGATGATTATCCATAGGATAAAGCACCTTTGAAATAACCTCTGCCATCGCCTGACGCTCCATAGAACGCATAAAATCGCCCTGGTTAAAGGATTTCATATCAAATTCAGGTGCTCTTGCGCTCCAAAGACGGAGAACGCTGATGCCCTTGCCGTCTTTTCCGGCAACAAACATATCATAAGGTACGGCTTGAATTACGTTGCCGTCCTTAACCTCAACGTGATGATATTGATTGTCCCAATACTCCTCTACTCTGCCCTCAAAGCAAACGTTTACGGAGCTGCTTTCTCTCGGAACAAGCCATACCTCACCACCGGGAAGCCAATTGTCAGGAAGCTCGGTCTGTCTGCCTTCAACAAGCTTTTGACGGAAAATGCCGTATTCGTAAAGAATTGAATAGCCTCTTGCAGGATAGCCCTGTGTTGCGAGACCGTCAAGGTAGCAGGCAGCAAGTCTGCCGAGACCACCGTTGCCAAGACCTGCATCAGGCTCACAATCATAAAGAGATTCGAGATTAATATCGTAATCCTTAAGCACACTTTCAAACGTATTGGTAAGATTAAGATTGAAAAGAGTATTTTTCAAAGAGCGTCCCATAAGGAACTCCATTGAAAGATAGCAAACTCGTTTTTTGCCCTCTTCATCTGCTTTTTTTGTAAGCTCTGCTCTACCCTGAGCCATCATATCACGGACAATCATCGTAACTGCCTTATAATACTGCTCGTAGGTTGCATTTTCGGTAGAAATACCGAAATAATGCAAAAGTTTATTTTCAAGCATTTCTTTTGCTTGTTTCTTTGTAAGCTTGTAATTCATACAAATCCCCCAAAAAATTATTGAAAAACAGGGTTTTTGACCCCTCTGTTTATACATTTTACACTAAAATCAAGGTAAAATCAACTGTAATGAAAAAATATATAGCAATAATTATTATTAATTTTAAATAGTGATATGATTCAC
>X40_Bactrian_Camel__coassemble_169_pt1 | contig 11957 bp, 12 predicted proteins | sample X40_Bactrian_Camel__metabat2_low_PE_002 | metagenome-assembled genome bin X40_Bactrian_Camel | reverse complement strand
CTCCACTTACATAATAAGACACCTGAGAAATACTCCGGGTACCGTATTCGTAAACGGCTCTCACCACAGAGTTATAGATAACGTTCAGGCCGGAGATAAGCTGACTCTTTTTATACCTGAAAAAACTACTCCACCACCGTTGTGGGACGAGCCGATTTCCATAATATACGAGGACGAGGATATCCTTATTGTAAATAAGCCTTCAGGCGTATCCTCTCATCCCACACACAACCATCCGAATTTTACACTTTGTAACGCAGTTGCCAATTATCTTATAAAATCAAATAATGAGCCTGCCGCAGGACGTGCAGTCGGCAGACTTGATAAAGTGACGTCAGGTGTAATGGTCTTTGCAAAAAACAGTCTTAGTGCATCTCGCCTTAACGGTAATATGAACAAGGTCTATAACGCTCTCGTCTGGGGTTGCCCCGATAAAGAAGGTACCATTATTGCTCCAATATACCGTCCGGATATGGGACTTACTCTTCGTACTGTAGACGAGCGTGGTGACCACGCCGTAACTCATTGGCGTGTTATTGAGCAATTTTCGGACAAGGCGTTTGTAGAGGTCAAAACGGAAACGGGCAGAACACATCAGATAAGAGTGCATTTTGACCATATCGGGCATCCACTTGTAGGAGATGAGCTTTACGGTGCCGAGCAAACGGAATTCCTTAACCACGCAGCTCTCCATTGTAAGCAAATTACTATTAACCATCCCATTTCAAATGAGGAAATGACCTTTGTTGCACCTCTTCCTGAGGACATAAAAAAAGAGTTGGAAAAAAGCAGAATTATTGTTGACAAACAAAACAATATCTGCTAAAATACCATTTGCCGCATATTAAGGGCGGGTACTATTGGTGTGCCCACAAGTGTTACAAAGGTAATCGCCTTGTTAGCGAGACTGAAAGAAAGCAGGTAAAATCTATGTACGCAATCATTGAAACAGGCGGAAAACAGTACAAGGTTGAAAACGGCGATGTTATCTACATCGAAAAGCTCGACGTTGAAGCTGATTCCGAAGTAACCTTTGATAAGGTTATCGCAGTTGGTGCAGACGACGGTATTAAAGTTGGTGCTCCTTACGTTGACGGCGCTTCTGTTAGCGCAAAGGTTGTTAAAAACGGCAAGGGCAAAAAGATCGTTGTTGCTACTTACAAACCAAAGAAGAATGAAAAACGTAAAATGGGCCACAGACAGCCATACACAAAGGTTGAGATTTCAGCTATCAACGCTTAAATCTTATGATTAAATTTACGTTCTATTATTCAAAAGACAGTGCACCTTTAGGCTTTAACTCAAAGGGTCACTCAGGCTATGCACAAAGTGGTGCCGATATTGTATGTGCTGCAGTTTCATCTGTATCATATATGGTAGCAAATACTATAACCGAGGTTATGGGTATAGAGGCAGATATAACTGTTGACGATGCTGGAGAGATGACGCTTCTTATTCCCCAAAAGGATGCAATTAAAACGGTGGATATTTTAGAAGGACTCAGGCTTCATATTGAAGAGCTGAGCGCACAATATCCCAAAAATGTTACGATAACTATTACGGAGGTGTAACGAAATGCTCAAAATTAACATTCAGTTATTTGCTCATAAAAAAGGTATGGGTTCTACCCGTAACGGCCGTGACTCAGAGTCAAAAAGACTTGGCGCTAAAAGAGCAGACGGTCAGTACGTTCTTGCAGGTAACATCCTCGTAAGACAGAGAGGTACAAAGATTCATCCGGGCACAAACGTTGGTAAAGGTAAAGACGATACACTCTTTGCACTTGTTGACGGCCAGGTTCGTTTCGAGCGCCTTGGCAGAGACAGAAAGAAAGTTTCTGTTTATCCCGTTGAGCAATAAAAATTAAACGTGTAAGCCTACTCACAGGAGTAGGCTTATTTTTTTATGCAATAATAATATAGGCTATATACAATAATAATATAGGCTTTTCGGCGTTTAGTTGCATGTCAGTTGCCGGTTCAGCTGGTCTTTCAAAGGATGCGATCGCATATGACTGCATAGATGACGCTGCTTTAACATACGTTCAAGTTACAACACTTGCTCTTGACTTAGTCGATAATGATCTTCTTGCTGATATGGATACAATTGACTTATCTATTATCGGTGAGTTGAGACTTCAGAAAATTGACTACGTTCTCGCAGATATTCATACTTTAAGAACAGGCTTTATCTGGAGTATCGGTAAAGGTCTTCTTAAGAATATTGGTGCTCTTAACTTTGATCCTCTTACAGTAAACGGTGAAGGTGACACTGCTGTTCAGAGATCTAACGGTGACTATGAGGTTGTTAAGTGTCTTCTTAATTTCCTTGGAGACAACACCAACTCTGAAATCCTTTCACGTGTTGCTTACGGTATCGGTTCGGGTGGTACATTGAATTCCAACGGTGACCTTGCAAACACGACACAGTTAAACCTCGGTCTTGTTAGTTCATTCCTTGACCTTGGTGAAGTTGGCGAAATGCTCAACGATATTCCTAAAATGTTAATCGAAATGGTTTACGATTTGCTTATCCATGGTTCATACGGATACGATAAGAGCATTGATTTTTAAATAAAAAAACAATCAACTAAACTGTTGAGCATGTTGCTTGCGTTAGTTATGGCGTTTAGTTGCATGTCAGTTGCCGGTTCAGCTGCTCTTTCAAAGGATGCGATCGCATATGACTGCATAGATGACGCTGCTTTAACATACGTTCAAGTTACAACACTTGCTCTTGACTTAGTCGATAATGATCTTCTTGCTGATATGGATACAATTGACTTATCTATTATCGGTGAGTTGAGACTTCAGAAAATTGACTACGTTCTCGCAGATATTCATACTTTAAGAACAGGCTTTATCTGGAGTATCGGTAAAGGTCTTCTTAAGAATATTGGTGCTCTTAACTTTGATCCTCTTACAGTAAACGGTGAAGGTGACACTGCTGTTCAGAGATCTAACGGTGACTATGAGGTTGTTAAGTGTCTTCTTAATTTCCTTGGAGACAACACCAACTCTGAAATCCTTTCACGTGTTGCTTACGGTATCGGTTCGGGTGGTACATTGAATTCCAACGGTGACCTTGCAAACACGACACAGTTAAACCTCGGTCTTGTTAGTTCATTCCTTGACCTTGGTGAAGTTGGCGAAATGCTCAACGATATTCCTAAAATGTTAATCGAAATGGTTTACGATTTGCTTATCCACGGTTCATACGGATACGATAAGAGCATTGATTTTTAAATAAAAAACAATCAACTAAACTGTTGAGCATGTTACTTGCGTTAGTTATGGCGTTTAGTTGCATGTCAGTTGCCGGTTCAGCTGCTCTTACGCAGGATGAGATCGCATATGACTGCATAGATGACGCTGCTTTAACATACGTTCAGGTTTCAACACTTGCTCTTGACTTAGTCGATAATGATCTTCTTGCCGGTATGGATACAATTGACTTATCTATTATCGGTGAGTTGAGACTTGACTCTATTGACCACGTTCTTGCTGATATTCATACTTTAAGAACGGGCTTCATCTGGAGTGTCGGTAAAGGTCTTCTTAAGAATATCGGTGCTCTTAACTTTGATCCTCTCACAGTAGACGGAGCAGGTAGCACTGCTGTTCAGAGAAGTAACGGTGACTACGTAGTTGTTCAGAGTCTCCTTAACTTCCTTGGAGACAACACCAACTCTGAAATCCTTTCCCGTGTTGCTTACGGTATCGGTTCAGACGGTACAATGAACTCCAACGGTGACCTTACAAACACTTCACAGTTAAACCTTGGTCTTGTTAGTTCATTCCTTGACCTTGGTGAAGTTGGCGAAATGCTCAACGATATCCCGGGTATGTTAGTCGGATTAGTTTACGATTTGCTTATCCACGGTTCAAAAATTTATTTACAAAGTATTCACAAATATTTTTGAAAAGAATGTTGACAAAAGGAAAGATTAAGAGTATATTATTAACAGAGTTAGCACTCACGCACCAAGAGTGCTAACGGGTGCTAAAACCGATTAAGAGGTGATGCTTGTGAGTGATATTTCCAAAAGAAAGCAAGAAATTCTTGCCACAATAGTTGAACGGTATATTGCCACAGGTGAGCCTGTTGGCTCAAAAGCCATATGTGCCGATATGAACAATGCCGTTTCATCTGCAACGATTCGTAACGATATGGCAGACCTTGTTGAGCTTGGTCTCCTTGAGCAGCCTCACACGTCTGCAGGCCGTATCCCCTCACAAACAGGCTACCGTTATTACGTAGATAACCTGATGACCTCATACGAGGTAGGGACAGACGAGCAAGAGCGAATAAAAATTTGGCTTCAAAGCTTCTCCGGTGAGCCCGACAAGCTTCTTGAAAAAGCCGGTAACATATTAGCAGAGCTTACAAACTGTGTTGCCGTATCATCTTCCCCTTCTGACAGTGAGGCATTTATCCGACGTATAGAGCTCGTACCACTGAGTGACCACACAGCTATGATAGTTTTACTTGCCACGTCAGGTATACTCCGCAGTGCAGTTGTCAGAAGCGATGCAGAAATCAACGTTGATATTGCAGAGGTTTTTTATAACATCTGTCAAAACTACTTCAACGGCAAAAACGTTTCCGATATTTCCGTAACATATATCCAGACTCTCGTTGCCTCATTGGGAGACAAGGTTTTCATTATGTCCCCTTTCCTTTGTGCAATTGCTGATTTATGCGACGCAGTCAAAACAACGGAAATACACCTGAACGGGCCAAATAACATTCTCAATCACACAGAGCTTTCCGAGGATGCCTTCAGGTTGATGGATTTTCTACATCGTGGCACACCGCTTGAAAATATGCTCGATTCTCACAAAAGATCTCTCAACATTGCAATCGGAACAGAGAATTCGTACAGAGAGCTTCGTAACAGTACAACAATATTTTCAAAATATTCTGTTGGCGACAAAGAAAGTGGCTCGATAGGTATAATCGGCCCCACCCGTCTTGATTACGCAAGACTCATACCCAGCATTAAATATTTAGCAGGAGTCATCGGCTCAATGCTTACAGAAACTTTAGATGAATAAGGTGAAAATATGGCAGAAGAAAACAACGCTATCCCTGTAGAAGAAGCTACAGAAAAAGAAACAAAAAAGAAAAAGAAAACAACAAAAAAAGAAAGTGACGCCTTAAATGCAGAAATCGAAAGACTCTCAACTGAGCTTGCCTCTTTAAAGGATATTCACCTTCGCACACTTGCAGAGTACGACAACTTCAGAAAACGCTCACAAAGAGAAAAGGAAGCCACGTACAGCGATGCAAAAGCAAACACGTTAAAAACGCTGCTCCCCGTCTTAGATAACTTTGACAGAGCAGCAGAAAATAAAACCGACGATATCGAGATTTACCGTAAAGGTGTAGAAATGACTCTTACTCAGTTAAACGACATTCTCAAAAACCTTAACGTTGAAGCCTTTGGTGAAGTCGGAGACGAATTCGATCCAAATATACACAGTGCCGTTATGACTGTGGAAAATGCAGACCTTCCCGAAAATACCGTTGCCGGTGTTTTTGAAAAGGGCTACAAGATGGGCGACCGAATTCTCAGATTTGCAACCGTTCAGGTTACAAATTAACTAAAAATTATATATAATTTACGGAGGTAATTTATTATGGCAAAAACAATTGGTATTGACTTAGGTACAACAAACTCATGTGTTGCAGTTATTGAAGGTGGCGAGCCTGTAGTTATTGCAAACGTTGAAGGTAACAGAACAACTCCATCAGTAGTAGGCTTCTCAAAATCAGGTGAAAAGCTTGTTGGTCAGGTTGCAAAGCGTCAGGCAGTCCAGAATCCTGACAGAACAGTTTCTTCTATCAAGAGACATATGGGCACAGACTACAAGGTAGCTATTGACGATAAATCATACACACCACAGCAGATTTCCGCTATGATCCTTGCAAAGCTTAAAGCAGACGCAGAAAGCTACCTTGGTGATAAGGTTACAGAAGCAGTTATCACTGTTCCTGCATACTTCACCGACTCACAGCGTCAAGCAACAAAGGATGCAGGTAAAATCGCAGGTCTTGAGGTTAAGAGAATCATCAACGAGCCAACTGCTGCTGCTCTCGCTTACGGCATTGATAAGGAAAACGATCAGAAGGTTATGGTTTATGACCTTGGTGGCGGTACCTTCGACGTATCCATCATCGAAATGGGCGAAGGTGTTCAGGAGGTTCTTGCAACTGCAGGTAACAATAAGCTCGGTGGTGACGACTTCGATCAGAGAATCATCGACTGGCTCGTTTCAGAATTCAAAAAAGAGACAGGCGCTGACCTTTCTAACGATAAAATGGCTATGCAGAGACTTAAAGAGGCTGCTGAAAAAGCAAAAATTGAGCTTTCAGGCGTAACCTCATCTGCAGTTAACCTTCCATTTATCACAATGACAGAGGCAGGTCCTCTCCACCTTGACACAACTCTCACAAGAGCAAAATTCAATGAGCTTACAGCTGACCTTGTTGAAGCAACAATGGCTCCTGTTCGTCAGGCTATTTCAGACTCAGGTCTCAAGGTTTCAGAGCTTGATAAAGTGCTTATGGTTGGTGGCTCATCAAGAATCCCTGCAGTACAGGATGCAGTTAAATCTTATACAGGCAAGGAGCCTTTCAAGGGCATCAACCCTGACGAGTGCGTAGCAATCGGTGCTGCTCTTCAGGCAGGTGTTATGGGCGGTGACGTTAAGGGCCTTCTCCTTCTCGACGTTACTCCACTTTCACTCGGTATCGAAACCCTCGGTAACGTTTGCACAAAGATTATCGAAAGAAATACAACTATCCCAACAAAGAAGAGTCAGGTATTCTCAACTGCTGCAGATAATCAGACCTCAGTTGAAATTCACGTTCTTCAGGGCGAAAGAGAATTTGCTAAAGACAACAAAACTCTCGGTATGTTCCACCTTGACGGTATTCTTCCTGCACGTCGTGGTACTCCACAAATTGAGGTTACCTTTGATATTGACGAAAACGGCATCGTTCACGTTTCTGCAAAGGACCTTGGCACAGGTAAGGAGCAATCAATCTCCATCACAGCTTCATCAAATATGAGCAAGGATGATATTGATAAGGCTATTAAAGAAGCAGAGCAGTTTGCTGAAGAGGATAAGAAGCGTAAGGAAGAGGTTGATATTCGCAACGGCGCAGACCAGATGGTATTCGAGTGCGAAAAGCTTATCTCTGAAAACGGCGATAAATTCGACGAAGCAGACAAAACAGAAATCAACGAAAAAGTTGAAGCTCTCAAGGAAGCTCTTAAGGGCACGGATATTGAGGCTATCAAAGCAAAACAGGAAGAGCTCCAGAAGAAATTCTACGAGATTTCCGAAAAGCTTTACAAAGCAGCCGGTGGAGCACAGGGCTTTGACCCTAACGCTGCTGCAGGCTTCGACGCTAACGCTAATGCAGATGCACAGGCAGATGGCTATCAGGAAGCACCTTTCACAGACGTTGACTAATTAAATTCACTAATCCTCAAGGACGGTTCTTATATAAAGAGCCGTCTTTGACGGGTATTAAACAGATTAAATCTGTGCAATAAAGGATATTATTTATGGCAGATAAACGAGATTATTACGAGGTGCTTGGTGTTTCCAAAAACGCTACACCCGACGAAATAAAAAAGGCGTACCGTCAGATGGCAAAAAAATACCATCCTGACCTTAACCCCGACGACAAAGAGGCTGCCGCCGCCAAATTCAAAGAGGCAAACGAGGCATACGAGATTCTTTCCGACGCAGACAAAAAAGAAAAGTATGACCGTTTCGGCTTTGCCGGTGTTGACCCAAGCTACGGTGCAGGTCAAGGTGGTGGCTTTGGTGGTTTCGGCGGCTTCGGTGACGGAATGGAATTTGACCTTGGCGATATTTTTGGTTCCTTCTTCGGTGGCTTCGGTGGTGGCTCAGGCCGTTCAAATCCTAACGCACCAAGACGAGGCAGCGACGTGCAAACACATATTTACCTCACCTTTGAAGAGGCTGCTAAAGGTTGCACAAAAACTATCGAATACCAAAAAATTGAGCTTTGCGACGAATGTAACGGCTCAGGTGCAGCAAAGGGCTCATCTCCTCAGACTTGTCCTGAATGTAACGGTCGCGGACAGATAAACGTTCAGCAAAGAACACCATTCGGTACTATCAGCACCTCAAAAACTTGTCCTCACTGTAACGGTAAGGGCATGTACATCACTAATCCTTGCACACGTTGTAAAGGTGCAGGAAGAATCCGTAAGACACATAAAAAGGATATTAACATTCCGGCAGGTATTGATGACGGACAGATTTTCACAGTTCGTGGCGAAGGCAACTCCGGTCAGAATGGCGGTCCTGCCGGTGACTTGAAGGTAAGCGTTACTGTTAAGCCACATAAAATCTACGAAAGAGACGGCTACAACGTATGGTACAATATGACCGTAAGCTACACACAAGCAGTTCTCGGTGACACCTTACGTGTACCTACTCTCGACGGATTTGTTGAATATGAGCTTCCTGCAGGTACACAACCGGGTGCAGTATTCAAGCTCAAAAACAGAGGTATCCCCTACGTTAATTCCACAAGACGTGGCGACCAGCTTGTTAAAATTATCGTTGACGTACCGAAGAATCTTAACGCCACTCAAAAAGAGGCTCTTCTCAAATTCAACGAGGTAATGGGCAATAACCCCGTACAGCCTGAAGAGAAAAAAGGCTTTTTCGGTGGCAAGAAAAAGAAATAATATAAACTTTTAAAATAACACAAAAATTTTGCGAGGATAAATATATATTTTTCTATTGCGAAATTTTTGTGTTATACTATAATATAAGTATAAAATAAAGGTTCCGGGAGGAATAATAATGAAAATGTCATTCCGTTGGTATGGCGAAGATGATCCCATTTCACTTCAGTATATTCGTCAGATTCCAAATATGCATAGTATTGTAAGTGCAGTTTACGACGTGAAGCCCGGTGAGGTATGGCCCGAGGAAAGCATTGCAAAAATGAAAAAGCAATGCGAGGATAACGGCCTTGTGTTTGACGTGGTTGAGTCTATCCCCGTTCACGAGGATATTAAATTAGGCAGAAACGACGTTGATATGCTTATCGAGGTTTACTGCGAGAATATACGCCGTTGTGCAAAATACGGTGTAAAATGCGTTACCTATAACTTTATGCCCGTTTTCGACTGGACCCGTACACAGCTTGACAAGGTTGCACCTGACGGCTCCACAAGTCTTGTTATGTATTGGGAGCAAATGAAGGGGCTTGATCCTCTCAAGGATGATATCCATCTTCCCGGTTGGGACTCAAGCTACACTCAGGAAGAGGTACGCGAGCTTATTTCAGCATACGGTGAATTAGGTGAAGAAGGACTCTGGGCAAATCTCGAAAAATTTCTCAAAAAGGTTATTCCCGTTGCAGAGGAATGTGGCGTAAGAATGGCTATCCATCCCGACGATCCGCCATATTCAATATTCGGCATTCCTCGCATTATTACCTGTGAAAAGAATCTTGACAGAATGCTCAGCATTGTAGACAGTCCTGCAAACTCTCTTTGCCTTTGCACAGGCTCTTTAGGTTGTGCCGCATCAAACGACGTGGTAGCTATGATAAAAAAATATGCATCTATGGACAGAATTGCATTTATGCACATTCGTCAAGTGCTTGTTCTTCCCGACGGTAGCTTTGAGGAGCAAGGTCACCTCTCCAAATGTGGCAGCCTTGATATGTACGAAATTACCAAGGCACTTGTTGAAAACAATTTTGACGGTTACGTAAGACCTGACCACGGAAGAATGATCTGGGGCGAAACAGGTAAGTCGGGCTATGGACTTTATGACAGAGCCTTGGGCGCTACCTATATCAACGGTCTTTTTGAGGCTTGTGAAAAAGCTTATAATAAATAAGGAGAATAAAAATGAATGCTATTTCTGAAAAAATAATGTCCATCGGCGTTGTGCCGGTTATAAAGCTTAATAATCCCAAGAGAGATGCAGTTAACCTTGCCAACGCTCTCGTTAAAGGTGGTGTACCTGTTGCAGAGGTTACCTTCCGTGCTGCAGGTGCCGCAAAGGCGATTAAGCTTATGAGCGAAAACGTACCCGAAATGCTTGTAGGTGCAGGCACCGTACTCTCTACAGAGCAGGTTGACGAAGCAATTGAAGCAGGTGCAAAATTTATTGTTACACCGGGACTTGATGAATATATAGTTAAATACTGTCAGGAGAAAAACGTGCCTATTTACGCAGGCTGCACCACTCCTACAGATTACCACACGGCATACAGACTTGGTCTTGACGTATTAAAGTTTTTCCCTGCAGAGCAATCAGGTGGCCTTGCAAAAATCAAGGCAATGAGTGCTCCGTTTCCTATGTTCAAGGTTATGCCAACAGGTGGCATAGGTCTTAATAATCTCAAGGAGTATCTCTCCTGCCCTGTTATTGCTGCTTGTGGTGGCTCATATATGGTTACTGCAGACCTTATCGATAACGGCAAATGGGACGAAATTATTGAGCTTTGCAAAAAATCAGTTGAAATAGTTAAGGAGGCTCGTGCAAATGGCTAAGGTTGTTACTTTTGGTGAAATTATGCTCCGTCTTGCACCAACAGAATATAATCGTTTTTTTCAGGACGGAATGTTCCAAGCTACCTTTGGTGGTGGTGAAGCAAACGTATCTGTTTCCCTTGCAAATTACGGAGTGGATTCTGTTTTTGTTACAAAGCTTCCAAATCACGCTATCGGACAAGGTGCTATCAATTCCCTTCGTTATTTTGGTGTTGATACGTCAAAAATCGTTCGTGGTGGTGACAGAATAGGCATATACTACCTTGAAAAAGGCGCATCACAGCGTGGCAGCGTTTGTATTTATGATCGTGCACATTCAGCTATTCAAGAGGCTTCTGCTTCGGATTTTAATTGGGACGAGATTTTTGACGGAGCAGACTGGTTCCACTTTACAGGCATCACTCCTGCTTTAGGTGATAATCTTGTTGAAATCTGCAAGGAAGCTTGTATCGTTGCAAAAAGCAAAGGCGTTAAAATTTCTTGCGACCTTAACTACAGAGGCAAGCTCTGGACAAGAGAACAGGCAAGAAAAGCCATGACAGAGCTTTGCAAATACGTTGACGTGTGCATCTCCAACGAAGAGGATGCAAAAGACGTTTTCGGCATTGAGTCTGAAAATACAGATATTTACGGCGGCAAGCTTAACAAAGATGGCTATAAATCCGTTGCAAAACAGCTTGCAGATAAATTCGGCTTTGAAAAGGTTGCAATCACTCTCAGAACGTCTATTTCTGCAAGTGATAATGATTGGGCAGGTATGCTCTACGACGGCGAAAACTACTGCTTTTCAAAGGAATATCACCTTCATATCGTTGACCGTGTCGGTGGTGGCGATAGCTTCGGTGGTGGACTCATTTATGCCCTTCTCAACGGCAAGGATACACAATCTGCAATAGAGTTTGCAGTTGCTGCATCTGCCCTTAAGCATTCAATAGAAGGCGACTTTAACAGAGTTAGCGTTTCGGAAATCGAAAAGCTTGCAGGTGGAGACGGCTCCGGCAGAGTGCAAAGATAAATCAGTAAAAATCATACAGAAAGCCAAGTACCATAACGGTACTTGGCTTTAAATTTATCTTTGTAATATGGGACGCTTTCTGCACTATCCCCTATGCTACCATATTGTAACCTTACCCGCGAAAGGCTGACCCTAACCTTGAGAAAAAGGATTTCTTTTCTATCCCTGCCATTTTTCTGATTTCGGGACCATTCTTGTATCCACGAGCTTCAGCTTCCTGTATCATACTCTCAGCCTTTTTAGGATTACCGAGCTTTGCAACTACCACGGCGTAATTTGCTTCGTGAATGTTGGCACCAATTGAGGTCGCAGAACGCTCCAATTGATTGACGAGAGAATAATGCCCTTTGATCGTTTCACAGAGTTTAATTATCT
>X40_Bactrian_Camel__coassemble_168_pt1 | contig 11974 bp, 8 predicted proteins | sample X40_Bactrian_Camel__metabat2_low_PE_002 | metagenome-assembled genome bin X40_Bactrian_Camel | reverse complement strand
CGTGTGTGTCGCAGTAATTTTATTGAATTATTATTTCGCAAATATTATTTAAAATATCTGATTTGTTAATTTATTTACTATGAGAAATTTGTTATTTAAAATTGCCTTCGACGGTGCTTGTTTTCACGGCTGGCAGCAACAGGAAAACGCAAGAACCGTTCAAGGTGAACTTAAAAAAGCTTTTAAAGCCTTAACAGGCGAGGACGTTAATATAATCGGCTGTAGCCGTACAGATGCAGGTGTTCACGCTAACGAATATTTCTTTAGCGTCAAAACATCTTCAACTATTCCTACAGAAAGTTTTCCTGTTGCGTTAGCTTCATCGGGGCTTCCCGGTGAAATTTCCGTTTACTCCTGTCAGGAGGCTTCGTCTGATTTCAACGCTCGTTTTGATTGCGAGAAAAAAGAGTATATCTACGTTTTTGAAAATACTCAAATTCCATCTCCTTTCAATTTCAAAAGAGCCTTTAACTATAAATATCCTATGGATGTGCAGCTAATGAACGAGGCTGCTCAGCACTTCGTCGGAGAGTACGATTTTTCTGCATTTTGTGCTTCGGGCGCTCAGGTAAAGTCAAAGGTTCGCACAATTTATTACGCAAAGGTTGAGCGTCAGGGCGACCTTGTAATATTCCACGTTTGCGGCAACGGCTTCCTTTACAATATGGTTCGCATTATGGCTGGGACATTGCTTTATGTTAACAACGGGAAAATTGACGCTTCGTCAATTTCTGAAATAATAAAAAGCAAAGACAGAACAAGAGCAGGTATAACTGCCGAGCCTCAAGGTCTGTATTTAAATAAAGTTTATTTTTCGGGTGATAACAATGAAAGTTAAATTGACCGAATTGAATACCGGTTACAAGGGTGAGAAAAAGGTTTCACGCCTTACGGAAAAAAATCGTGCGAAAATTATCATTTCACTAACACTTGTAGTTGTTTTCCTTGTAACCTTTGTTTTATCCTCTGTTGGTATTATTCCTTTGGATGCATTAGTTTTAAAGGCAAAGGTTTCCGTCACCGGCAGTAACGAGCGTTTTCCGCTTTCGGTTAATACGGAGTCCACTCTTGTAACAGAGATAATGGGAGATAACGTTATTCTTCTTACAACGGAAAGTGTGGTTATTTATTCCCAAAACGGAAAACAGCTTCTCAATCATCCTCACGTATACGTAAAACCGGCTATTTCGTTAAATGACGACAAGGCAGTTGTTTTTGACCGCGGTGGCAAAGCGTTTATGCTTATTGATGACGGTGAGCTTATTTACGAAGGCACTGCAGATAACACAATAATCTCTGCAGAATACGGCAAAAAGGGTAATTATGCACTTGGTATAAAAGGCAAAGGTGCCACAACGTCCTTGATGGTTTTCGATAAAAAGAACGAGAATATTTTTAAATGGAATTGTGCTCACGAGCATATAGTAAATATCGCTCTTTCAGATAACGGTAAATACGCAGGTGTCGCAGTTTTAGGAGTTGAAAACGGTGACGTTTTTACAACCGTACATTATTTCGGCTTTGATTACAAGGATGCCTTTAACACACAAAAAATCTCAGGTGTTTCACCTTTGGAGCTTCAGTTTACTCAGAATCAGCTTCTTACCTTAGTTTCCGATGAAGGTGTATTCACCGTTAATAATAAAAAAGAAAAATATAAAGAGGTTACCTCTTATTATTCATCTGAGTTTAATTCCTTCGATTTTTCCTATAACGGCAGATACGTTATTGCATTAGCAAAATACGGTAGCGAAAATAATTTTATTGTAGACGTTTATAATAATGACGGCGAAATAAAAACCTCTGTTTCGGTAGATTTTGAGGTGTTGAGCGTTCGTATGTCAAATAAATATATTTTCGTTTTAGGTGAAACAAAAATAATGGTTTATAATTTAAGTGGTGTTAATGTATCGGAAATTATCTATATAGGTGATGCACATTCTCTTTTACCTTCAGATGATTTCGTTTTCATTAATTCACTTGATAAAATATCAAGATGTTTTTCTTACGGTAACTCAAATATTGAATTGAATTAGGAGGCTTCTATATGAATATTTTTGATATTGTTTTCTTAGCGATAGTTGTTCTTGTAATTGTTTTATCGGCAAAAAAAGGCTTCGTTTCCTCTTGCCTTGATACTTTATCTGTAGCGATTTCTGCGTTGGCATCGTATATTCTTTGCGTTCCTGTTTCAGATAAGTTATATGATTTCTTCATAAGAGATCTTGTGAAAACAGAGTTCAGACAGGCGCTTGACGAAATGTCATCCTCTATTTCCGTTAAGGAAAAGGTTATGGGTATGATAGATGCCTTACCTGAAACTGCAGTTAAATTTGCAGAGAGTATGGGTATTAATATCAATAGCGTTTCGCAAACGGTTTTTATCAACGGTATGAATAACGAAGATTTCCTTATAGAAGAGCTTGCAAACACCTTCGGATATAAAGTAATGATATCCTTAGTTCAGGTTATAGTTTTCGTAATTCTTTTCATTCTCGTTTCGGTGCTTGTTCGCGCTGTTTCAAATTTCTTCTCATATACACTGGAGAAGCTTCCTATCGTAGGCAAGGTTAACACGTTGCTTGGTGGTGTGTTTGGTTTAGTAAAGGGCTTAATTATTATTTTCGCTGCAAGCGTTATTTTGTACATAGCAGTAGAAACTGCAGAAACGGGCTCGGCACTTCAGCAGCTGGAAGGTTCTCAGATATACACGTTCTTAAAGGAGACTAATCCTATTATTCAAAGCTTTGGTGGAGGTGCTAACTAATGAAGGATTTATTTAAAGGCTGTTGGACTATACCGAATCTTTTAAGTGTACTCCGAATAGTTGTTATTCCGTTTTTCGCATATTTCTTTATGGAGGGCAAGGCAGTTCTTGCTATAGTAATGCTTGCACTTTCAGGCATTTCCGATTTCCTTGACGGAAAAATTGCACGTAAATTTAATCAGGTAAGTGATCTGGGCAAGGTGCTTGATCCTGTTGCAGATAAATTAACTCAGATTACTCTTGCAGTGTTGCTGTTTATGTCCTTTAACGGCGCACAGGACGAAATGCTTAAAACGTTTAGTTGGGTATTCCTTGTATTTATTATAAAGGAAGCAGTTATGGTTTTGTTTGGTGGCTTAATGATAGTTTTAGGCCTCAGACCAAGCGCTGCAGAGATTTTCGGTAAATTGGCAACCTTTGCGTTTTACGCAATTATGCTTCTTGTTGTTGCCTTTGGTCCCGAGGTCGGCTTACTCAAGGCTACCTTCACTCTTCCGTCAAGCGTTATGATGGTGCTTGTGGTAATATCAGCAATCTTAACAGTTGTTGCGTTTATTAGCTACCTGCCGGATACCTTCCGTCAATTTAAAACACTCAAAGACAAGAAAAATTAATCTCAGGAGAATCAGATGAACAATAGAATGATATGCAGTAAATGCAAGAAACGTCCTGCAGTTGTGTTCGTTTCCAAGGTTGAAGGAGACAAAACTACTCAGGAAGGTTTTTGCATTAAATGTGCAAGTGAATTAAATATCGGACCCATAAAACAAATGATGCAAAATATGGGTATAACAGAAGAGGAGCTTGATACTGTTAGTAAGCAGTTTGGCGACCTTATGGAAAATATGGACGACTTTCAGCTTGGTGGAGCAGGAACGATGCCTTTTATGCAGAATTTTATGAACGGCAATCCTGACGGCAGCTCTCCAAATCAAATCAGTAACGAGGAAGCCTCAGACGATATAGACGAGGATACTGACGATAAATCAAAAAAGAAAAAGAAATCAAAGCATAAAACAAAAAGAAAGTTTCTCGGTTCCTATTGTACCGATCTTACGGCAAAGGCACGTGAGGGCAAGATTGACCGTATAATCGGCAGAGAAACAGAGATTTTCAGAGTAACGCAGATTTTGTGCAGAAGGACAAAGAACAATCCTTGCCTTATTGGTGAGCCGGGTGTTGGTAAAACGGCTATTGCCGAGGGGCTTGCTCTCAAAATTGCTGCAGGTGAGGTACCTGCAAGAATTGCCGACAAGGAAATTCATCTTCTTGATTTAACCTCACTTGTTGCAGGTACTCAGTTCAGAGGTCAGTTCGAGAGCCGTATCAAAGGCCTTGTGGACGAGGTTAAAGAGGAAGGTAACATTATCCTCTTTATCGACGAGGTGCACAATCTTGTTGGCACAGGAGATGCCGAGGGCTCAATGAATGCCGCAAACATTCTCAAGCCTGCGCTTTCCCGTGGTCAGATTCAGGTTATTGGTGCAACTACCTTTAATGAATACCGTAAGCATATTGAAAAGGATGCCGCTCTTGAAAGAAGATTTCAACCCGTAAAGGTTGAGGAGCCATCTGTTTCAGATTGCTACAAAATGCTTCTCGGCATAAAAGAGTATTACGAGGATTTCCATAAGGTAAAAATTGCAGATCCTCTCGTTTATAAAGCAGTTACTCTTTCGGAAAGATATATTAACGACAGATTTTTGCCTGATAAGGCAATTGACCTTCTTGATGAGGCTTGCACTTGCGCAAATCTTCGCAACGTGGCAATTAGTGATTATCAGAAGCTTACTGCAAAGATAATTGAACTCAACGAGAGACAAGAGGAGCTTCTTGACACTACCGACGAAAAGGGCCCTGATTACGAAGCGATTTCTATGCTTAAGGCAGAGAAAATTGCTCTTGAGAAAGAGGCTGCCGAGGTTAAGATTAAAGCTGATGATAATGACGTAACAGAAGAGGATATTGCCAAGGTTATCAATCTTTGGACAGGTATCCCAACCTCAAAAATTATTGAGAACGATATGCGTAAGCTTTGTGACCTTGAAGCAAAGCTTAAAGCAAGAATTATCGGTCAGGATGAAGCCGTTGAGGTGCTCTCTGCAGCAATAAGGCGTTCAAGAGTGCAGATTTCTGCAGTGCGTAAGCCTGCATCCTTCATATTTGTCGGCCCCACAGGTGTTGGTAAAACAGAGCTTGTAAAACAGCTTGCCAACGAGCTTTTTGAGACTCCTGAAACTCTTATCAGACTTGATATGTCCGAGTTTATGGAAAAGCATAGCGTTTCAAGGCTCATCGGCTCTCCTCCGGGCTACGTTGGTTACGATGAGGCAGGTCAGCTTACGGAAAAGGTAAGGCGTAAGCCATATTCCGTTGTTCTTTTTGACGAAATAGAAAAAGCGCATCCTGATGTTTTGAATATCCTTCTTCAGATTCTTGACGAAGGCAAAACAAACGATGCACAGGGCAGAACGGTAAGCTTCGAGAATACGGTTATTATAATGACCTCTAACGCAGGTAGCCATATTTCCGAAAATGCTTTAGGCTTTAACCGTGACAAGAATCAAGCCTCAAAGGATAAGGTTATGAAGGCGCTTAAGGAGTTCCTTCGTCCCGAATTCTTGGGCAGAGTAGATGAAATCGTTGTTTTCAATACTCTCGGTAAAGAGGAGCTTGTGAAAATTGCAGCGATTCTTATTAATGAGTTTAAAGAGCCTTTGAGTGATAAAGGTATTGAGCTCGTTGTTGAAGACGGTGTTTGCCGAGTTATTGCCGATATGTCAGAGGATGGCGGCAGAGGTGCCCGTGACATCAGACGCACAATCAGAAAAACCATCGAGGACGAGGTTGCAAATATCCTCATTAATAATTCGGAGACACTTATTTCAAAAATTATTGTTTCTGCAAAGAACGGTGAAATTAAGGTATCCTTTAAATCATAATATTCTACCGACAGTGCCTTTGCTCTGTCGGTAAATTAATAGAGAGAGCTATGGGTAAGGTTGTTTTGGGTATTCTTGCTCACGTGGATGCAGGCAAAACCACGTTGGCAGAATCAATTCTTTTAAAATCAGGTGTAATAAGAAAAGCAGGTCGTGTCGACAATGGAGATACGGCCCTTGATACCCATACTCTCGAAAAGGAAAGGGGAATCACTATTTTTGCAGGTGAGTCCCATTTTTCTTATAATGATATTGAATTTTCTCTTATAGATACACCGGGCCACGTTGATTTTTCTGCAGAAACGGAACGTGCCTTAAAGGTACTTGATTACGCAGTGCTTGTCATCAGTGGCACAGACGGTGTGCAGTCGCACACAAGGACCTTGTGGCGTCTTCTGAAGTCATATAATATCCCAACCTTTATTTTTGTTACAAAGATGGATTTTGCCCGTCTTACAAAAGCAGAGATAATGGCAGATTTAGTAAAACTTTGTGGTGAGAGCTGTGTTGATTTTACTGAAGATACACCCATAAGAGACGAAAATATTGCAATCAACGATGAAGCCGTGCTTGAGTATTTTCTTGAAAATAACACAGTTACTCAAGGGCAAATTATTTCCCTTGTTGCACAGGGTAAGGTCTGTCCCTGCTTTTTCGGGTCAGGTCTTAAGGGCGACGGTGTTGAGGTATTTCTCCAAGGACTTTCCGACTACGTTGCCTTCAAAAGCTATCCCGATGTTTTCGGCTGCAAGGTTTTCAAAATATCCTATGATTCAAAAGGAGACAGGCTCGTTCACGTCAAAATGACAGGTGGCTCCTTAAAGGTTAAGGACGTTGTTACCTATAACGGCGTAACAGAAAAAATCAATAGCATAAGAAAATATAACGGTGTAAAATATAATTCTTTTGAAGAAGCTTCTGCAGGTGACGTTTGTGTTTTTACAGGACTTTCCTCTGTCAATTGTGGTGATGGTCTCGGTTTTGAGGAATCATCAAAAGAGGTTTTTCTTGAGCCTGTAATGAATTATCGCGTTGTGCTTCCGTCAGGTGTTGATGCAAAAGCATTTTTACCTAAGCTCAAAATTCTTGAGGAAGAGGATCCTCAGCTTAAAATTTCCTGGAATAGCTTTCTTCAGGAAATTAACGTTGCGCTTATGGGTGAGGTGCAAACAGAGATTCTCAGAAGCATCATAAAAGACAGATACGACGTTGACGTGTCAATTGATTCAGGCAAGGTCTTGTATAAGGAGACGATTACTAACACGGTAGAAGGCGTAGGCCACTACGAGCCTCTGAGACATTATGCTGAGGTGCATCTTATACTTGAACCTGCAAAGCGTGGTGAGGGTATCGTTATAGCCTCAAAATGCGGTGAAGACGTTTTGGACAGAAACTGGCAGAATCTCATACGTACTCATCTTGCAGAGAAGGAGCATCTTGGTGTGTTAACAGGCTCTCCGTTAACCGACGTCAAAATTACTCTTGCTGCAGGCAGAGCACATCTTAAGCATACTGAAGGTGGAGATTTCAGGCAGTCTACCTATCGTGCAGTAAGGCAAGGCCTTATGCAAAGCGATTCCATTCTCCTTGAGCCTTATTATAGCTTTCGTCTTGAGGTACCAACAGAGAACGTTGGCAGAGCCATAAATGATATCAGACTGATGAACGGCACCTTTTCGACTCCTGAGGATTACGGTGGAATATCCGTTTTGTCAGGCAAGGCGCCCGTTGTTTGTATGAACGGCTACGCTTCTGTTGTGGCTTCATACACAAGTGGTAGAGGCAGAATTTCCTTTGAGGTTTGTGGCTATGATACCTGTCACAATCAGGATGAGGTAGTGGAGAGCTTTAAGTATTCACCTGAAGCAGATTTAGACAATACTCCCGATTCCGTTTTTTGCGCTCACGGTGCAGGCTTTAACGTTAAATGGGACGACGTAAAGAATTATATGCATATAGCTTCCTGCCTCGGCAAAGAGAAAAATCCTTGTGAGGTTACTTATAACAGTAGAAATTTCCATATAGATGAAAAAGAGCTTGAAGCTATAATGGAAAGGGAATTTGGCAAGGATAAGCATCCGTATTACAGATACAGTCACTCCAAGACACCTGCAAAGCCTGTTTCTTCATCTGAATATAATCCCGTTATCAGAAAGAAGTATATTATAGTAGACGGCTACAACGTTATTTTTGCCTGGGACGAATTAAAGAAGCTGGCGGCAGATAACCTTGAGGCTGCAAGGGATAAATTGCAGGATATATTATGTAATTACAGTGCGTTTACAAAAACGGAAACAGTGCTTGTTTTCGACGCCTATAAGGTACAAGGCAATACAGGCAAAAGGTTTAATTACAATAATATTCGCGTTGTTTTTACAAAAGAGCGTGAGCTCGGCGATAATTATATCGAAAAGCTTATTAAAGAAATCGGCAAAAATGAAAATGTTCGTGTAATTACCTCAGATAATCTTATTCAGCTTTCTGCAGTAAGGTACGGCGTTTTGCGTGTATCTGCCAAGGAGTTCGAAAAAGAGGTCAAAAAGGTAGATACACATATAGATGAGCTCCTTTATAAAATCAATAAACCAAGACCGCAAAAGGTCGGAGATTTAATTGAGTTAATTAAAAGCACTCAAGGAAATTGACATAATTATAAAAAGTATATATAATATTTAAAAATACTAAAGCAGGTGAAATTAATGTCTTTGAAAATTTTTATAACAAAGTACGTAAATCAGTTTAAGGCTATGTCGTCAGACTATGACGTCCCTTTCAAATTATCAAAGGAGCAGCCCATAAAATTTCAGGACAAGGATAACGTTAAGCTAACTTTTGCTAATATTGCCGATACTCATCTTATCGATAACGAAAGTGCTACTGTTAACCTTGGTAACTTTTTTGAAGATATTTCATCTGCAGACGGTAGCTTTGATGCAGTTTTAATTGCCGGTGACCTTTCCGAATACGGTAAAATTGCCGAGTATAACAGATTTTTTAACGTTTTTGATAAATTTAAAGATAAATTCAAGCTTTTTGTTACAATGGGTAACCACGACGTTAGGTTCCTTTTTTCACGTAACCAAAAGATTATTATGAATAAGGTTAAGGAATATCTCGGCGTAGATACAAAGGGCAAAAGCTACTATTCCTACGATGTGAACGGCTACACTTTTATTGTTATCGGTACTGAAAAAAGAGTTTTAGAGAAGGCCTACATAACTCAGGCTCAGGCAGATTTCCTTGATAGTGAGCTTGCAAGAGCCACAAAGGACGGCAAGCCTGCCTTTGTAATGTGCCACCAGGCATTTGCCTTCACTCACGGTTTGCCTGAGGTATGGAAAACAGGTGATATGGGTGAGCAGAACGATATGGTGCGTAGCGTTATGGAAAAGCACAAAAACGTTTTCTTTATTAACGGCCATCTTCATGGTGGCATCTTTGAAAAAACAATGGAAATACTTAATAAGGACAATAACGTTATCTCCTTGAGTATTCCCGGCTACCGTAAAAAGAACAATTTCGGTATAACCGATTGTGGCGTTGGTTACTACTGCGAGGTATACGATAAAAAGGTTGTTTTTACTGCTCGTAACTTTGTAAAAGGTGAAGAGGTAACAGGGGAATATACTCAGTTTACTTTTGATTTAATATAATGAAAGGTGCGATTTATTTTACCGTAAATCGCACCTTAATTTTTTTCTTTATTTTCATAATTTATCCTTGACATTGTATATGTCTTGTGTTAAAATATCCGTTGTTGTGACACACGCGGGTGTAGTTCAATGGTAGAATTCCAGCCTTCCAAGCTGGTCGTGTGGGTTCGATTCCCATCACCCGCTCCACAACGCGCGGATGTAGCTCAGTTGGATAGAGCAACTGCCTTCTAAGCAGTAGGTCGGGGGTTCGAGCCCCTCCATCCGTGCCACTAATATGGTGGATGTAGCTCAGTTGGTTAGAGTGCCAGGTTGTGGCCCTGGAGGTCGTCGGTTCGATTCCGATCATCCACCCCATTTTTTAAGTCAAACTTCAGACTCTGTTTGATGTTTGGCATTTTTAATATAGGGATGTAGCCAAGCGGTAAGGCAACGGACTTTGACTCCGTCATGCGTGAGTTCGAATCTCGCCATCCCTGCCAACTAAAAGAGTATCCCATCGGGATGCTCTTTTAGTTTTGTAAAGAATAAACAGGCGAGATTCGAACTCCACTCGCCGAAGGCGAACACAATCGGTTGTTTGCGAAGCAAACGGAAGGCAGAGCCTTCCGAATCTCGCCATCCCTGCCAACTAAAAGAGTATCCCATCGGGATGCTCTTTTAGTTTTGTAAAGAATAAACAGGCGAGATTCGAACTCCACTCGCCGAAGGCGAACACAATCGGTTGTTTGCGTAGCAATATAGGAAAATTGAATGTGAACTTTTGAAAAATTTTATCAAAATAGAAATAACCGGAAATGCTTTTTGGCATCTCCGGTTGTTTTTAAAAGCTGTCATAAAAGACAATATCATTTATATTACGATATTTAAAATGCATATCAAGTGGCTTTGCATCGTCTGTAGGGTATCCCATAACAAGCAGTGCAACGGGCTCGGTATTTTGTGGAATATTAAAGGTCTCCTTCATAGCATCAGGATCAAAGTGCATTACCCAACAGGAGCCAACGCCTTCGTTTTGTGCCTGCAGCAGCATATGAGTCGCCACAATAACTGCGTCAACAGGTGAGGATAGGGCACCGTCGTAAACACGTTTCCAGCTTTCATCCTTGTTGTGACATATAAGCATCGCAGTTGGAGCGTTGAAATGGCATTTTGTACATTTTTTAAGCTTTCCTATAGACTCATCTGTGTTCAACACAAGTATCCTCTGTGGTTGATTGTTGCAGCCCGTAGGAGCGATATGCCCTGCAGAAATGATTTTTTCAATAACCGTCTGTGGCAAATGCTCAGGCTTAAAGCTTCGCACGGAAAAACGCTCTTTTATTAACTCTTGAAACTCCATAAATAATCTCCTATATTATTTCACCAACGCAAAAATCATTTTCTGTATTAATGATTTTAACCTTTGTTATTTCTCCTTGTAGGTCACGTTCTCCGTAAATCTTAACGGGGGTATAATTCTCTGTGTAGCCTTCGTTGTAGCCGTCCTTATGCACCTCAAAAAGCACGTTGACCGTTTTGCCGACTTGGTTATTAAGGTAGCTTTTTCTGATTTCATTTGTAACCTCGGTGAGTCTTGCAGCTCTGTTGTCCTTAACAGCCTTTGTGAGCTGCTCCATTTTAGCGGCAACAGTATTTTCTCTTATTGAGTAGGGGAATACGTGCGCTTTTTCAAATTGAACTCTTTTACAAAAGTCAACAGTAGTAAGGAAATCCTCTTCCGTTTCCGTTGGGAAGCCAACAAGCACGTCTGTGGTTATTGTTGCATCAGGGAAAGTGGCTCTGAGCTTACTTGCAAGAGCTTCGTATTCCTCTGCAGTATAATGTCTGTTCATTTTCTTTAGAACGTTATTACAGCCGCTTTGTACGGATATATGGAACTGTGGGCAAAGCTTCGTTATCTTAGAAAGATTTTCAATCATTTCATCTGTAATGTGGTCAGGCTCAAGGGAACCGAGACGCACTCTTTTTATACCGTCGTATTTTTCTGCAAGTGCTAAGGCATCAGGCAGGGAATACGGTGTGCTTTTGCCGTAGTCCGATAAATTAATGCCTACAAAAACAATCTCCTTAAAACCGTTTTCCGATAAAATTTTAAGCTCTTTATCTATATCCTCAAGTGTCTTTGAACGTGAGCGTCCACGTGCAGTAGGAATAAGACAGTAGCTGCAGAACCTGTCGCAACCGTCCTGTATTTTCAAAAATGCTCGCGTATGTCCGTCAAAACGTGTTATGCCGGTGCTTATAAGCTTATCACCGGTTTTATGCTCGTTATATATATTTATAATAGTATGCTTCTCAAGATATTCCTCAAAAGCCTCGTATATTTTTGAATTGCTTTTGTTACCAAGGAAAATATCTACCTCAGGCAAATCTTTAATTATATGTGGCTCTGCTTGAGATGCACAGCCTGTTAATATAATAATACTTTGTGGCTTTTGCTTTTTAAAGCGTCTTACTGCCTGTCTCGTTTTTCTGACGCTTTCAGAGGTAACGGTACAGGAATTCACAACAAACACGTCTGCATCAGACGGAGTCTTTGCGACCGTATGATTATGCTTTTCAAAAAGCTCCGTCATCTCTTGAGTTTCGTATTGGTTAACCTTGCAACC
>X40_Bactrian_Camel__coassemble_167_pt1 | contig 11978 bp, 12 predicted proteins | sample X40_Bactrian_Camel__metabat2_low_PE_002 | metagenome-assembled genome bin X40_Bactrian_Camel | reverse complement strand
TAATTTTTTATGTCTTTAATATTCAAATAAACTTATGGGGCTTAACAGGTAAAAAATACCCGTTGAACCCCTTTTTGATATATCTTGTTTTATACGGTCTGCGCTTTTTTAACATCCCCTTCCTTTATTTTTTTATATATTCTCGAAAGCCTTGGGAATATTTAATCTCGCCGTTATTAAGTACCCACATAGCCTCTGTATTTTCGTACTCCTGAAGAAGAGCCTTGCCCTCTTCGTAATCCATAAGGAAAAGCGTTGTGGAAAGAGCATCTGCCAAGCCGGAATCCTTCGTTATTACGGAAACGGATTTATATTTTTCGCAGGGCATTAAGGTATCGGGATCAATAATATGATGATAGCTTTTGCCGTCGACTACGTAAAATCTTTGATAATTGCCACTTGTAACAAGAGACGTATCCTCAAGCTCCAAAACTGCAAGATAATTCTCTGTGGAATCAGGGTTTTCGATGCCCACAGTCCAAGGCTTTGCATTATCGGAGCCAATTACTCGCACGTTGCCGCCGATATTTATACAATATCCCGTTATGCCGTTTGAGGAAAGATACTCTGCTATCCTTTCCGTTGCATAGCCTTTGGCAACTGCACCTACGTCGAGAGTAGCCTCACCGTCCTTAAGGTAAACGGTCCCCTTTTGCTCATCAATAATAAGATTATTAATATCTGTATGAAGCTCTGCTTCTTTAAGTGCTTTCATTTGGGGCAGCTCTGCCTCTGACGGATTCTCGGTATCCGTCCACCTTGACCTGTATTGGTGCCAGATAGATAGCACACTGCCCATTGCAACGTTAAGCTTTCCCTCTGTTTTTTGGTGCATATCCTTACAAAAAACGAGAAGCTCTGCAACTGCCTTGTCTACCTTGACCTCTCTATGCTCACCGTTTTCGAGAGAATTGACGGTGGCAAGATTATTTATATTATCGTAAGACGTGTAAATATCGTAGCGTTTGTGATAAAACTCCAGCTGATTTTTTACATCGTCGCACACTGTATCAAACTCTGCCTCAGAGTCTGCCCAGCCTATAATCCTGGTAACGGTATCAAAATAATCATAATACTCTTTACTGTATTTTATTTTTTGACTGCCACAGGAAGAAAATGAAAAAAGAGATAAGAAAATTATGCACGTGCAAAGAATTGCTGAAATATGCTTTTTCATTTTCTCACCTCTTAAAATTAATTATCTTTTTTTACCTGAGTGGCTTTTACTGCCGCCTTTACAAAATCTGAAACGTAAATGGTGCATCCTGCATCAATTACCTCTTGTGAGCCCTTACCGTTTTCTGCCAAAAGGCCTCTTATCTGAGAAGCGTCCTTACCAACAAGGGTTGAGCTGAAGGCGTCTGCCTGCTTGTACCATTCTGCAACGGCACCTGCATTCTCAACCATATTTATACTGTCTCCCCTTTGATGCTTGGAAGTGACCTCTCCCGATTGAGTGTGGCACTTCCCCGATGAGTCGAATAAATATTCAAATTCAACCGTATCCGTAAAGCTACGGGAAACCTTGTTGCCCTCTTCGAGAGTAACTGCAACAATAGTGGTAGATAAAACGATACTACCGTTTGAATTGCCTGTGCTATGCGTATTCCTTTGGGTAGTTACAAACCCGATATTGAGATTGGGCTCTGCCTTTAAATCGGTAGGCCTTGCATTGTTAAAAGCAGCTTCAACTGCCCGTACAAAATCGGAAATAACAATTGTACACCCTGCATCAATTACCTCTTGTGAGCCCTTGCCGTTCTCTGATACAAGAGCCTTTATTTCGTCAAGAGTCTTGCCCTGAATAGTTTTTTGGAAGGAGTCTGCCTGTGCGTACCACTCTGCAATTGCGTTACCGTAGGTAACCATATTATACGAGTCGCCCTTTTCACGTTTTGTTTTATGCTCTGCACCTTCAACTGCCTTGCCGTCTTTTGTAAAATTCACCGTACTGTCGGCACAGTCTATAATGCACCTTACTACCTCAAAATCCTTATTGATAACAACTGCTGCCACAGTAACCAAGGACTGAGCAGAGCCGTCTTTTTCTGCCGAGGCATCTGCTATGGAGCCTCTTTCACTGATTATGCCTACACCGAAGCTATAGGTCTCGTGAGTACTGTCTAAAAAAATAAATAAAACTAAGCTTATTGCAACAATAACCGTAATGATTTTATAAATATGCTTACTCATATTCATCCTCCTTAAGAGTTATTGTGCTTTTATAGCTTCAGGTTATTCATCCTTTTTAAAAGTAAGGCTGCAGCCACACCCACAAAAATACCTGCAAGCGTACCTGTAAAGGTAAGAATAATCATATAATAAGCAATTAAAGAAGAATTGAGTAATATTATTGCAACGATAATCTGCCCTAAATTATGGGCGACACCACCTATTATACTGACACCTATAGGAGAAAAGATATTTATTTTTTTGAATATTGCCATTAACAAAATACTGAGTACGGCTCCTGCAAGACTGTAAGAAAGAGTCATTGCGTTACCGAAGAGAAGAGCTACGATAAAAACTCTTAAAAGAGAAGCTGTAATCGCCTCTTTGACTCCATATTTGTATAATATAAAGATTATAACTATATTAGGAAGCCCCACCTTAATACCAGGAATAGCAGGATAAAGTGGTGGAAGAATTGCCTCAAGGTAAGAAAGCACAAGAGCTACTCCTGTTATCACACCAAGCAGAGCAATTTTTTTCGTTTTACTACTCATACTCTACCTCACACGATAATATCAGGCTCCTCAAAGGAGCTTGCAGAAATAATCTCCACACTTACTCTGTGAGGCAGACAAATTATACTTTCGTTTGCGTTGCTTATGGGCTTATGCTCTGCGCATATTTTATCGGGACAGTTTGCCTGAGAAACATAAGCCTCACCGTCCTTAATAATAAGACGGTTGGTGCCCTCGTTATTTTTGCCCGTATAAATTACGGTGTCCACGTCCTCGTTTAACGAGTACCTGTATTTTTCGACTCCATCCACCTTTACGATAACGTAGTCGCCTTGCGATTTTGTTAAATTAAACAACAAAAGTCCTGCCGTTGCTAACAGTATAATAACAACGGCAAGAGCTATATCATTTTTACGTTTTTTCTTTTGTGAAAGGTTTTTATCCATTTTTTTCAAGAGCAACAAAGTCAACTACACTAAGGCATTTTGTAGGACAATTTTGCACACAAACGCCACAACCTGTGCATTTATCATAATCAACAACTGCAAGACTATTTACTACTGCAATAGCCTTTTCGGGACAGTTAATTTCACACTTCTTGCAGCCGATACAAGCGTTCTGGCAATTTTTACGGGCAACGGCGCCCTTTTCTTTATTATTACAAAGAACAACAGTTCTTGCATACTGTGGAAGCACCTCTATAACGTGCTTGGGGCAAGTTCTTGCACAAAGACCACAGCCTGTGCAAAGCCTTGTGTCGATATGAGCGATGCCATCGTAAATTGCAATTGCACCGTTAGGACAAACTGCAGCACAGTCTCCGCAGCCTATACAACCGAATTTACAAGAGCCGGGACCTCCATAAAACATACCTGAAGCCTCACAGGTATTGATGCCGTCGTATTCAAACTGCTTACACGTTGCGTTGCAGTTACCGTTACACTTTACAACTGCCTCTGCCTCAACAACGTCCTCTGCCTCAACGCCCATAACCGAAGCAATCTCTACGGCAACGGCATCTGCGCCCGGAATACAAAGATTAGTTTTTGCACCTTCTGCAACTGCCTTTGCATATTCATCGCAGCCTGCATATCCACAAGCACCACAGTTAGCGCCCGGAAGACATTCACGAACCTTCGTTATGGTTTCGTCCATAGGAACGGCAAAGAAGCGTGACGCCAATGCAAGTAAAATACCTGCAATAAGACCTACGCCTGCTACAACGAGGAGTGCCATTAAAATATTTTCTAACATTCTGACTCCTCCTTAACCGAATAAATTGTCAACTATGCCCTCAAAGCCGAAGAAAGCAAGAGAAACAAAGGATGCTGCAACAAGTGTTACGGGGAGACCCTTGAAGGTTTCGGGCACGTCGCTCTCATCAATACGGGAACGAACACCTGCAAATACAACCATTGCAAGAAGGAAGCCCAGACCTACACCTAAGGAGCTGACCATTGACTCAAGGAAGCTATAGCCGTCCTTAATATTATTAAGAGTAACACCAAGCACTGCACAGTTTGTTGTTATGAGAGGAAGGTAAACACCTAAGCTCTTATGAAGGGCAGGAATAAACTTTTTGAGCACAATTTCAACAAACTGAACCAAAGCTGCAATAACGAGAATAAATACGATAGTTTGCATATATGCAAGCTTTTCGCCAAGGATAAAGGTTTGTATAGGCCAGGTTACTGCCGTTGCAATAAGCATAACGAAAATAACGGAGAAGCCCATACCAACTGCCTGATTAAGCTTCTTGGAAACACCGAGGAACGGACAAATACCTAAGAATTGACGAAGAACGTAGTTATTAACGAGTACAGATGAAAGTAATATTACAACTAAGCCTTTAAATGATTCAACACCCATATTATTCGCCCTCCTTTACAGTATTTTCACAATTACCGCCACAGCTACCTGCTGCAGGACAGCCCTCGCAACCGAAGGATTTTTTCTTTATTAATTTGCCCTTTGTAACAAAGTTTACAAGAGCAATAAGAAGACCGTAAACCAAAAGTCCACCGGGTGCCTCTGCAAAAAGCTTTATTTTATAATCAGAGAAGAACGGAAGAGGAATATCTGCAAAGCTACCTGCACCGAGAATCTCGCGAACTGCAGACATCATAAACATTGCAAGTGTAAAGCCGAGTCCCATTCCTATACCGTCAAGCACAGATTTGCCCACACTGTTTTTACCTGCAAACATCTCTGCTCTGCCGAGAATAATACAGTTAACAGTAATAAGTGCAAGGTAGACACCTAAGCTATCATACAGCTCCGGCAGATATGCGTGAATAATCATTTCAACAACTGTAACAAAGCCTGCAATAATAACAATATAGCAAGGAATACGTACAGTGTCAGGAATGAATTTTCTGAGTAAGGATACAACTGCGTTGGAGCAGATAAGAACAGCCATTGCGGCAAGGCCCATACCAACTGCACTTGTAACGGACTTAGTCATTGCAAGTGTAGGACAAGTACCGAGAACAAGCACGAAAACCGGATTTTCTTTGAGAAGGCCTTTTAATAAAATAGATAAATTATTGTTTTCTTTTTTCATTAATTAACCCTCCATTTCCAGTAATGCAATTGCATCAAATACAGTTTTTACTGCATTGCTGTATGCATCGCTTGTTTGTGTTGCACCTGAAATGGCAGTAACCTCTGAAATAGTTTCTTCAGTTTTGCCGTTATACTGTGAATAATATTCAGCGTCTGCACACTTATCGCCAAGATTTTCCGTCTCATCCTGAGCAACAGTCTGACAATAAATGATTTGACCGTCTGCAGTAGCAGATACTCTTATTTCAATCGGTGTGTCAGAATAGCCCATTGCCTCAAGGTCAAAAACGTAGTTGCCTGAAGAAGTTTTGTATGCCATCTTTATTTGTGACGGCAAAGCAATTGAGGTAAGATCGATTTCCTCTTCGTGAGAATTGATTATAAGCTGAGCATCGGAGGAAATATCGACGCTCGGATTTTTTGTTAAGACCTCACCGTTTATATCTGTTGTTATAAACTCATCACCAACGATAAAAACGTAGCCTGCATTATTTGACGCAACGTAAACAGTTGCATCATTTTCAAGGACCTCGCTAATGAAAACTCGACGGAAGTCACCTTCTGCCTCAGGCAAAGCTGCCTTAAGGCCATTAAGAATAGCCTGTTCATCTCCGTGGATATCTACTGCCTCACCGCCTAAAATTTTAACGGCGTTAAGTGCGTCTTTAATGGCGTTTTTATATCCGTTAGAGGTAAGAGTTGCACCTGCAACGATTTCCACGCTGTCTATTGTGTCACTTGTTTTGCCGATAGTTTTTTCACCAAAGGTCTTTTCAACCTCAAGTGTTTCCTTACTTGTGAGACACTTTGCGCCAACAACCGTACCTGTGGTATCAATACCACACATAATCGTCATACCTGCACCGTAGCCCTTTGTTACAAGCTCTACTACGTAGCCACCGTTCGATGCCTTGTAAACACCTTTTACGGTTTCGGGTAATTGATATTTTGAGATATCTACTGCCTCAAAGCCTTCGCCGTCAGGCAAAACCTCTTGCTTTGCAGACTCTGCTGCGGCAGCCTCTCTTTCTGCAATAATAGGAGCTGTTACACTGTTTACACAGGCAAGAATAACTGCCATTACTGCACAAACTAAAGTTAATGCAATTATACTTTTAATATATTTTTTCATTTCTTCTTGCCTCCAAACAGCTTACGAGCAGTCAATGAATCGATATAAGGATTCAAGATGTTCATAATGAGAATTGCAAAAGAAACGCCTTCAGGATAAACGCCCCAATAACGAATAGTTACAGTAAGAAGACCTGCTCCGATACCGAAAATCGCTCTGCCTAACGGTGTTGCAGGAGACGTTACGTAGTCTGTTGCCATAAAGATAGCACCTATTATAAGACCACCTGAAAGAATAAAGGAAAGACTTCTTGTAAAATCTCCACCTTCTAAAAGGAGAGTTAAAACAAATGCCGTACCGATATATGCAACAGGTGTGTGCCACATAATAACCTTTCTTATGAGAAGGTATGCACCACCTATAAGTAAAGCAAGCTTACAGGTTTCACCGATCGTACCACCGATATTACCAAGGAACAAATCCAAAAGTGCAGGATCGGCAAGATTACCGTCTGAAAGCTGAACGAGTGGTGTTGCCGAGCTAACAGTATCAACTGCATTACGTGGAAGCGCCGACCTTGTAATAGACTCAAAGGCAATAAGCATAAATACTCTTGCCGTGGCTGCCGGGTTAACAATATTTTTGCCAACGCCACCGAAAATGCATTTAACGATTATTATGGCAAAAACGGAGCCTACTGCTGCTTCCCATAACGGAACGTTAACAGGAAGGTTAAGTGCAAGAATTAAGCCTGTTACTGCTGCACTCAAATCGCTTACCGATTGAGGCTTTTTGACGATTTTATTGAATATTAATTCTGATAAAACGCAGGTCGCTACGCAAACGAAGGTCACAAGGAGTGCCCTTATGCCGAAAATCACCGTACCTGCTATTGTTGCAGGAATAAGAGCGATTATGACGTCGAGCATTGTTCTTTGAGTAGAACGACCGCTATGAATATGAGGAGAGGCTGAAACGTGAAGCTTTTCCATTATTTACTTGCCTCCTTTTCCTTTATTGCAGCTTCTCTGAGAACTGCCTTTGCTAATTTGTTTGTTTGAGTGATAGGTCTGTTTGCAGGACAGTTGAAAGAGCAACAACCACATTCCATACAAAGCTCTGCGCCTGCTTTTTTAAGGCCTTCAACGTCCCTTTCTCTGTACGCCTTTGCAATTGCAGGCGGATTAATGCCGAAGGGACAGGTGTTTATACAAGTTCCGCAACGGATACAGTTTGTTGCCTTTGGAAGCCTTGCTTCCTTTTCCGTCAAGGCGAGAATTGCATTTGTCTGCTTTAAAATCGGAACGCTAACGTCAGGCACGGTAATTCCCATCATTGGGCCGCCGTAAAGCACCTTGCGAGGCTCCTCAACAAAGCCGCCACAGAAATTGAACATATCCTCAAGGCTTGTACCGATAGGAGCAATAACGTTTTTTGGCTCCTTTACGCAGCCACCGTCTACGGTTACGCATTTTTCTACAAGAGGCATACCGGTTTTTAAATAACTGCCGATAGAAGCGAGTGTTGTGCAGTTTATTACTATGCACCCAACGTCAATAGGAAGCTGACCGTTACCGATTACCTTGCCTGTGGAATGGTAAACAAGCACCTTCTCGCCACCTTGTGGATATACGGCAGGTAAAGCCTTGACCTGAACCTTATCTATATTGCCGAGAGCTTCCTGCATTTTTGCAACACAGGCTGCCTTGTTTTTTTCAATGGCAAAAACAACGGTTTGAATATCCATATATGAAAGAAGTGCTTCCACACCTACTTTAATATCATCGCTACGCTCAAGCATAGTGCGTGTGTCACTTGTAATATATGGCTCACATTCTGCACCGTTAACAACCATATATTCAACAGGCTTATCTACGTTAAGCTTAACGTAAGTCGGGAAGCCTGCACCACCGAGACCGACGATACCACTTTTCTTGACGGCATCAATCAAGGCTTCCTTGCTATCAACGGTTGGTGGAGTAATGCTTTCATCAGGGCACATCTCACCATCTGCTTCAATAGTAACTGCAGGAGCAAAGCCACCGTTTGAAAGAAGCATATCCTGTACCTTTGTTACCTTGCCGGAAACACTTGAATAAACAGGTGAAGATATGAAGCCGTCCTGCTCACCGATAAGAGTACCTACCTTAACCGTATCCCCTACCTTAACAACAGGCTTTGCAGGTTTGCCGATGTGCATTGCCATAGGAATGGTTACTGTATTAACAGACATTCTTACGCTCTGACACTCAGCAGTATTTTTCCTATGAGGAACTTTTACGCCGTGAAGGAAAAATTTCATATTTTAACCTACCTTTCTGATAGATGAATTCTACAAAAATATATTAATAATATTCACTAATTTAGATAATATTATTAATCACTTTATTATATAACACTATATAAAGCAAGTCAATTAAAGTTATTTTTTTCACAAAATATAAATTTTGCCAAAAAAACACCCGACTTCATATGAAGTCGGGTATAGTTGTTTAATTAAATCAGTCCTCAAGCCTACCTGCTTTAACTGCCTCGAAATCATCAAGCACGTCCTGTGAAGGTGCTTTTGTGAGAAGTGAAACAATAACGATTGTAATACTTGCAAGAACAAATGCAGGAAGAAGCTCGTAAATTGCAAACAAGCCACCTATTGGAGCAATTAAATATTTCCATACGAAAATCATAACGCCACCAACAACCATACCTGCAAGAGCGCCCCATTTTGTTGTTCTCTTCCAGAAAAGACCGAAGAGCACAACAGGACCAAAGGAAGCGCCGAAGCCTGCCCAGGCAAACGAAACTATTTCAAAAACAGAGCCCTCGTCCTTTGCCCATATAACACCGATAATTGCAATAACGATAACTGCGCAACGTGCAACAATCATAGATGCCTTCTGTGAAAGATTTTTGCCTAAAAATTCTTTGAAAATGTTCTGTGAAACTGCAGATGCAGCAGTAAGGAGCTGAGAGTCGGAGGTAGACATTGTTGCGGCAAGAATACCTGCAATAATCACACCTGCAACAATAGCGAGTATAGCGCTATGCTCACTGATAAGCTTTGAAATTTCAATAATAATTCTTTGAGAATTAGCAGCGTCAAGGTCAATTGTGCCGTTTGCAACTGCAGCAGAGCCAATGACACCGATTAAAATTGCTACTGCCATTGAAATGAATACCCAAACAGTTGCAATTCTACGGGAAGTTTTAAGCTTGTTTTTATCGTTAATAGCCATAAAACGAAGCAAAATGTGAGGCATACCGAAGTAGCCGAGTCCCCATGCAAGAGTCGATGCAACCGTAAGAGGACTGTACGGTGTACTTGCCTGTGCTTCGTGGTCATACGTGTTCATAAGCTCAAGGAAGCCGGGCATTGAATTTGCGTTTGTAACAACGTTATCCCAACCGCCTGCATAGCTTATACCAAAGCCAACAACAACTATAAGAGCAATTGACATAACAACTGACTGAATAAGGTCAGTTGTTGAAGCGGCAAGGAAGCCACCAAGCGTGGTATATGCAACGATTACAACAGCGCTTATTACCATAGCAGTAAAGTAATCAACACCGAAAAGACTGCTAAAAAGTGTTCCGCAAGCGTTGAAGCCTGAAGCAGTATACGGAACAAAGAAAACGATAATTACAAGACCTGCAACAAGCGAAAGAATATTCTTGTTATCGCCAAAACGCTTTGAGAAAAACTCAGGAATTGTAACTGCGTTAATTTTTTGAGAATAAGTTCTTATCCTCTTTGCAACGATAAGCCAGTTAACCCATGTACCGATTCCGAGACCGAGAGCAGTCCAGGTAGCCTCTGCAAGACCTGCAACAAGAGCAACGCCCGGGAGACCCATAAGAAGCCAGCTACTCATATCGGAGGCTTCGGCACTCATAGCGGTAACGAGAGGACCAAGCTTTCTGCCACCTAAATAGAAATCGTCTGTGCTTTTATTTTTTCTTGAATACACTATACCGATTGCAACCATGGACATAAGATATGCTGCAATGGTAATAAGTAAAATGATATCAGATTTTTCCATAACCTTCTCCTTATCACAAAATTATTTATCATTTTAACATAAAATGAATAAATATTCAATAAGAAATTATATTTATTTACAATTATGTTGATTTAAGTCGCAGGTTACGTTACGGCAAAATATTTTTGTTGTTAATCTTCACAAAAAGAAGTTTATAATTTGTCCATTAAGAATATTGAATAAATCGCAAAAATTTATTATTATGAAACTATAGTAAACTGAAAGGGGTATACGTATGAAAATTACTTTTATGGGAGCAGGCAGTACGGTTTTTGCAAGGAACGTTATCGGCGACTGTATGTGCTCCGAGGTGCTCAGAGACAGCGTTTTTGCGCTTTACGATATTGACGCTCAGCGTCTTGAGGAAAGCAAAACAATTCTTGAAATTATGCAAAAAACAATGGGTGGTCACGGCAAAATTGAGTGCTACCTTGGTATACCAAACCGCAAGGATGCCCTGCGTGGTGCAACCTTTGTTGTAAATGCTATACAGGTCGGTCTCTATGACCCTTGCACTATTATAGATTTTGAGGTGCCGAAGAAATACGGCTTAAGGCAAACTATTGCAGATACCCTTGGTATCGGTGGTATTATGCGTGCGCTCCGTACCATTCCCGTTATGGAGGATTTTGCTCACGATATGGAAGAGGTTTGCCCCAACGCACTTTTCCTTAACTACACAAATCCCATGGCTATGCTCTCCGGCTACATTCAAAGGTACACCGACGTAAATACTGTTGGTCTTTGCCACAGTGTGCAGACCTGCGCTAAGGACTTGCTTAACCAATTAGGTCTTGAGGATAAGCTTGAGGGCCACAAGGAGCTTATTGCAGGTATTAACCATATGGGCTGGCTCCTTGAAATTCAAGATAAGGACGGCAACGACCTTTATCCCGAAATCAAAAATCGTATTCAGGCAAAATTAGACGATCCCGAATTCACAAACAAGGTGCGTTTTGAGTACATAAAGAACTTTGGCTACTTCTGTACAGAGTCAAGTGAACACAACGCAGAGTACAATATGTTCTACATTAAGGATAAATATCCCGAGCTTATTGAAAAATACAACATTCCTCTCGACGAGTATCCACGCCGTTGCATCCGTCAGATTGAAAAATGGAAAACAGAGTACCAAAATTTACTTGAAACAGGAGTTAAGGAGCATACTCGCTCAAACGAATACGCTTCACATATTATGGAAGCTGTTGTTACAAACACGCCTTATAAGATCGGTGGCAACGTTATTAACCACGGGCTTATTACAAACCTTCCGTCAGATGCCTGTGTTGAGGTTCCTTGCCTTGTAGACGGCAAGGGCGTACACGGCTGCTACGTTGGTGCACTGCCTGTACAATGTGCCGCAATGAATATGACAAACGTAAACGTTCAGCTTCTTACGATTGAAGCGGCAAGGACTCGTAAGCTGGAGCATATTTATCAGGCTGCCATGCTTGATCCTCATACTGCAAGTGAATTGAGTATAGACGATATCAAGAGTATGGTAGATGATCTTATCGTTGCTCACGGTGATTATTTACCAAAATATCATTAATTTTTAAAAATTTGTTAATATTATTTTTATAATATACATTTAACAAACTTACAGGAGGTTTACAT
>X40_Bactrian_Camel__coassemble_162_pt1 | contig 12244 bp, 12 predicted proteins | sample X40_Bactrian_Camel__metabat2_low_PE_002 | metagenome-assembled genome bin X40_Bactrian_Camel | reverse complement strand
GCGTGAGATGTCATACCGCCACGAACTGTGAGGATACCCTGAGAAGCCTTCATACCTGTAATATCTTCAGGTGATGTTTCAAGACGAACAAGAACAACCTTTTCGCCACGGTTATTCCATGCTTCTGCATCTTCTGCAGTAAATACAACCTTACCACAAGCAGCACCAGGAGATGCGCCAAGACCCTTACCTGCAGGAGTTGCAGCCTTAAGTGCCTTTGCATCAAACTGAGGATGAAGAAGTGTATCAAGGTTACGAGGATCGATCATTGCAACTGCTTTCTTTTCGTCGATCATACCTTCATCAACGAGGTCGCAAGCGATCTTAAGAGCAGCCTTAGCTGTTCTCTTACCGTTTCTTGTCTGAAGCATATAGAGTTTACCGTCTTCAACAGTAAATTCCATATCCTGCATATCTCTGTAGTGATCTTCAAGGATTGCACAAACTTTGTTGAATTCCTCGAATGCTGCAGGGAACTTATCTGCCATTTCAGCGATTGGCATTGGAGTTCTAACACCGGCAACAACGTCTTCGCCCTGTGCGTTTGTAAGGAACTCACCCATAAGACCTTTTTCGCCTGTTGCAGGATCACGTGTGAAAGCAACGCCTGTACCACAGTTGTCACCCATGTTACCGAAAGCCATCATCTGAACATTAACAGCTGTACCCCATGAATAAGGGATATCGTTATCACGACGGTAAACGTTTGCACGAGGATTGTCCCATGAACGGAAAACAGCCTCAACAGCGCCCATTAACTGCTCCTTAGGATCAGCTGGGAAGTCTTTGCCGATTTTTGATTTATATTCTGCCTTGAACTGACCTGCAAGCTCTTTAAGATCGTCTGCTGTAAGGTCAACGTCCTGTGTAACGCCTTTTTCTTCTTTCATCTTGTCGATGAGCTCTTCGAAGTATTTCTTACCAACTTCCATAACAACGTCAGAGTACATCTGGATGAATCTTCTGTAGCAGTCCCAAGCCCAACGAGGATTGTTTGACTTTTCAGCCATAACGTTAACAACCTCTTCGTTAAGACCAAGGTTAAGGATTGTATCCATCATACCTGGCATTGATGCACGAGCACCTGAACGAACAGAAACGAGAAGTGGATTCTCGAGGTCGCCGAATTTCTTGCCTGTGATTTCTTCCATCTTAACGATGTATTCCATAATTTCTGCCTGGATGTCATCGTTAATCTTTCTGCCATCCTCATAGTACTGTGTACAAGCTTCTGTTGAAATTGTGAAGCCCTGAGGAACAGGAAGACCGATTTTTGTCATTTCAGCAAGGTTTGCGCCCTTACCGCCGAGAAGCTCACGCATTGAAGCGTCGCCTTCTTTGAACAAATAAACAAATTTTTTGCTCATAGTTTACCTCCAAAAAAATTATAATACTTATTTAGGTATATCAAACCATCGATTATTGTAACATATAAATTTCAATATTTCCATAGTTTTTACAGAAAAAAGGCACATTGCAAGGCGATTTTTTTTGGTAAACATATACAATAAAATTGAAACTTATTCATTTTTGAGGCGCTTTGAGCCATCAATACTCTCTTAAGCCTGCAGATATTTCATATTGTACGGCAAGCTTTTCTGCTATTTCCTTATGGAACCTTTCCCGCATAATCATCTCCGTCCTGTGAATTTCCTGAAGCCTGTTCATTCTTTTTCTGATTAACTTAATTCTCCACCAATGGTACTCAATTGTCACTGCCAACAAAATCTGATTGACTGTCATAATAATGCTCCTTTTTACTTTTTTCTCACAATATATTTCTCTTTCATCTATAATTATACATATTATCCCCTGTCGTATATTGTCACAATATAGCCTATCCCACGAAAAATCTTTTTATTTTTAAATTTTGTGGTTTTATTTGACGCTTTTTGTTACTTGTAATAGCGTATTTTTTGTGGTAAAATACCGAAAAAGGACGCGATATAATGAATATTTACAAAAATATAGCTGAGCTTGTGGGCAACACGCCTCTTTTAGAACTTTCAAATATACAAAAGCAGGAGAAATTTTCCGCCACTATCCTCTGTAAGCTTGAGTGCTTTAATCCGACCTCAAGCGCCAAGGACAGACCTGCCGCAGAAATGATTGCAAAGGCAGAAAAGGACGGCATATTAAAAGAAGGCTCCGTTATTATTGAGCCAACAAGCGGTAACACTGGCATAGGCCTTGCGGCAATAGGCACCTCAAAGGGCTACAAGGTTATTATAGTTATGCCCGATACTATGAGTCGGGAACGAATAATGCTCACAAAAGCATACGGTGCACAGGTTGTGCTTACTGAAGGCAGCCTTGGTATGCAAGGAGCAATAGACAAGGCTCAGGAGCTTGCACTTTCCTTCAAAAATGCATTTATTCCCAACCAATTTTCAAACGGCGCAAACCCAGATTCACACTACAAAACAACAGGCCCTGAAATATGGCGCGATACAGACGGTAAGGTAGATATTTTTGTCGCCTCAATCGGCACAGGCGGTACGCTTTCGGGTACAGGTAAATATCTTAAGGAGCAAAATCCTAAGGTGAAAATCGTTGGCGTTGAACCCCAAAAATCACCTCTTTTAACAAAGGGCTTTGCCGCTCCTCACGGCATTCAGGGAATCGGTGCAAACTTTATACCGGAAACTCTTGACACAAATATATATGACGAAATAATCGACGTATCAGACGAGGACGCTATCCTCTGTGCAAGGCAGGTAGCTGCAACGGAAGGAGTTGCCGTGGGCATATCTTCAGGTGCTGTAATCAAAGCTTGTAAAGAGCTTGCAAAACGAGAGGAAAACAAAAACAAAACAATAGTAGCCGTACTTACGGATTCAGGTGAACGCTACTTATCAACATCACTTTACGAGGAGCTGACGTAATGGATAAATTTCTTGACTCTATGGAGCTTATAACGGGAACTGTAAAAAATCTTGAAGAGGTTTCAAACAGTTGCTTTTTAAAAAATGACGGAAACCGTCAGCTTATACCTGACAGAAAAGAGGTTATAAAGGTCATAAAGGACCTTCAGTCTCTCCTTTTTCCTAATTATTTTAAACATAGCGAAGGCAGTGAAGACGTGCTTTCGCAAACAGAATTACTTTTGAATATTTACAACAGACTTGTGGCTCAAATTCAAGGAGCAAACGCCTTCAACGGCACTGAAATGACTTGCTCTCCCGAAGAAATTTGCGACAAATTCATAAACGAGCTTCCCAACGTAAAAAAGCTTCTTATCAAAGATATTGAAGCCATTTACGAGGGTGACCCTGCTGCAAAATGTCACGAAGAGGTGCTCATTTGTTACCCCGGCTTTTATGCAATTTCCATTTACAGAATTGCACACGTGCTCTACACTCTGAAGGTGCCTCTTATCCCACGTATTATGACGGAATTTGCCCACGAAAAAACAGGTGTGGATATACACGCAGGTGCCACAATAGGTGAATATTTCTGCATAGACCACGGCACAGGTATCGTTATCGGTGAAACAACAACAATTGGTAACAGGGTAAAAATTTACCAAGGTGTTACCCTTGGTGCAAAAAGCTTCAAGCTTGACGAAAATGGCAATCCTGTTAAGGATATTAAGCGTCATCCCGATATTGGCAACAACGTTGTTATCTACGCTAATGCTACGATTCTTGGCGGTGACACAAAAATCGGTGATAACTGCATTATCGGCGGTAACACTTGGCTTACAAGCTCTGTAGAAGACGGCAAAACTGTATACTACGCAAATTAAAGAATGTTAAAAAGCGCAGACCGTACAAACTTCGCCACAACGCAACCCTTTACTACGCATACTAAAAACAAAAACGCTCCGTTCGATGAACAGAGCGTTTTGTTATGCTTAAATTCAATTATGCGATTTTTACAGCGTCTTTAATCTTAATTTTGCCGATAAACGGGATCTTAAGGAAGCCGTTGCACTTGTCATCCTCAAAGGTAAGTTCAACGTCAATTTCCTTACCGGGAAGAAGAGAGGTTGATGCCTTTGCAGTAAAGGTGTCGCCATCTTCAACTGTATCGTAAAGCTCAAAATCAGGCATATCAAAATCTGCGCCCTGAAGCTCTATTTCCATCGCATATTTTCCGTCTTCTTTTTCAAGCTCAAAAATCGCATCGCCCTTAAAGAACATATTGTTGATTTTTGCTTTGTATTTTCCTAAACCTATCATTTCGTTTCCTCCAATGGTTTAATATATTATTTAATCCCTGCTGCATAGCAAAGAATTTCATACGCGTCTGAGGTGTCGATACCCTCAACACCGTCTACGTCTGCCGTCGCTAACTGCTCCGGAGTTACGTTGCTTACAAGATCAGCGCCAAGACACAAGGCAAAACGCACGTCATGAATTGAATGTATACCGTCACCGTCAATATCACCTTTAAGTGAAAAATCGTTATTTGTTATTACAATAAACGTATCCGTACCACTAAAGGTCGTTCCCACAAACGCAGCCTGCGGTGCTCTTGTTTGCTCTACCAAATTACCTGAACGCTGAACAAAAACCTTTGTTGCAGTCGGTATCGCGTCCTTTGAGAAATTATTGAATTCTACCACAACGCTTTGCGATAAGCTCTGCGACGTACCGTTTACAAGCAAAGCCACCTGATAAACCTCTGCAGCAACGTATCTTACAGGTATCCTTGAAGAATAATTACTCAAAGGCAAAATTGATACAGACAAATCCAGTTTCTTGTTTTCAGGGAAAACACCTGCTGAATCATAAAGCACAACGCCACTGTCAATATCAGTAATTGTGCGTGTTTCAGAGATGGTATAGCCTTTAGGTAAATGCAAGGATTTTACGTACTGCTCGCTGTATGAGCCTTTTACGTAATATATACCCTTAGTTGTGTGGTAATAAAGATTATCGTCTGAATCTATACCGCCTGCAAGAGCGTTTTTGCCAATATTCTTTAAAGAGTAAGGCAAGTGAATCTCTTCGAGAGAAGCACAGTTATATAACGCTTTGTATGCCAAGGTTTTAAGGTTATCGCTAAGTCTTATTGACGAAAGAGAGGAGCAGCCCTCAAAAGCACTCATTCCTACGTACTCAACGTTATTGTACATTTTAATATCAGTAATATTTCTACAATAAGCAAAAGCAAAATCACCGATAGAAGCAACACTCTTTGGTATAGTAAAGCTGCCGCCTCGTCCTGCAGGGAAAGCCACAAGCGACGTTTGATCTTTATTGTAAAGAACACCGTCAACACAGCTATAATATTTATTCTCTGAAGAAATAACTATTTCTTCAAGCATATAGCAGCCGTCAAAAACACCTGGGTTTATACATATAACTTCTGCCGGCAGCTCAACGTATTTAAGCTTTTCGGCATAAGAGAAGGAATTGCTCTCGATATAGCCTACAGGGTAACCGTCAACTGTTTCGGGAATTGAAACTTTCTCATAATTACCATAATAACCGAATATACCCACAACTGCCTTGCCGTCTATATCTAACAAGCCGTAATCAAGGTCACCTTTTGTTATTTCTACAACTCCGTCTGATGCATTGGCAACAGTAATGCCGGATTTATACGGATAAACAAGCGCAATAACAGTTAACACAAATGCAAATGCTATGCATAACGTCCTGTTTTTCTTCAAATTATCACCTCTTGTTGCGCACATATCTAATATAATTATATTACAGTAGATTAATATTTTCAATTAGAATGTTTATACAAATAAACACTGTAACTTTTGTTAAAAAAACAAAAAGGATAAAGCAAAGCCCCGAAGAATCCTTCGGGGCTGAACTGCTTTGTTAAATTGAGTTTTACTTAGATAGCACGGGTAACCTTACCTGAGCGCAAGCAACGTGTGCAAGCATAAACTCTCTTTGGTGAGCCGTTAACGATAGCCTTAACTCTCTTTACATTTGGTTTCCAGGTTCTGTTGGAACGTCTGTGTGAGTGAGAAACCTTGATGCCGAAAGCAACCTCTTTGTTACAAAATTCGCATTTTGCCATTGAGCTGCACCTCCTTGTCTTTTTAATAAAATAATTTCGAAATTACGTCTAGTCACAAGACAACGAAATGTATCATAACACCTTTTTAATGCAAATGCAAGTATTTTTTTAAGATTTGACCCCTTTTTATGAACTTTTACATAATATGTGCAAAAATTTTAAATATTTTTTTGAAATTTGCTTGATTTTTTCAAAGTCATCATATATAATACCACTTGTAACCGAACATTTGTACACTTTGAAAGGAGCTTTATAATGGCAGAAAAATCAGAAAAAAGCAAGGCGCTGGAAACTGCGCTCTCTCAAATAGAAAAGAATTTTGGTAAAGGTGCAATTATGCGCCTTGGCGAAAATGCCGGTATGAGCGTTGAGGCTATCCCCACAGGCTCAATTGCTCTTGACGCAGCAACAGGCATCGGCGGTCTTCCAAAGGGCAGAATCGTAGAAATATACGGCCCTGAATCCTCAGGTAAAACTACTCTTGCTCTCCACGTTGTTGCCCAAGCACAAAAAATGGGAGGCGAAGCAGCGTTTATTGACGCTGAACACGCACTTGACCCTATCTACGCAGCGGCTTTGGGCGTAGATATCGATTCACTCCTTGTTTCGCAGCCTGACAACGGTGAGCAGGCTCTTGAAATTGCAGAATACCTTGCGCGTTCAGGTGCCCTCGACGTTATTGTTGTTGACTCAGTTGCTGCTCTTGTTCCAAAGGCAGAAATTGAAGGTGAAATGGGCGACTCTCACGTTGGCTTACACGCACGTCTTATGTCTCAGGCATTGCGTAAGCTTACAGGTGCAATTTCCAAATCAAATACTACCGTTATTTTTATCAACCAGCTTCGTGAAAAGGTTGGCGTTATCTACGGTAATCCTGAGGTTACCACAGGCGGACGCGCACTTAAATTCTATTCAACAATCCGTATTGACGTAAGAAGAGTTGAGCAGTTAAAAGGCTCAGGCAATGAGTTTATCGGCTCAAGAACACGAGCAAAAATTGTTAAAAACAAGGTTGCTCCTCCGTTCAAAGAGGCAGAGTTTGACATTATGTACGGTGAAGGTATTTCCAAATACGGCGAAATCCTTGACCTTGCAGTTAAAATGGAAATCATTCGCAAAAGCGGTGCTTGGTTCTACTACGGCGAGGAGCGTCTCGGTCAAGGTAGAGACAACGTTAAGGAATATATCAAAAACACTCCTGAATTCTGTGCAGAAATTGAAGCTAAAGTACGCGAAAGCATCAGAAACCTTATTTCTGCAAGAAATCCGATTTCAAGAAGAGAAGTGGCAGAGGTCGCTCCTGCAGAGCCTGTTACAAAAGAAAAGGCTCGTGCAAAGCTTGACATTGCCGTTGACGATGACGAATAATGAAAATTACATCAAAGGCCGGTAACGGCAACAAGGTACATATATACATAGACGGCGAGTATACCCTTACTCTGTACGACGATTTCTGGTACAGCTCCGGGTATACTGAAAACCAGGAAATTACAGATGACGAGCTTGCTTCCTTGAAAGAGGAGGCAGGCTTTCGCTCTGCTTATGAGAAGGGAATCCAATACCTTTCAATGCGTGCGTATTCCCAAAAGGAGCTTTACAACAAACTTAAAATGAAGTTCGGTGAGGACTCCTCTTCCCATGCTATAGAAAAAATGCTTGACAGGGGCTACCTTGACGACGAAAGCTTTGCAAACACCTATGCACAACACCTTTTTGAAGTAAAAAAATACGACTTAAGACGCATTTCTTACGAGCTTAAGTTAAAAGGAATCTCCTCGGAAATTATAGATAATACACTCAAAACTCTTGACAATGAGCCAATTCTGCGTATTATAGATATGATAAGGTGTAAATATATTAATAATATAGAGAATGATAAGGAAAGAAAACGAGTCATTAATCGCTTTGTGCGAATGGGTTACTCCTTTCACGACATCAAAGCGGCGCTCAGAGAATTCGACATAGAACTTTAGAGGTGATTTAATGGAACGCAAAGTCGGTATGGTTAGTCTCGGTTGTCCCAAAAATCAGGTAGATGCCGAAATTATGTTAAAAAAGCTTGTTGACGCAGGCTATATTCTTGTTCAAGAGGCAGATAAGGCAGACGTTGTTATTGTCAACACCTGTGGCTTTATTGAAGACGCAAAAAGAGAATCCATCGACACGATTCTTGAAATGGTAGATTACAAAGAAGACGGTCTTATAAAAAAGATACTTGTTACAGGCTGTCTTGCTCAACGCTACGCAGATGAAATTCTTAAAGAAATTCCTGAAGCAGACGGTGTAATCGGCATTGGTGCAAACGATGATATTGTTGCTGCCTGTGACGCCTTGTTTGAATCAGACGAAATTTATATGTCCTTCCCCGAAAAAGAACAGTTGCCATTAAACGGCGGAAGAATCCTTACTACTCCCGAATACACGGCGTACCTTAAAATCGCAGAAGGTTGCTCAAACTGTTGCACCTACTGTGCAATTCCGTCAATTCGCGGTGCTTTCCGCAGCAGAAAAACGGAGGATATTCTTGAGGAAGCAAATATGCTTTGTGAAAAGGGCGTAAAGGAAATCGTGCTTGTGGCACAGGACACAACGAAATACGGCGAGGATCTTTACGGTGAGCTCCGTCTTCCTCAGCTTTTAAACGAGCTTAATAAAATCGAAAAACTTCATTGGATAAGACTCCTTTATTGCTATCCCGACAGAATTACGGATGAGCTTATTGAAGCTATCAAGGTAAACGAAAAGGTTTGTAACTATATAGACATTCCTATGCAGCACGCAGACGGCAAGATCCTTAAGGCTATGAACAGACGTGGCGACAAGGACTCTCTTCTTGCTCTTGTAGAAAAATTAAGGGCAGAAATTCCTGATATTATTATAAGAACGACCTTTATAACAGGCTTCCCCGGAGAAACAGAGGAGGAGTTTAATACACTTTCAGAGTTTGTTGAAGAAGCAAAGCTTGACAGAGTCGGTTGCTTTGCATACTCTCGCGAGGAAGGTACCCCGGCATACGATTTACCTGACCAGGTTGACCCTGAAACCGCCGCACACAGAGCTGAGATAATTATGGATCAACAATATCGTATTGCAAACGAAAAGCTTGAAGCTTTTATCAACACGGAGTTAGAGGTTCTTGTAGAGGGCTACGACCCATACACAGACAGTTATATCGGCAGAGCTTATATGGATGCCCCTGATATAGACAATTCTGTTGTTTTCACCTCGGGCTACAGAATCGACGATGGAGATATAGTCCCCGTTGAGATTTTCGACATAGACGAATTTGCTCTTATTGGTGAAGCAATATGAAGGCTATGAACACACCAAACATTCTGACTGTTGTCAGAATAATTCTCACACCAATATTTCTTGCAGTATTTTTAAGTGACGTTCCCCATCATTTTTTATGGGGACTGCTTATCTTTTCCGTTGCGTCCTTTACAGACTTTTTGGACGGTAAGCTTGCACGTAAAAATAATATTGTAACCGTTTTCGGTCAGCTTGCAGACCCTGTTGCAGACAAGATTTTAACTACTGCCGCACTTTTAGGCTTTATGCAGTTCGGACTTTGTAACGTGTGGATTATTATGATTGTACTTCTTCGCGAATTTACCATCACGTCCTTCAGACTTGTGGCAACGGCACAAAACATTGTTATCCCTGCAAATATTTACGGCAAAATGAAAACTGTTTCTCAAATGGTTTTTTCAATAATAATTATGCTTCTTGCTGAGCTTGACTACTGTAAGCTGTTAGGCGATAATTTCCCTCTTACAACAGTTGCAAACGCACTTTTAAGCGTTACTGCCGTGCTTTGCGTAATATCAGGTGTTATCTACGTTAAGCAATCGGCAAAAATTATAGATTTCTCAAAATAATCGGAGGAAATATGAAACTTTACAATTCACTCACTCACAAAAAAGAAGATTTCAAGGAAAACGTTCCCGGCAAGGTAAGTATGTATACCTGTGGCCCCACAGTTTACCACTTTGCACATATCGGTAACTTAAGAAGCTATATTATGGAGGACGTTCTTGAAAAGCATCTTCGATACAGTGGCTACGACGTTAAGCGTGTAATGAATATTACAGACGTTGGTCACCTTTCCAGTGATGCCGATACAGGCGAGGACAAAATGGTAAAGGGCGCAAAGCGTGAAAATAAAACTGTAATGGACATTGCCCGTTTCTACACAGAGGCATTTTTCAAGGATTGCGAAAAGCTTAATATTAAAATCCCCGACGTTGTGGAGCCTGCAACAAATTGTATCAAAGAATTCATTGAAATGGTGCAGGGCCTTATTGAAAAGGACTACGCATATATTGCAGGCGGAAACGTTTACTTTGACACCTCAAAATTAGACGAATACTACGTATTTAACAAGCACGATATGGAAGAGCTTATGGTTGGCGTGCGTGAAGGCGTTGAAGAGGACACAAACAAACGCAACAAAAACGACTTTGTTTTGTGGTTCACAAAATCAAAATTTGAAGAACAGGCTCTCAAATGGGATTCACCTTGGGGCGTCGGTTACCCCGGTTGGCATATCGAATGCTCTGCCATAAGCCTTAAGCACCTTGGTGAATATCTTGATATTCACTGTGGTGGTATAGATAATGCTTTCCCTCACCACACAAACGAAATAGCACAGAGCGAGGCATATATCGGCCATAAATGGTGTAACTTCTGGTTCCACGTGCTTCACCTTAACACAAACTCAGGTAAAATGAGCAAATCTAAGGGCGAATTCCTTACAGTTTCACTCCTTGAGGAAAAGGGCTACAATCCTCTCGCCTACCGTTTCTTCTGCTTACAGTCTCATTACAGAAAGCAGCTTGTTTTCTCTTACGAAAATCTTGACGGTGCCTCTACTGCATACGAGAAGTTACTTAAGAAAATTGCAACTCTTAAGGACGATGCTTCACAGGAGCTTGACACAGTAGCTATCGAAAAGCTTCAGGGCAGCTTCAAGGCAGCTCTCGATAATGATATTAACACGTCTCTTGCAGTTACTGCCGTTTACGACGTGCTTAAGGAAAACACAAACGATAAAACAAAATTATATTTACTTAACGACTTTGACAAGGTGCTTTCCCTTGATCTCATTGAAGGTGCAAAAAAATTAACGGAAAGCAAGGAAGAGCCTCAGGGCGAAAAGGATGAGCTTACACTCTACGTTGAGGAGCAAATCGCTTTAAGAGCTGCCGCGAAAAAGGAAAAGAATTTTGCCGAGGCAGACAGAATCCGTAATCAGCTTCTCGAACAGGGCATCAAGCTTCTTGATACTCGCGAAGGCACTACCTGGTCAAAAGAATAATAGATTTGGAGCGTAATATGACAAGTAAAGAAAGAGCAAAATTAAGAGCAGAGGCAAACAGTCTTGAGCCTATTTTCCAGATTGGTAAGGAAGGCATTACAGATACGGTTGTGGCTCAGCTTGAGGATACGTTTAATACACGTGAGCTTTTCAAAATCAAGGTTCACCTTGAAACTGCACCTGAGTCACCGAAGGAGCTTGCGCAAAAAATTGCAGAAGCAACGGGTTGTGACGTTATTCAGGTAATCGGCGGTACAATCGTTGTTTTCAGAATCAATCTTATTCTTCGTCAGAAAGAAGCCGAAAAAAAGAAAAGGCAAAAAGAGAAGGCTCGTAAGGAAGCAATAGAAAGACGTACTGAGCGTAACAGACAGAAATACAGCAGGTAATTATTATGGATGAAATTATTACTATAAAAGAAAAAAAGAAAAAGGCGCCCTTTATTGCAGGACTTCTTATTCTTGTACTTGCAATTATCGGTCTTGTAAATATCGTTACTTACGTAAAAAATATTGTGGCTCCTCCAACTGAGGAAGAGGTAAACGTTCAGGAATACGCACAGTTTCTTACCTGGGTTGTTGGTGTTGACCCCACGTCCTTTACAGATATCACCTCTGCAAATAAGGACGATTTGAGAAATATTGCCATATGCTCTCTTATGAATACCGACCTTACCACAAGCTCCTACGACATTACCGAAAAGGGACTCGTTGTTCCGGCAGATGACGTTGAGGGACATTACAAAGCAATGTTTGGCGACGATTGCGAAATTATTCATGCAAGTGTTGTGGGCTACGGCTACGAATTTATTTACGATGCAGCAAACTCCTGCTACTACGTTCCTCTTACAGGTGTAACGCCACCATTCTCCGTAAGAATTGAGTCAACAAAGGTTACAGGTGACTTAGTTCAATTACGTGTTGGCTACGTCAGTAC
>X40_Bactrian_Camel__coassemble_161_pt1 | contig 12287 bp, 10 predicted proteins | sample X40_Bactrian_Camel__metabat2_low_PE_002 | metagenome-assembled genome bin X40_Bactrian_Camel | reverse complement strand
TTAAATATGAGATAATTTTTCGGAGGATTTATTTATGGTAACAGCAGGCGATTTTAAAAACGGCGTTACGTTTGAAATGGACGGTAAGGTTTATTCCATTATCGAGTTCCAGCACGTTAAACCTGGTAAAGGTGCTGCTTTTGTACGTACAAAAATTCGTGACGTAATCAACGGTAGCGTTACAGAAAAAACTTTCAACCCAACAGAAAAATTCCCAACTGCTTTCATTGAAAGAAAAGATATGGAATATTCTTATGAGGACGGCGGTCTCTACTACTTTATGGATCAGGAAACATACGATATGATTCCTGTTGACGCTGCTAACCTTACAGATAGCTTTAAGTTTGTTAAGGAGAATATGGTTTGTAAGGTACTTTCTTACAAGGGTAGCGTTTTTGGTGTTGAGCCACCAACGTTTGTTGAGCTTACAGTTACACAGACTGATCCCGGCTTTGCAGGTAACACAGCAACAAACGCAACAAAGCCTGCAACTCTTGAAACAGGCGCAGAAATCAAGGTTCCTCTCTTCATTGAGGAAGGCGAGGTTATCCAGATTGATACAAGAACAGGTGAATATCTCTCAAGAGCATAAGCCTGTATTAACAATATAACGGAGGGTTTAAAATGACACTTACAGAAAAGGTTGCATACCTTAAAGGTCTTGCAGAAGGCCTTGAGCTTGACAAAAATTCTAAAGAAGGCAAAATCTTTGAAGCAATATTCGACATTATTGAAGATTTAGCTCTCACAGTTACAGATATCGATGAAGATCTCAGCGCTTGCGAGGACCTTGTTGACGCTATTGACGAGGACCTTGAGGAGCTTGAAGAGTACATCTTCGAAGAAGATTTCGACGAGTTCGACGATGATTGCTGCTGCTGTGATGACGATGAGCTTTACGAGGTTGAATGTCCTCTTTGCGGTGAAGAAATTCTTCTTGATTGCGATATGCTTGACGAAGAGGTTATTGAGTGCCCCGGTTGTGGCGAGAAGCTTGAGTTAGACATCGATTTTGATGACTGCGAATGCGATTGTGATTGCTGCGATTGTGGTGACGAAGAATAATAAAAAAAAGGTGGTCTGCAGACCACCTTTTTTTATACCTATTATATATGTCAACAGGTAAAATTACCTGTTGACTTTTACTTTTTTATATGATAACATCCCCGAATTTATGGATTCATACCGGATATGTTAAGACTTACCGTGGTTACCACAAATGCACAAACAAAAAGTAGTATAAGCAATAATATAATTACTAATTTTCTGCTTATTTCTCTTTTTCTTTCGTATTCGTTATCACCAATGCTATATTTTCTTGTGCCGGTTCTTCCGGGATAGTAACGAGCAAAACCGAAGTAGCTTCTTCTTTTTTTTACCTTTTCTTTTGCTTTACTCATTGAGCATATCCTCCAAAGGTTTATCGTCAGATGTAGTTCCCTCTGTTGTTGGAATCGGCTCTGTTACGGTCGTTGCTCCTTCTGTTGTATCAGGAATATCTGAAGAGACGGTAGTATCATCTGTTCCCGTATTTGCTTGCGTTGATTCATCAGAATCTGTAACAGGAGGAACATCATTATTTTCCGTAGTTTCAGGCACGGTAGTTTGAGGCTGTGTTGTTGATGCAGTTGTTGTAACAGGCTTTGTTGTGTTGGCACCTGAAGAGGATGAGCTACTGCCTGAATACTCTGCACCGTTATAAATATCTATTAATGATACTCTGGTTTCCTCAAGCTCAATATTTGATTCACCGTAAATTTCTATTTGCAAATCGTGTGCTGCTTTTTGATAGTCAACAACCCATATCCACATATTTGCATCCCCTGCAATTGCAGTTTTTTCGGGATCATCATATTTTGTAACAGGAACAGAATATTCTGTTCTGTCGTAGCCTGCCCAGCCACCTGTTATTGCATTTAAACCGAGATTAATTATTTCTGACTCCGTAAAGCCTGTGGCAACGTATGGAAGAAATACGTCTATATACTTATTGAGCTCAGTAACGGTGGAATTTTTTAGACGGTCCATCATACTGTCAATAACCTGTCGCTGACGACGTGTGCGGCTTACGTCACCGTCTGAGTCACATTTCCTTATACGGCAGAAGGCTAATGCCTGCTTACCTGTTAAGGTAACGCCGTCACCGTAAGGCATTGAGAAGCCGAAGTATCTTTCTACCTCTCTTGCCTCGTACTCCTGCACGTCTACTGTTATACCATCCATAGCATCAACAATATCCTTGAAGGACTCAAAGTTCACCATAACGTAATCATCAATTGTGATTTTATAGTTATTTTCAATTGTCTGAATAAGACAAGCAGGTCCACCCATGGAAAACGCTGCATTAAGCTTTGTGCAGGCAGTATATTTTGTGCCTTCAACGTAAAGATAGCTATCTCGGAGTAAGGAGATCATCTTTAAGGTTTTTGCTTTTTTGTTAACGGAAACGATCATCATAACGTCGGTGTTGCCTTCGTTTACACCTGCTCTACTGTCTGCGCCAATAAGTAAAACGTTAATAACGTTTTTACTGTACATATGATTATCATTCCCCTGAGTTGCCCAGTCAATAAGAGACTGCTTGAAGCCCTCCGAGCCTATATCTATTTCAATTGCACCCATATCTAAATCATCATAGATGGTATCATCATAGATATAAGGATTGACCTTGCCACCAAGCTTATTAAGCTTATCCTTAACAAAAATACTTGCAATACTTGCAAGAATCAAGCACAGGCAAAGAAGGATAATACAAATGCAAAAAATTGCCTTTTTTGGTTTAGAAAGCTTACTGAACCAAAGATTAACTTTATTTTTTTCTTTTTTAGGAGCTTCTGCCTGTAGGACAGCAGAATTTTTGTTAACAGGTACGTCTTTTTGCAAAGAATTATCAATTTTTCTTTTTTCCTGAGCTAATTTTACCGCTTCTTCACGAGTTTTTACCATAGGAGGAGCTTTGGGCTTGTCGGAGTTCTCAAAAAACATAAATATATCTTCATTCAATTGTTGCATTGACTCAATTTCTGCAGATTTTATTTTATTTTCCTGCTGTGCGTCGTTGAAATTATTATCCTTAGACATTGATTATTCCTCCGTTGCCTCATCAACATCATCATCTGCAACAGGTGTATCCTCATTATCCTCAGAGGTATCCCCTGCACCTTCGTTTGCAGAACCGTCATCCTCAATTTCTCCGTTAACCTCGTCTTCGTCATGCTCAGTAGTTGAAAGTGTAACAACCTTATCACCTTCACCTAACCTCATAACCTTAACGCCCTTTGACGGTCTTGCACAGATTCTTACTGCTGCTGCAGAGATTCTTATGATAATACCGTCCTGAGAAATAAGGATAATATCATCCTCTTCATTAATTTCACTTATTGCGGCAATTTCACCGTATTTTTCCACGTGATAGTTCTTGAGACCTTTACCGCCTCTTGACTGAATACGGTAATTATTATTTTCGCTGATACGACCGTAGCCTGTTTCACTGACTGTAAGGAGCTTACCCTCCTCCTTCATAATGGTCATACCGATAACCTCGTCGCCCTCTTTAAGAGTAATTGCCTTAACACCGCTTGCAGTTCTGCCTAACGGTCTTGCGTTGGTTTCCTTAAAGCGTAAGCACATACCCTTCTTTGTGGCAACAAGTAAATCATCGTTACCTGACGTAAGCTTAACCCAGGCAAGCTCGTCATCTTCACGAAGATTTACGGCAATAATGCCTGATTTTCTTATATTTTTGAATATTTCAAGAGCAGAACGCTTAATGAGTCCCTTACGTGTTGCCATACAAAGATATGCATTTTCAATATCCTTCGGCACCTGAATCATTGCAGAAACCTTTTCTCCTTTTTCAAGAGGAAGGATATTAATAATATTTGTACCTCTGCTTGTTTTACTGCCTTCGGGAATCTCGTAGCCCTTAAGACGATATGCTCTGCCTCGCGTTGTGAAGAACATAATAATATCGTGAGAGGACGCAACAAACATAGTCTCTGCATAATCGTCCTCACGGCGAGTCATACCCTTAACACCACGTCCGCCTCTGTTCTGAGTAGAGAATACTTCAACAGGCTGACGCTTAATATAACCCATATTTGTGTAAGTGTAAACACACTTTTCTTCAGGAATAAGGTCCTCAATATCAACCTCACCACTAACGTTTTCTATAGCAGTTCTTCTCTCATCAGCATATTTGTTGCTGATTTCTGCAAGTTCTTCCTTAACAATAGCCAAAACTCTGTCGTGAGAAGCAAGAATTTCTTGAAGGTCCTGGATTTTTTCCTTTAATTCGTCTAATTCATTTGTAATTTTGAGAATTTCAAGACCTGCCAACTGACCTAAACGGAAAGCAACAATTGCAGCTGCCTGAACTTCATCAAAATCAAATTTTTCCATAATAGCAGTTTTTGCCTCTGCCTGACCGCCCTTACAAGCACGAATTGTTGCAATAATTTCATCAACAATATCAATTGCCTTTGCAAGACCTTCAAGTATATGTGCTCTGTCCTGAGCTTTTTTAAGGTCAAACTGTGTTCTTCTTACAATAACGTTACACTGATGGTCAAGGTAATGCTGAAGAATCTCCTTAAGAGTAAGAATCTTTGGCTCACCGTTAACGAGTGCAAGAAGAATAGTACCACAGGTAGACTGAAGCTGAGTAAAGGAATAAAGCTTATTAAGCACAACCTGCGCGTTTACGTCTCTCTTAATATCAATTTCAATGTGCATACCTGTTTTGTCGGAGGAATAGTCGTTAATATCAGAGATACCCTCTACCCTTTTATCCTTAACAAGCTCTGCAATAGACTCAATAAGACGAGCCTTGTTTACCATATACGGAATTTCTGTAACGATAATCTTTGAGGTACCGTTTTTTTCTTCTACGATTTCGCATTTGGCACGAACAAGAATTTTTGCACGTCCCGTTGCATAGGCAGCACGTATACCTGCTCTGCCCATAATGATACCACCCGTTGGAAAGTCAGGTCCCTTAATATGCTCCATAAGGTCCTCAAGCTCTGCATCAGGATTATCTATAAGACATTCGATTGCACCGCATACCTCACCTAAGTTATGAGGTGGAATATTTGTTGCCATACCAACGGCAATACCTTGAGAGCCGTTTACAAGAAGATTTGGAAATCTTGCAGGTAAAACTGTTGGCTCTTTAAGACGGTCATCGTAGTTAGGAACAAAATCTACTGTATTTTTATCAATATCTGTAAGCATTTCAACAGACATTTTGCTCATTCTTGACTCTGTGTAACGGTATGCAGCCGGTGGATCACCGTCTATAGAACCAAAGTTACCGTGGCCGTCAACAAGCATATATCTCATTGAGAAGCTTTGTGCAAGACGTACCATTGCATCGTAAACAGATGCGTCACCGTGTGGATGGTAACGACCAAGCACTGCACCAACTGTATCTGCACACTTACGATATGCAGTATTTGGTGTAAGATTATTCTCGTACATTGTGTAAAGAATACGTCTGTGAACAGGCTTAAGACCATCTCTTACGTCAGGAAGAGCACGAGACGTGATAACAGACATAGAATAATCAAGGAAAGCTGTTCTTACCTCTTTATTAATATCAATATTAACTATTTTTTGGTTAGCATACGGGTCAGGAAGATTATTTACGCCCTGAGTAACGCCCGTATTTTCCATATTCATTTCATCCATTTGTTTTTCCTCACTTTAGAAATACTTAAATGTCAAGATTCTTAACGTACTTGGCGTTTTTCTCAATAAATTCTCTTCTTGGTTCAACGTTGTCACCCATAAGAATTGAGAAGGTTTCGTCTGCTTTTTCTGCATCTTCAATAGTGACACGAAGCATAAGTCTCGTTTCAGGATTCATTGTTGTTTCCCAAAGCTGTTTTGGATCCATTTCACCAAGACCCTTATATCTCTGAATAGAGTAGCCTGTGCCTATTTCAGCCATAATTTCGTCTCTTTCCTCATCGGAATATGCGTATTGGTGCTTTTGACCTTTACTTATCCTGAAAAGTGGTGGCTGAGCAAGATAAATGTGACCTTGCTTAACTAACTCAGGCATATAACGGAAGAAGAAGGTAAGAAGAAGTGTTCTGATGTGAGCACCGTCAACGTCGGCATCGGCCATAATAATAATTTTATCGTAACGAAGCTTTTCAATATCAAAATCTTCACCGATACCTGTACCAAGTGCAAGTACAACAGGTGTAAGCTTATCGTTACCGATAACCTTGTCTACTCTTGCCTTTTCAACGTTAAGCATTTTACCCCAAAGAGGAAGAATTGCCTGAATAGTTCTGTCTCTGCCTGATTTTGCAGAGCCGCCTGCAGAGTCACCCTCTACAATGTAAATTTCTGTCTTTGTTGCGTCCTTTTCTATACAGTCTGCAAGCTTGCCCGGAAGAGAGTTACCCTTAAGCACAGATTTACGTGCACTGTCTCTTGCTTTTCTTGCAGCCTCTCTTGCCCTTGATGCTTCAAGAGCCTTGTTGAATATTGCCTTTGCTTCTACAGGATTTTCTTCAAAATATGTAGAAAGCTTTTCGTATAAACATTTTGAAACAAGAGGAGTAATATCTGTATTACCTAATTTACCCTTTGTTTGTCCTTCAAACTGTGCTTCTGTTAATTTAACGCTGATAACGGCTGTAAGACCTTCACGAACGTCATCACCTGAAAGATTTTTATCGTTATCCTTGAGGAGCTTAGTTTTTCTGCCGTAATCGTTAAAAACTCTTGTAAGAGCAGTTTTGAAGCCGTTTTCGTGAGTACCACCGTCAATTGTTCTTACGTTATTTGCAAAGGAAAGAAGAAGCTCATTATAGCTATCGTTATACATAAGAGCAATATTTGCTTCTCTGTCGCCACTAACTGCAGAAAAATGAATCGGAGCATCATGAAGTGCTTTAAGTCCACGCTTTTTTGTTTCAAATTCAACGAAGGAGCTGATACCGCCTTCATAGCAATGAATTTGCTCAACAATATTTTCAGGATCTCTTTTATCTGTTAAGGAAATAGAAAGCCCTGCATTAAGGAAAGCCTGTTCACGAAGCCTTGTTTCAAGAGTTTCAAAGGTGTAAACGGTAGTTTCCGTAAATATTTCGGGATCAGCCTTAAATCTGATGAGAGTACCTGAATCCTCTGTATCACCTATTACCTTAAGGTCACAGGTCGGAGTACCTCTTTCAAAGCGTTGATAATGAACGTGACCATCCTGTGAAACCTCAACCTCAAACCATTCGGAAAGAGCGTTAACAACAGATGAGCCAACACCGTGGAGACCACCCGATACCTTATAACCGCTACCACCGAATTTACCGCCTGCGTGTAATACGGTAAGAACAACCGTAACTGCAGGAAGGCCCTGCTGCTCATTAATGCCAACAGGAATACCACGTCCGTTATCACGAACGGTAATAATATTATCAGGTAAAATTTCTACCTCAATATGAGTACAGAAGCCTGCTAATGCCTCGTCTATGGAGTTATCTACAATCTCATAGACAAGGTGATGGAGTCCCTTTGGTCCTGTGGAGCCGATGTACATACCGGGTCTCTTTCTTACTGCTTCGAGACCTTCAAGCACCTGAATTGCACTTGCGTCGTACTTTTCGGTAACGACGGTGTCAATTTCTCCACTTTCATCAAGTATAACCTCATTTTCTCGTGCTTCTTCTAAAAGCTCTTCCTGAGTTTTAATAATTTCGTCCAAAATACTGACCTCCGTAATAAATTTAAAATTTATATTTTAAATAAATTATTTTACATACTAAAAATTTGCTTTTTTTGAATTTTCTATTCTTTTTAAAATAGTTCCCACCGAAACGGGAGAAATATAAATAACCTTGCCGATTGGCTCTTCGCAAACAATAAAGGATTTTGGAAGCTCATAAGGAGCAACGTTCTTTATTTGCTTTGCTTTTTCTGCATTATTTAAAAAATCTACCGTTTTTTTCATAACTGTAGTATTTTCCATATCAAAAATACCGATTATTTCTGTATCTATAATAACCGTATCATGACCAATGTGAATAAACATTATATAAGCTCTCCTCCTTTTATGAGGAAAGATTTTCCTTCCCATAGCCTTAATACCTGTGAAGGATCACAACAGGTCATAAAAACCTGTCTGTCTTTTATATGATTTAAAACGTAATTTTGACGTTTTTCGTCAAGCTCACTCATAACGTCGTCAAGCAGAGCGACAGGAGTTTCCCCTGTAACATTTTTTATTATTTCCGACTCTCCTAATTTGAGAGCTAAAGCACAGGAACGTTGCTGACCTTGGGAACCAAAGGAACGAGCGCTTACGTTATTTATAAAAATATCAATATCATCTCTGTGAGGACCTATTGACGTAGTTTTTTGCAAAACGTCCTCTTTTTTGGCTTCCTTTATCCTTTGCTTTTGAATATTATAAATATCCTCAAGAGAAAGCTTTTTATCTATATTGGCAGTAAAGGAATATTCTATATTAATATCCTCTTTGTTTTCAGAAATGCCCGAATAAATCTCCTTACTGTATTGAGAAAGAATTTTTAAGTATTTTATTCTTTCTTTAATTATATAAGCAGAGTATTTTGCAAGCTGCTCATCGTAAGTATCTAAAATATCGTAAAGCTGAGAATTTAAATGTATATCCTTAAGCAAAGAATTTCTTTGTAAAAGAGCCTTTTTGTAGCAGCCGAGAGCTTGAACGTAAGACGGCTTAAGCTGACAAAGTGCAGTATCAAGAAATTTTCTTCTTTCAGAGGGACCACTTTTTATTAAAGATAAGTGATCGGGAGAAAAAATAACTGCATAAAAGTTACCTACTAACTCCCCGGTTGATTTTATAGGTACTCCGTTTAAAGAAATATTTTTCTTTTTATCTGCAATAATAATTTCGCATTTTTTTTCTCTTAAGCTATCCTCAAAATTAAGAGAAAGCTTTGAAAATTGCTCGTTAAATTTAATTAAATCGCAATCTTTTGTATTTCTGAAGCTTTTAAGACCTGTAAAAAGCCAGATTCCTTCAAGAATATTTGTTTTTCCCTGAGCATTTTCACCGTAAATTACGTTTACTCCGGGTTCTGCATTAATTTTAACGGAGGATAAATTCCTGAAATTATTCAATTCTATTGAATTAACCTTCATATTACCCTCCGATTTGGTAATTTATTGTTTTGAGTTATATATTATTTTACGTTATATATAACTCTTTCGTATTCAACGGTGTCGCCTTGACGAAGCTTTTTGCCTCGCATTGTGCAAACCTCGTTATTAACCTTAACCTCACCGTTCTGAATAACTATTTTTGCGTGACCACCGGTATTAACTACAGAAACGTTCTTTAAAAGATCGTCTAATCTTATAAAATCTGCAGTTAATTCAAAGTCAACAGTTTCTTTTTTAATTGCTTTTAATTTAATTTTCATATTTATTGACAATCTTTCTTAAAAATGTAGAAAAGCTTAGCCTATATTTTCATTTTTAAGTCTCATTGGGATAATAAGGAAAATAAAGCTATCTCCTTCTATCGGCTTAATAATAATTGGTGAAACGGGGCTTGAAAGCTCAATAGAAACCTCGTCTACGTCAACAGTTTTTAAGCAGTCTGTAAGATAAGAGTTATTGAAGCCGATTTCTACTCGTTTTCCTTCAATAGATGCAGGAATTTTATCGTTAGCGGCACCAAGAGCAGTTGCACTTGATATTTTAATTGTATTTTCATCAAAAACGCAACGGATAGGACTCTTTATTTTGCTTGTAATAAGAAGTGAGGTTCTTTCAACGCTATCAACAATAAGCTTAAGGTTAACTCTTGCCTTTGTTGAAGACTCTGCAGGAATAGCATTTTTGTAATTAAAAAATTCACCTTCTAAAAGACGGGAAATAATTCTGTAATTGCCAACCTCAAAAAGAATAAACTTTTTGCCTATTGAGAAGGTAACGTTTTGTTCGTCGTCATCTGCAAGCTTGCAAACCTCTGAAAGAGTTTTTGCAGGAACAACGAAGGTCATATCCTCGCCTGAATAATCTATTGCTTCGTTTCTGATAGCAAGACGGAAGCCGTCGCAGGAAATAAGGCGAAGATTATTGTTTTCTACCTCAAATTTAATACCCTTGTGAACAGGCTTAATATCCTGAACTGCAACTGCAAATATTGTTTGCTTAACCATTTCACGAAGAATATTTTGCTTAATTGCAAATGGAAGTCCACCTGAAACTGTAGGAAGCTCAGGATAATCGTTTGCAGGGATACCTACAAGTGAAAATTCTGAGTCACCTGACTTTATTTTGCAAAGATTATGGCTATCTACCGAAATTGTAACTGCTGCAGATGGAAGTCTGCGAAGAATATCGCAAAGAAGACGTGCATTTAAAACAATGCTGCCCTCTTGTTCAATTGAGCAATCTATAGAGGTTGTGATGCCAACCTCAAGGTCATAGCCGGTAAGTGCAAGTTTTGAATTTTTGGCTTGCATAAAGATACCTTCGGTTGAAGGAATCGTACTTTTTTGAGGAACGCCTCTTTGAACTATGTTACAAGCTTCTGCGAATACAGACGTGTTACAAGTAAATTTCATAATTATACCTCCAAAATGAGAATAAAAATAATTTTTATGGGAAAAATAATAAATTAAACAGTAGCAGTAGTAGAGTATGTCAATTTGTAGAAACGAGTAATTTTCCGTTGATATTTAACACTTTGTCCGACGGTTAAGCTCTGTAGGAAAAATGTTAATTATTGTCAGTAATTTTAGGGGTAAAAACTGCCTTGTTCATAATGTTCAAAGGTTTTTGAACATTGGTGTTCAAAATGTTTATAAAAAAGCAAATTACCACAGTTTATTTTATTCGTTTCTTTCGTCCTTGATACTCTTGAGAATGTCGTAAACAGAGTTTTTAAGCTGAGGATTATCCCCCATTTTACTTTCTGCAGCTTCTATGGAGTAAATAACTGTTGAGTGCTTTTTACCACCAAACTGAGCACCAATTTCTTCAAAGGTAAGATTTGTTACCTCACGCATAATGTACATTGCAAATTGTCTTGCGTTTGAAATCTCTGCCTTTTTCTTTTCGGAGCGAAGATCCTCTGAGGAAACACCAAAGGATTGCGCCACTTTATCTATGATATTGTTTATGGTAACCTCTGTTGGTTGGGCATAATAAATAATATCCTTGATTATATCGTTTGCATCACCTATTGTGGGCACCTTGCCAACCATTGAATATACTGCGTAAAGTCTGTTAACAACGCCCTCTATCTGACGGACGTTATTTTTAAGCCTTTCTGCAATAAACTCAACTACGTCGTCGGGAATATTCATTTCAAAGGCCTGTGCTTTACGACGAATAATTGCAATACGCGTTTCAAGCATTGGTGGTTGAATATCTGCAAGGAGACCTGAAACAAATCTTGAACGCAATCTTTCCTCAAGTGTAGGAATATCCTTTGGAGGACGGTCAGAGGTAAGAACAATGTGCTTGCCCTGATTTATGAGAGCCTCAAAGGTATAGAAGAATTCCTCCTGTGCAACGCTTGTCTTGCCGATGAACTGAATATCGTCCATAAGAAGAATATCTGCATTCCTGTACTTGTTATGGAATTCCGACATATTCTTGTCGCCCATATGTGCAATCATTTCGTTTAAGAAATTTTCACCGCTTGTGTAAAGAATATTCATTGTAGGTCTGCGATTTTTAAGCTCTGCTCTGATAGCCTTGAGAAGATGAGTTTTACCAAGACCGCTTTCACCGTAAATAAATAACGGGTTATGTACACCACCGGGGTTATTTGTTACGGCAACGGCTGCAACATATGCAAATTGGTTTGTGGAGCCGACAATGAAGTTGTGGAAGGTTGGCTCAAAATCCTTTGGATCAAGCTCCTTACCTGCAGGAGCCTGAATGGGAGAGTTACTTGCTTCCTTTGCAATTTGCTCCTGCATTTGCTGTTCTTCCTCGTCAACGGTAATATTAACGTTAATATCAAAGCCTAAAACGGTAGAGGCAGCTGCCTTAATATCGTCCTTAAATCTACTCTCGATAATGTTCTTTTTAAATTCTGATGATGCTTCGAGCACCAATGAGTCTCCTTCAAAGGAAATGGGAACAAGAGTTTTTATCCAGGTAGACATTATTGCAGCTGAAACTGAGTCAGACAATTGCTGTAAAACAGCTGACCAGAGTTCATAAATGTTATCCAATAATTTCACCTCAAAATTAATTTCTATTTTAAAACAATATATAAGTATATATATATTTAAATATATATATATTCTATTAAAGTATATCAT
>X40_Bactrian_Camel__coassemble_160_pt1 | contig 12345 bp, 13 predicted proteins | sample X40_Bactrian_Camel__metabat2_low_PE_002 | metagenome-assembled genome bin X40_Bactrian_Camel | reverse complement strand
TCAACCTCTCAGTCCGGCTACTGATCGTCGACTTGGTAGGCCGTTACCCCACCAACTATCTAATCAGACGCGAGCTCATCTTTCAGCGGATTGCTCCTTTGGTATTCATGTGATGCCACAAAAATACTTTATGCGGTATTAGCGTTCTTTTCAAAACGTTATCCCCCTCTGAAAGGCAGATTGCTCACGCGTTACTCACCCGTCCGCCACTAAGAAATTTATCTCGTTGACCGAAGTCTCCTCAATAAACTCTTCGTTCGACTTGCATGTGTTAGGCACGCCGCCAGCGTTCGTCCTGAGCCAGGATCAAACTCTCTAAAAATTTGTATCAATCGCCTTTCGGCGTATTAATCTTTTTAGAACGTTTATTCGCTCATTTCCGATACTGACGTATCGTTCTTTCCTTACTTCTTTCGAAGTCCGAATTACTTTCGCAATTATTTGCGCTCAAAAAAATCTCAAGGGTTTTTTCTTTATCGTTGTTTAATTTTCAAGGTTCGTTTGCCCTCTCCTCAGGTTCCCCTCTCGAAGAGTGCCTTAAGATAATATCACAATCATCTTTCCTTGTCAACATCTTTTTTAACTTTTTTTAAACTACTTTCCACTCTTCCGGGCAGTTCGTTTTCTTCTGTTTCAAAGACGTTCATCGGGTATTCCCGAAGGGCAATTCGCATCGCCAACAGTTCGAAATTATATCACTGCGCAATAGCAAAGTCAAGCAGAAAAATCAACTTTTTTCAACTTTATTTGCAATGTCAGTATTTGACATATCATCGTAGAACTTTTTGTATAAAACGCCCAATACGTTCATATCATCGTAAAGCTCTTTAAGAGGAACAAGAACAAAAGCTCTTTCTCCTATGCGAGGATGAGGCAACTGAAGCTCAGGAGTATCCGAAACAGCACCTTCATAAACGAGAACGTCAATATCAATAATGCGAGGGCCGTTTTTGAACTGACGCACTCTTCCCATAGCACCTTCGATACCCAGGCACACTCCAAGAAGCGCATTTGGAGAAAGAGTAGTTTCTATCTCCACAACAGAATTATAAAAATTCGGTTGATCTGTGTATCCCCAAGGCTCTGTTTCGTAAACAGAGGACTTGCGAAGAATAGTTATGCCCGGAACTAACGACAGGCTGCCGTATGCATCCTCTATATTTTTATATCTGTCACCTATATTGGTTCCAATACCTAAAACTGCTTTCATACTATATCTCCACGATTAATTGTTTCCTCTACTGCAACGTATCGGAACTTTGCGTTTATAGGAGCCTCAGGCTTCATAAGGAGAACGGTTACAGATTCAAGTGAAGGATAAGTCTGCATAATTGATAAGCCTACCTTATTGGCTGCAGTTTCTATAAGGTCGTAGCTCTTTTCACAAAACACAGCCTTGACGGTTTTTATAATTTTTGCGTAGCTTACGGTATCATCCACGTTATCTGTACTTTTTGCTTTATCTGCGTTCAGAGTTACGGTTATATCGAGAACAAAATTCTGACCGTTTTCCTTTTCCTCCGGATTTACTCCATGATATGCAAAAAGCTCGAGACCTTTAATTATTATCTTTTCCACAAAAGCACCTCTTATTCTATACTAAATTATATTAAGCGTTTCCTTTACATCGTGCACACGAAGAATTTTAACTCCGTCCTCTGCAAGAAGCTTTGCCACGGCAACGCTACCCTTTACGCGTTTTAACGGCTCACTTTCGCCCGTCAGCTCACCGATAATCCTTTTACGAGATACGCCAACAAGCAAGTTGAATTTTTCGGACAACACGTCACAATTACTGAGAAGCTCAAGATCATCCTCACGGGATTTGCCGAAGCCGATTCCACAATCGAAGGCGAGTTGTGTTTCATCAATACCGAAGGATATTGCTTTTTTTCTCATATCACTAAAGAAAGAAAGCACGTCCTGAGTTACACCGTATTTATATTCCTGCACCTGAGAAGAGGATTTGTTGCCTGTGTGCATAAAGATCCAGCCGCAGCTGTATTCTTTCACAAGCTTTGCCATTTCCTCTTTAAAGCAACCACTTTCATCATTAATAACAGAAGCTCCTTGAGAAAGAGCGTACTCTGCCACCTTTGGTCTGAAGGTATCAACAGATACGGGCACGGTTGAAAGCTGTATCACAACGGGAAGAAATTGTTTAAGGCGATTTATTTCCTCCTCTTCAGATACAAGATGATTACCCGGCGCGGTTGAACAAGCGCCAACATCAATGATATCGGCGCCTTGACTACACAACATATCCACTTTTGACTTTACGTTCTCAAGAGAAAAGGCAGTTCCACCGTCAGAAAAGGAATCGGGTGTAACGTTAAGTATGCCCATAACAAGTGGTCTGCTTTTACCCCTAAGCAAAGCATCAAAAAGAAACATTATTATTTACCACCTAAAAGAAGAGACATTACCTCGGACCTTGTTCTTGCGTCACTACGGGCAGAGCCCCTGAGCGCAGAGGTCTGAGTCAAAGAGCCTGCAGCCTTAACTCCACGCATTGTCATACAAAGATGCTCTGCCTGAATTATAACTGCAACGCTTTTTGCCTCTAACTCATCAAAAAGAAAATCTGCAATCTGTGACGTAAGTCTCTCCTGTACCTGAGGACGTTTTGCGTAAACGTTGACTATACGAGCAAGCTTAGAAAGACCTATGATTTTGCCATCTGAAGGAATATAGGCAATATGAGCCTTGCCGACAAACGGCAAAAGATGATGCTCACACATTGAATATAAGGGTATATCCCTTACGATAACCATTTCATCGTTGCCTTTTTCGTTAAAAAGCTTAAGATGAACATGAGCATCCTCAGAAAGTCCTGAAAAAACCTCCTCGTACATATTTGCAACACGTCTTGGCGTTTCTATGAGTCCCTCTCTGTCGGGATCCTCACCTATTGCCTCAAGAATATCTCTGACAGCCTTTTCAATTTTTGCTTTATCCATAATACACCTCAAAAATATATAACAATCGTATACATACGGTCGTCTCTACTGTAATTTACTGAAACCTCATTGCCGTAAGCTAAACCTGCTTTACGAAAGGCATCAAATATTATGCCTACCTCAAACATACTGTTATATGCCTGATCCATAACGTAAATATCTGAAAAGCGAAATTCAACGTAATCATCGCCACGATTAACTGCGTTTACGACTGCGTTAGAAATCTTATTCGAAAACGTATCCCCTGAGCCTGTTGTAAAATAAAGATTCTCCCGAACAAAATAATTATCTGCAGTATTTATGCATTGAGGAACGTTTTGTTGAATATTCCTGTGCTTTTTTAAAATATCCGACGTTGTAACGTTAAAATAAGTGTGGCATAAGGTTTCACCGTCGCCTACCGGATCATCCCAGGTAACGTCCACGAAATACCACCTTTCGTTGATGCAAACGTAATTCCACATATGCGGTATGTATTCCGTTCCTTCCGAAGCGCCTTCGCCTGTTACAAGACGGTTATCTATATTTAATTTATTTAAAATATACTGAAAGCTTCTTGAATAGCCTTCGCAAGATGCCCTGCCTTCAACAAGGCAACCGTATACGGTGCTTGAATTATCATCGTCTGTCGGTGAAACGTAAGTGCAATTATTAACTATATAATCGTGAACGTACTTTTCCCTGCTATATTCGTCGGGATAGCGCATTGCACCGTCGACTATAGTTTGAACAACCTCATTCACCTCATTAAGATAACGCTCGTACTTATTATAGCTCATAGTATAATCTACGGTGAAATAACATTTTTTAGAAGTTGTTGTGGTTTTGCAGGTAAGGCCCAAATTAAACAAATCCGGATTATCGTATGAAATAGCATGAAAAATCTTTTCTAAATCGCCATCGTCCATAACGGGAATTTGAATTTTATCAGGTTGAGAATAAATCTCTTCAAGAATAATACTGTAAACCGTCTTTTCCGTTGAATTGAGCTCCTCGTAAAAGTGCCGATAGTAGCCTGTGCCATCTCCACTTTCGGGGATAGCGTAATCGTAAAGCTCAGCTTCGGACTCGGATTGCCATATATCTCTAATTAAATTAACTCCGCCTATTATGAGTAACGATACTAAAACGGTAGCAATAAAAGATTTGATTTTACTCAAGCTGTGCACCTACCCTGCGTAATTAACGTTATCGGATACGAAAACCTTAAGCTTTTCCTTAGAGGACTGCGGTAACAAATATTGAAGCTTCTCTTTTGTGTTAGTGTAATCCACGATAGTAATATCAGTTTCACAATAATTAATTATATCAGAAAAGGTGTTATCTGCAGAAGAGAAACGTTCTGTTGTATAAAAGGAGCTGAATGCAGCTACAATTATCTCAGCTGTACGTTGAGATTTTTCGTAACCTGAATACTTTTCGCAAATATATTTCATATACTTATAAGTCTTATCGGAGCTAAGAATATTTTCGCCTCTGTTGAGTTCAAGGAACATATCCTCTGTATCGTATTCTATATCCTCATCAAGATTAATAGTTATATCTCCCATATATCTGAAAAGAGATTTAAAACTACTTTCCGTAAGAAGAACGTAACGTTCTATTTCTATAGAATAATAACTATTCAGAGTATTAACCGTAGACACCATACCATCGGAACAAACAAGCTCTCCACAGCTTTTTCCTGTTGATGAATCAGAAATATTATCATCAATAGGGACAACACGAATAATCTTTTCACCCATATCTACACACACCATATTCAAAAACAAGGTATGAGATTTATCGTCGTTGGTAACGGCAACAAGAAATTCATAATTCCCCGAATACTTTACGTCGGCAGGCGTAGTAGTTGTTGGAGCAGAGGTTGTACTTTCGTCCTGTTTTACAAACATATTATTAAAATCATAATCATAGGAGCGCCACAGCAATAGCATTGATACAGAGCCCAAAATAATAACGAGGCATAAAAAAAGTATAATCAACAAAGCTTTTCGCTTACCGTTCTTTCTTTCCTTCCTTTGTAGATCAAGGCCGTATTTTGCCATAACGTCACCTCCGTAAAATAATTTTTAAAATAATTAACGGCATATATTATTAAGTATAATAAATATCTCTTAAAAAAACAAGATATAATAACGTAAATAAATAACGACTGCGATTTTATTTTCGCAGCCGTTTGCCGTAATGCACGGGATTAAGTATTTTATTTACTCGCGGAACAAGGATATCTATCCAAGTATGGAAATATCTTCCTGTCAATACACATTTAAGCTTATCTCCGATTTTCTTTGCTTTTTCATCTGTACCGGGACGTGAAACAGGAAGCATCCTGAGTTTATTGCCTCGAAACTCAAAAACAAGAATCCTTTCTGCAACTGCCTCAAGAGGATAAACGTGCATAACAAGTCTCGTTTTATTGTCCCAATATGCCCAGGAGCGAGTGGTCAGATTTAAATCACCAATACGAACCTTACCTATTGATGCTTCACCACTCATCCCTAAATATACCGTGTTTTTATTATTTCCGTCTTCATCCCACGAAAACAAGCATCCGTTTTCGTCAAATTCAAATTTGAGCTTATCCATATTGCCACCGTGATTATGAGCAAAAAATACAACGGGCATAGGGAATATGCTTATGGGAAGCCCTATAGCATTTACAAACCTGCATTTTCTCATTTTATAAATACTGCCATTGATTTTCTTTTCTATTGATGAACGTCTGTTAACGGTAACGGATGTTTTGCTTGATAAAGAAAGTGTTGTGGAGCCGTAGCTTCCGTTATCGGAAAAAGCCTTTGGGATATACCGCCATAGCATATCGAGAGTTTTTTGCAAATCACTTTCGTTAGACGTCATCACAAGACAAGCGTCGTAATCCTTGAAAACTATTCCGAATTGACAGAACATACCTTCACAACGATACGTATTATCCATACCTGCACATTGCCAAAAGCCACATCCGTAGCCTACTGCACTGTCGGTATGAGTTTCAACAACAGAGGTATCTGCCTGCTTCGTGGTTGCTTCGGAAACCCAAGAAGCAGGAATAACCTGCTTGCCGTTATAAATACCGTTATTACTGTAACATAAAACGAATTTTGCAAAATCCTCTGTTTTTAATATTAATCCGTATCCACCGGATTCAATACCGTCGGCAGATTTTTCCCAAAAAGGAGCCTCAATCCCCAAAGGCTCGTAAAGTCTTGGTGTGAGATACTCTGTAATACTTTCACCGAGCACCTTGCTAAGCATAGCAGCCGCAACGTAATAATTCTCGTTTACGTAGCGCCAATCCTCTCCCGGAGAAAAAATCCACTTTTGCTTAACAAATGCCTCAAGGCGATTATATTTATTTACTCCTTTTACAGAGGACTGCTTACCTGCAGTCATTGTTATGAGATGATGAAGCGTAAGTTTTTCTAATTTTTCATCTGTTTTTTCAGGTCGAAGCTCAGGATACACGTCAAGTAGCTTTGTTTGACGGGAAACCTTCCCCTCTGCAAGTGCGAAGCCGTATGCAGTTGCAAGAAAGCTCTTGCTCACGCTATACATCATATGTCCTCTGTCTTTTGAAAACGGTGCACCGTAGCCCTCACAAGCAACCTTGCCGTTGCGAATAAGCATAATACTGTGAATATCTATACCGTTAAAAGACATCTGCTCGACCATTTGCTGAATTATCGCTGAATCAACACCGGTCTGCTCATCCACTTTTGATCGGGGAATAGAATTATTCTTTTCCATATTATTCAAACTCGTTGAAATCTCTCACGCACTCCGACTCATAATCCTTATAAATATCAACGGAGCGTATATGCCAATCAATAAAGCCGTGTTCCTTTGCCATTTCGTCTGCAGTTTGCTTCCATTTACGTGCAACGTCTACTGTTTTGTTAAATAAATCCTCTACCTTTTCAGGTGACTGAAGGTCTGTGGATTTTGCACCTGATTCCATAACAATTTTCTTGATAGCCCCCGGATTATCCACAACAGGACAAGCACGAAGCATATTATCCGAAAATGGCTGACGCTTTTTGTACGCCATAAAAATAGGACTCTTCAAGGCATCAAGAATATGCTTATCCTCATCCTTAATATTAACGTTTGAATAATGTGCAAAAACGCAAGGCTCACAGTCGCCGTTTGCGCTGATATGGAAATACTGTTTACCTGCAGCAACACAACCACCAACGTACTCGCCATCGTTAAAGAAATCTATCATAAACAATTGCTTAACGTTTGTAAAACGCCATTCACGAACCTTATCGTACATCCTTTTTCTCTGCTCGGCAGTTGCCATAAGCTCTGCAGAAGCACTGCAGCCAACGGGAACGAATGAGAAAAGCCACGCAAAAATAGCTCCTTGGTCAATGAGGAAATCTGCATATTCATCAGTCGCAATAATATCTGCATTATTTTTTGTATAGCAAAGAGAGAGACCGAAAGGAATACCGCGACTTCTGAGACGTGACATTGCTTCAATTGTTGCCTTATACGTACCTGCACCACGTCTTGAATCTGTTGTTTGCTCGTTGCCCTCAATAGAAACGATAAGAATAAGGTTGCCGACTCTTTTAAGCTCCTGTGCAAAAGCATCGTCACAAAGTGTACTGTTCGTGAAGGCAAAGAAAAGACAATCAGGATGCTCCTCGCATATTTTTATAAGATCATCCTTGCGAACAAGTGGCTCACCACCTGTATAAAGATAAACGTAAGTACCAAGCTCCTTACCCTCTGTAACAATCTTGTTAAGGTCATTGAAGCTCATATTAAGCTTATTGCCGTAGTCTGCAGCCCAGCAGCCTGTACATTTGAGGTTACAAGCTGTTGTAACGTCTATAAGAATTGCCCAAGGAATATTGCAATCATTTTCCTTCATAGCATCAAGACGCTTATCGTAGCTCTTTACAACTGCATTAACCAACGGTGGCACAAGCTTTATTATTACGTCTGTATCTGTTGTCATAATAATACGCTTTACAAAATCTGCATACACGTTTGTGGGATCACTTAATCTATCCTCAAGCTTAGTGAGTACCTTGAGATGAAGCTCGTCCTTAACAACGCTTTTTCCCCAGTTCAACAGTTTAAAAAGATTAGTATCGTAATCTTTTTTTACGAACTCTATTGCCTGTTTAACGGCAACGTTAAATGCTTTTTCCTTCAAACCCATTTTGATAACCTCTCTTTTTAATAATTAAAAGTCCATATTTCAGACTGTTTACCTACAATTGTTGCAGAGCCACTAATAGAGCCCTTATGAGCTGCACCGTCTATTGCAAGCGGCACGTTATAAACTGCATAAGTTACGTAGCCCTGCTGATTAACGTGAAGCTCTATTGTTGAGCCCGAATACGTAATGTCTGCATAGTCGATCTCCATAAAGCTAATATCAAAATCAGCAACGTTGAGATAACCTATGGAGCCTGCGTTATGCACAGGCACGTCGTTTATGCCTACACTTTCGCTTATCAGCTCCAAGGTAATAACGTACTCGTTATTAAGTAGCTTTACATTTGCAGACGAGACGCCTGACGGACTAAGATTAAAGCTACTCTCTAAAGGCAAAATAGGTGCAACGGTTTCACCGTCTGAGTTTTCTGCTCTTGCGTTTGAATAATACAGCGTTTCGTCGACAGGCTTAACTACCCAGCCCACCATAAGATTAACGACGCTTTGGACTAAGGTTCCTCCGGAGCACTCCGTAACCGAAGCTTCGAAGCTCTCTTTATGATGAACAGAAAAGCTACCTGTGTTACCCTTTGTTTTATTCACGGCTTGCTTTGCCTTATTAACAATATCTGCCTTCGACCACTTTGACACGTCTTCCACCTGAACAGATTGGGACGGTGAATGCGAAGCAATCGTTGACGGTTCCTGTTCAACGTAGTCCCCGTCATCAGAAGCAGTTGCTCCATCTGTGCCGACGCCGAACAAAGACTGTTCTGTTTCAGGTGCCTGGGTTGACCTCAAGGTGTACTTTGTGGGCTCCTGAAAGGACTCGATAACATCGCCCTGCAACACAGCAAACAAAGTTACAACAACTGTTAACAGCATAGCGATTTCTATAACAATTATTATTTTTTTATTGTAGTTTTTTGATTGATTTTTGTTATTATTACTCATTTTAACAACTCTTTATTTTTTTCGTATTCTACCCTATAGATATTTCACGCTGTTAAAAAAACATTAAGATTTTGTTAATAAGAAAGTGGCTCCTTATCATAGATAAAGAACCACCTCAAACTCTGAGCCTTTATTCAATTTAGTTTTAACTCTTATATGACCGTTTAATAAATTCAGTATTTTCTTCACGAGGGCAAGACCGAGACCGTTGCCCTCAACACAGTGAGAGCTTTCTCCCTGATAAAACTTTTCAAATATACGCTTTTCTGTTTGCGGTGACATTCCGCAGCCGTCATCCTTAACAGTGACGATTACTCTCTTGCCTTTCTTTTCAAGTTTTATTGAAACGTTACCACCAAAATCCGTAAATTTTATGGCGTTGGATATAAGATTGCTCCACACGAGACTGAGATACGCTTTATCGGTATTAATAACAATTTCCTCAAGTTCAACGTTCAGGTTAATGCTTTTCTCCTCAAATTTTTCCTCAAAATCCAGCACGGCACAACGGATTTGCTCATCGAGAGAAAAGCTTTCCTTAGTAACAATACCTTGATTTTCAATTCTGTTAAGCTTAAGCACGTTATCTACGAGTGAGCTTAAATCACGCACGGTTTTGTTTAAAATATGTATGTATTCAGATTTTTCTTTTTTATTTATATTGGGATTTTGTAAAAGCTCTACGTAGCCTTGAATGTTGCTTAAAGGTGTCTTGATTTCGTGAGAAATATCTGCAATGAAATCATTTTTCATATTTTCAAGAGAAGATATTTCAACAAGCATTTTATTAAAATTTGAAACCAGGTAATCCATATCACTTTTAGGTTTTTCGAAGTTTTGAGAGATTCTGACGTTGAAGTTGCCGTCTGCTACCATATTGGATACCTTGCAAATCTCTTTGATTTTGTTACTGTAGACTCTGCTTTTTACAAAATAGATCAATGCCGTTGAAACAATGCTCGTAAACAGTAAATTGCCTAAGCCTAATATTGCAATGCTATATCTGTCGTCAAATTCACGAATAAGCCTCACGAGAAGCAAAAACATAAAGGTGCCGTTTGCTGCAATAACAAAAAACACGGAAACAAACTCTGAAATAATATTCCTGTATTTATTGGTAAAAGCCGCTTCGGTTTTATTTTTTCTCACGAATAAATCACCGCCTTATACCCCAGACCGTGAACGGTAACGATTTCTACGTCGTTGCAGCCGGAAAGCTTACCTCTCAGTTTTGTTATGCACACGTCAACGGTACGAGGTGCACTCTCGCTTTCGAGTCCCCAAAAATCATTCATAAGCTGAGTTCTTGTGAACGTTCTTTTGGGATATGATAAAAGTTTAAAAAGAATATTGAACTCTTTGACGGATAAACCGATATCTTCTCCGTTTACGTAACCTGAGCATTCTGTGGAATCAAGCAAAAGGCTACCTATTTGTATCTTTTTGGCATTTGAAATATTTGCTCTGCGCAAAACGGCGTTTATACGCATATGAAGCTCCTTCATTTCAACAGGCTTAACAATATAATCGTCTATATTAAGCTTGTAGCCCTGCTCCTTTGTTTGAATATCGCTACGGGCAGTTAGCATAATAATAGGAATCTCTTTATTGAAGCTGCGTACCTGTTCGGCAAACTTAAGGCCGTCTACGTCCTTCATCATAATATCGGATATTATAATGTCGAAATTCATTTTTTCCAGCTGAAGCAAGGCATCCTCAACACAATGGCAGCCCACAACGGTAAAGCCTTCGCTTGTAAGATAAGAGCATACAACTCTGTTAAAATTAACGTCATCCTCTACTAACAAAACATAAATCATAGTGTGCCTCCATAGACCTTTTTATTTATGATACCACAACAATGTTAAGTTTGTGTTAAATTATTTTGATTTTGGTTTACAAATTAAAGCTGCGGTAAATGCAGAAATAATTGCGACCATTATGCCTCCTGAGCAAGACGTGAGAGGACCTGTTAAGATGCCGATTACACCGTTTTCTTTAATTGCATTACGTGTTCCTTCCGCCAAAGCAGAGCCGAAGCCCACAAGAGGAACCGTTGCACCACAGCCTGCAAAGTCTGTGATATGACCAAAAATCCCTATACCCTGCAATGCAACGCCACTTACCACAAATAAAACAAGTATCCTTCCCGTTGTCAGCTTTGTTTTATCTATAAGCAGCTGACCTATAACACAAAAAACGCCACCAACTAAAAAAGCCTTTAAAAAAATCATAATATCATCCTTTGCTTTTTTAGTTAGTTTTTGTTAATTATATATTTTTATGTAAAAAAAATACGCCGATTAAAATCGGCGTAAAATCTGTTAAACGGAAATTATTCTGCAACTGTTTCGCTAACGAAATCTTCATCGAGACAAGAGCAAGAAACGTAATTATCCTCATCGTAGCCCTGAGGAGCTGTTTTTTCTTTAATTTTATTAATGATAACGTAAACTGCTGCTGCAGCTGCTGCGATTGCTGCGATTATACCAATAACTTTTAATACTTTTTTCATATTAAAGTCCTCCTAGACTTGTTTTTTAATTATGGATTAATTATATCATACATATATAAAAAGTCAAGGGAACAATTATTAAATTTTGGTAAAAGCAGAATTGTTTATAAACTGAATTACGGTCAATAATTTGAATAGAAACTTAATTGTGTACATACTCAAAAAAAGGAGAATAGCTATGTACTACAATAAGGTTGAGATTTGCGGAGTTGACACAAGCACACTCAAAACATTAACGGAAAAAGAAAAGGCTCTGCTTATGGAAGAGGTAAAAAAAGGTAACGCAGATGCCAGAGAAAAATTGGTAAAAGGAAACTTGAGACTTGTATTGAGTGTAATACAAAGATTTTCAAACCGAGGAGAAAATCCCGACGATTTATTCCAGGTCGGTTGCATCGGCTTAATGAAGGCAATCGATAATTTTGACACGTCTCACGAGGTGAAATTTTCCACCTATGCCGTTCCGATGATTATTGGTGAGGTAAGAAGATATTTAAGGGATAACAACCCCGTAAGAGTAAGCAGATCTATGCGAGATACTGCGTATCACGCAATGCAGGTACGAGAGAGACTGAGTGCAGAGCTTAACAGAGAGCCCACAATAGAAGAAATCTCTGCTGAATTAGGCAAGCCGAAAAGCGAGGTCGTGGTGGCACTTGAGGCCATAGTTGAGCCCGTTTCCTTTTATGAGCCTGTATACTCAAACGGTGGCGACACCATATATCTTATGGATCAGTT
>X40_Bactrian_Camel__coassemble_159_pt1 | contig 12368 bp, 11 predicted proteins | sample X40_Bactrian_Camel__metabat2_low_PE_002 | metagenome-assembled genome bin X40_Bactrian_Camel | reverse complement strand
TATTATTCCTGTTTTTTATATTAAGTTTAACGTGTTATAATAAAGTTAAAAAAGGATTACAATTTGGCTTATTCTATTGATTTTGTCAAATTATGTTGTTATAATATATAAAAATAGCGCTTTTGGAGGAATCTTTATGAATTTTAAAGATAAAAATAACATTGTGCTTGCCATATCTGCAGGTTTAATTGTACTTGCTATCATTATTGCGCTTATTGCAAGTGGTGTCGAAAAGAAAAAAACTGAAGGTGACTCCTCTTCAGACACAACAAGCTCAAGCAGTGTTTCTACTACTGCGGCCGCTACTACTGACGTTAAGAGTACAAATACACCGGGTAAATACAAGGTTGTTACAGAAAATGATTCTCTCACGCTCAGAAACGAGCCTAACAATAAATCTCAAACCGTTAATTCACTCAAAAAAGGTACAGTGGTAACAGTCAGCGCTACTTACGGTGAATGGGCATTTATTGAAATTGATGGCACTTACGGTTGGGCAAACCTGAATTTCCTTGAGCTTACCGAAAAAGGTGAAGCTCCGAAACACGCTACAGGTAAATATATCATCAACACACAGGAAACTCCTTTAGGTATCAGAAATATGCCTAACGGCGTCAGAGGCGACAAAGAAATTGCTAAAGGTGTTGAGGTTGAAATTCTTACAGTCAGCGGTGAATGGGGCTACGTTGAGCACGAAGGCCTGTGCGGATGGCTTTCATTCGAATACCTTAAGGCGAAATAATTAATATTATGTTTATTTGCAACAATTGTCCAAGAAAATGTAACGTAAAACGAAACGCTCTTACCGATTTCGGTAAGGGCTTTTGTAATATGGGTGAAAAGCCTGTAATAGCTCGTGCAGACCTTCATTTTTGGGAAGAGCCGCCAATAAGTGGCACAAACGGAAGCGGTACGGTTTTCTTTTCGGGTTGTAATCTGCAATGCATTTTCTGTCAAAACGAAAAAATAAGCAGAGGCAAATTCGGTAAGGAAATAACTGTTGAAGAATTAAAAAATATATATAAAGAGCTTATAGATAAAGGCGCACACAACATAAACCTTGTTACAGGCACCCATTTTATTGACGCTATTGCTCAATCACTTTCATCTCCGTTAAGTGTTCCCGTTGTTTATAACTGTGGTGGCTACGAAAGTATTGACGCTCTTAAAAAGCTTGAAAACAAAGTAGACGTATACCTTCCCGATTTAAAATATGCAGACGATACACTCGCTCTAAGATACTCAAAGGCTCCTAATTATTTTGAAATAGCAACAAAGGCTATTAAAGAAATGTTCAGGCAGGCAGGAAAATTCAAAATAAACGATGACGGTATAATGGAAAAGGGCGTTATTATAAGGCATCTTATTTTACCCGGTCAAACGGATAACACGAAAAAAGTTATTGACTGGGTAAAAAGTAACTTTGATGACGATGACGTTTTATTTAGCCTGATGAGTCAGTTTACTCCTATTCCCTCTTGTAACGTGGACGAATTAAACAGAAGGCTGACACAGGAGGAATACGACGAGGTAGAAGAATATTTGTTTAATTCCGGAATAGAAAACGGCTTTATGCAGGAGCTTTCGTCATCATCGGAGGAATACGTTCCACCGTTTGAGCTTGGTGAAGAAATCAAAAGTTAAAAAATAATGTAACTTAAACTACTCTTTCTCATAATATGATAGTGAAGTTAAAATACGCTTCAAATTATGTTTAGGAGGAAGAGCTATGGCTGAAAACAAAGCCTATTCCGGTGCTGAGCTTCACCACGTAAAAGAGGCAATCTGCGTTGATACAAACAGAGTCTACGACTCCTGTGCAGATAAGGATTGCCTTGCCGACTTAAGAGTCTACCTTACAGATTGCGGTCAAAATATTCTTGAAAACGCATCCTCTGTAAGAGCAAAATCTGCAGAAATACTTAACTGTGTTGTTGAGGTAGAAAAGGTGCCTTTTAACAAGGGCTGCTACTCTGTTGACCTTACCTTCTTTGTGAAGGTTTCCATTGACGCAATAACCTGCCCAACGTTACCTGCAACAACCATTGACGGTCTTTGCACCTTTGGTAAAAAGTGCATCCTTTACGGTAGCGACGGTAACGTTAAGGTGTTTACCTCTAACTTCATCCCCGACGGTACCGACGAGCAAAACGTTATGGGTAACACGAATCCGACTGCGAAGGTACAATGCGTTGATCCTATTGTGCTTGATGCAAAAATATGCAGAGTATGTGACTGCTGCAATACCTTGGGTAGCTCTTGCGATGCAGTTCCGTCAAAAATCTGCCGTTGCTTTGAAGGTAGCTTCAACTGTAGCTGCGAAAAGACAGTTAAGGTAACACTTGGTATATTTACAATTATTCAGCTTGAGCGTGACGTACAGATGCTCATCCCTGCATACGATTTCTGCGTACCAACTAAAGAATGCTGCTGCGACACAGAGGATCCTTGCGATGCATTCAAGAGAATCAATTTCCCTATTGAAGAATTTTTTCCGCCAAATATGAAAAACGATAGCTGCGCACCTGCCTTTAATCCACAAGGAAATTGCGGCTGCAGTAAATAATAAAAAACGCCGAACGTTCACTTGAACATTCGGCATTTTTTTATTTCAATCCAATTAATCTATCAAAAATATCTGCATACAAAGCGCCCGGATCATCAAGGAAGCCATCCTTAAGCTGCTCTGCCTGAAGCACGTCGGCAACGTTTAAGGTAAGGGAAAGCATTGTTTGTCCTGAGGATTCAATCTCAAACGTAACGTTACAGCTATCCTCAAGCTTATCTATAATAACCTTCGTTTCCTTTTCCGATCTTGCTCTTGAAACTATATTCAACGCAGTTTTAACTGCCCTTTCACGAACACCGGGAAGAAGATTTTTTTCAAGCTCCTGAGCACTGTTTTCACCGATTGAGGTAACGTAAATATGGGTTTCCCCCTGATATTCCTTCTCGGCAATTGCTCTTGTTTCAAGAAGCTCGTCTATTGCAGCATTAACGTCAAAATAGTTAACCAAGCCTGTTTTTTGCATAGAATCGCAAATCTGCGTCCTTGTCATCGGCGACTTGACAGATTTGAGAATATAGCAAACGAGTATTTTTATATCTAACATACTGCGTAAGCCACCAAACTCAATGCCACTTGCAAATGCATCTAACCTTGCCATATATATCACTTCACTTTAACTTATATTTATAAAATTATTTTATCATTAAAAAGATATTTAATCAATTACTTTGCCTGATTTTTTTAATTAAATACTCTCTTATTTCCCCTGCTAAATACAAGGAGCCCACAATAAACAAAGCGGCACCGTCGTGAAGAAGAGAGGTTGCCTCGTCTATTGCAGAGACAGTTGACGGTGAGCAAGTAACGTTTTTGCAATATTTTTTTGCAATATCACAAAGCTCTGAAGCAGTCATTGAACGAGGATTCTGCGGAGTAACTCCAAAAAAGACGTCAGTATTACTCAGTAACGGCTCCAAAGAGACCTCTACCGCCTTGTCCTTCATCATTCCTGCCACAACGATAACTCTGTTATATGATGAAACGTTATTTTGTACAGAGTCAAAAAAGGCTTTTGCACCGTCTTCATTGTGACCACCGTCAAGTACAATGAGAGGCTGACGAGAAAGCACCTCTACTCTTGCAGGTAAAACCGTTGACTCTATACCCTTTTTTATATTTTCGGGAGAAATATTGAAGGTTTTATTTAAAATATTACAACACTCAATGGCAACCGTCATATTTTTGACCTGATGTATACCGGGCATTGTAATTTTATATTTTTCGTTTTTATAAATAAATTCCGTGCCGAATAAATCGGTCTTGAGAATAGTAATATCCGACTCATCAGGTATAACAAGAGCTCCGTTTTTACTTAAAACTGTTTCTTTTATAACGTTAAGGGCAGATTGTGGCTGACCGTAAGAGGAAACAACAGAGCAATTTCCCTTCAGAGTACCACATTTTTCGTAGGCAATTTTTTCAATTGTATCACCTAAAATGCCTGTATGGTCAAGGGAAAGCGAGGTAACGACATTACAAAGAGGACAGTCAATAACGTTGGTGGCGTCAAGTCTGCCACCGAGACCGACCTCAAGCACAACTGCATCGCATTTAAGGTCACGAAAGCACAAAAATGCTGCCGCAGTTAACGCCTCAAACTCTGTAATTATAACCTCTCTTTTTTGTAATTCCTCAACGGCAGACTTTACTTTTTTTACGTTTTCGGCAAATACAGCCTCGTCTACGGGCTTTGCGTTAAACTGAACTCTCTCAAGGAAATTACATACGTACGGAGACGTGTACAGACCTACGTTGTAGCCTGATGCAACAAGAATATTTGATATTGCAGTTGAGGTTGAGCCCTTGCCGTTTGTACCTGCAACGTGAATATATTTCATATTTTTATGAGGGTTGCCGAGTAAATGCAATAAGGCATTCATCCCGGTAAGACCGGGACGAACACCGAATTTAAGTAATGAATGGATATAATCTACTGCTTGTGTGTAATTCATTTGAGCTTCTGTATACTTTCTTCAAGCATTGCAATTTTTGCTTGATGCTTTGCCTGTGCTTCACGCTGCTGAGCAACAACCTTTTCAGGTGCTTTTGCCATAAAGCCTGCATTGTTAAGCTTATTCTCTACAAACTGAAGATCCTTTTTAGCAGTATCAAGCTCTTTTTCAAGTCTTGCAAGCTCTGCCTCAAAGTCAACAAGCTCATTAAGAGGAATAAAGATTTTTGCAGATTCCGTAATAACGCAAACGCTACCCTCAATCTCAAAGGAGTCGCCAACCTCAACCTCAGAGGCTGAAGCAAGTCTATTCATAAACACACTGCCGTTTGTGAAATCCTCAATATACTTTGTTGCAATGTAAAGCTTTGCCTTTTTTGAAGGCGGAACGTTCATTTCTGCACGGCGGTTACGAACTGCCTTAATTGCAGACATTACACGCTCCATAGCACTTTCTTCTGCAGGGAAATTGAGGCTCTCATCGTACTTACACCAATCGGAAATCATAATTGACTCACCATCGTGAGGAAGAGCAAGCCAGATTTCCTCTGTAATAAACGGCATAAATGGATGAAGGAGCTTGAGAGTGTTTGACATAACGTATACAAGCACTGCTCTTGCCGTCTTTTTACCTTCCTCATTATCACCGTTGAGACGGATTTTTGCAATTTCTATATACCAATCGCAGAAAACGTCCCAAATGAAATCATAAAGATTCTGTACTGCAATACCAAGCTCAAAATTCTCAAGTGAATTCTGAACGGTTTTAACGAGAGTGTTGAATTTACTGATAATCCACTTATCCTCAGTTGCGAGATTCTCAGGGATATGAGGAGCAGGCTCGTTATCATCAAGATTCATGAGAATGAAACGATTTGCATTCCATAATTTGTTAGCAAAGTTACGGCTTGACTCAATCTTCTCGGGCATAAAGCGCATATCGTTACCGGGACTGTTACCTGTAGCAAGTGCAAATCTTAATGCGTCTGCACCGTATTGATCGATAATCTCGAGAGGATCGATACCGTTGCCGAGAGATTTTGACATTTTTCTACCTTGTGCATCACGAACAAGACCGTGAATAAGAACAGTATCAAATGGCACTTTACCCGTATATTCGAGAGCTGAGAATATCATACGTGATACCCAGAAGCCGATAATATCGTAGCCTGTAACAAGAGTATTTGTTGGATAATAATGCTCAAGGTCCTTTGTATTGTCAGGCCAACCTAAAGTTGAGAACGGCCAAAGAGCAGATGAGAACCAGGTATCAAGAGTATCCTCATCCTGAACTATATTTTTGCTGCCACATTTTGCACAGGCAGAAACCTCGCCCTTTGTAACAACCATCTCTCCACAGTCATCGCAATACCAGGCAGGAATTCTGTGGCCCCACCAGAGCTGACGAGAAATACACCAGTCGCGAGTGCCGTTCATCCAGTTAAGATAGTTCTTTGTAAAGCGTTCGGGAACGAACTTTGTTTCGCCTTTTTCTACTGCTTCGATAGCAGGCTTTGCCAAAGGCACCATACGAACAAACCATTGCTTTGAAACCATTGGCTCAATTGTACTGTGACAACGGTAGCAGGTACCAACCTCGTGTTTAAGAGGCTCAATCTCTTTAATATAGCCACCTGCTTCAAGGTCTGCAAGAATAGCCTTCCTTGCTTCCATTGTTGTCATACCTGCATATTTACCGCAATCAAGTACCTCAGGCTCATTTTCTGCAGCTCTGCCACTTGCAATAAGCTCATCGGCAATACGCTTGTCCTCTGCACCTGTAAGGCGACCGTCGTAAGTGAAGGTACGAACAATAGGAAGGTTACATCTTTGACCGACCTCAAAGTCGTTAGGATCGTGAGCAGGAGTAATTTTAACAACGCCTGTACCCTTTGTCATATCTGCGTGTTCATCGCAAACGATAGGAATTTCTTTATTAAGTAAAGGAAGGATAACGTGGCAGCCGTGAAGATGCTTATATCTTTCGTCCTCTGCGTTAATTGCGACTGCAGTATCACCTAACATAGTTTCAGGACGCGTTGTGGCAAGCTCAAGCTTCTCACCTGTTTCCTTAACTGTGTAAAGGAGATGCCAGAAGTTGCCGTCCTTCTCCTCGTACTCAACCTCTGCATCAGAAATTGAGGTATTACAGCAAGGACACCAGTTAACCATACGGTTACCCCTATATATTAAGTCCTTTTCATAAAGACGGCAGAAAACCTCGTTAACTGCTTTACTGCAGCCTTCATCAAGAGTGAAACGCTCTCTGTCCCAGTCACAAGAAGAGCCAAGCTTCTTGAGCTGTTCTACAATTCTGCCACCGTACTGAGCCTTCCAGTCCCAAGCTCTTTCGAGGAAACCGTCTCTGCCTAAATCCTCTTTGGTAACACCTTCGGCACGCATTGCCTCAACAATTTTTGCCTCGGTGGCAATTGAAGCGTGGTCTGTGCCGGGAAGCCAGAGAGTATCGTAGCCGGACATTCTTTTCCAACGGATAAGAATATCCTGCAGAGTATTATCAAGAGCGTGACCCATATGGAGCTGACCTGTGATGTTCGGTGGTGGAATCACGATAGTATAGGTTGGCTTGCCCTCTTCACACTTTGCGTGAAAATATTTGCCGTCAAGCCAGGATTTATATATACGATCCTCAACGTCCTTTGGATCGTACTTGGTAGCAAGTTCTTTCTTCAAAAGAAATCCTCCTAACAAATAATACTTTCAGTTTCGTAAGCATAGAAACTCAATTTACACGATATTATCCCATATTAAAATTGAATTGTCAATGATACAATTAAGGTTTTTTATATAATAATCAATATATTATTTATATTTAATAACAGCTTTTGCTAAAACACTTGATTTTTGTTAAAATTTATACTATACTTGAAAAGTAAATAAACAATAAAGGAGTTTACGTTATGACAACTGCAGTTAAAAAAAGAAGCTTTATTGCATACATTTTCTTATCAATGATCACCTTTGGTATTTATTCAATCGTTTTCTGGACAAAGCTTTCAAAAGAGGTTAACACTCTTTGTGAAGGTGACGGCAAAAAAACAATGAAGTACATATATTGCTACTTACTTAACATTGTTACCTTCGGTATATTCGGTTTTGTTTGGAAATACAAACTCGCTGAGCGTATGAGAGCAAACGCTGCACGTTACAATCTTTCATTCAGTGAAAGCGGTGCGCTTGTTGTTGTACTTGCTTTATTAACAGGTCCTTTCCTTCTTGCAAAGTTTGTACTTGTTAAAAACTTTAACGCTTTGGCAGTTGCATACAACGAATACAATGGTCTCGTAATGCCAAAATCTATCTTTGATGACGAGGAAGAAGAGGCTGAGGCTGAGGTTCAGGCATAAGACCTGCCAATTAAATAATTTGTTTACTAAACAGACTGTAGCAATGGCTATGGTCTGTTTTTTACTTTGCAGAAGCACAAGCTTATAGGATTGACCACAACGACGATAGTCGTGAGGACACCGACGATAGTCGCGAGGACACCGACGATAGTCGTGAGGACACCACAGTTCATTTAAATAAAAACAACTCCTTGCCGATTGACAAGGAGTTGAGAAATAACAAGAAATTATCTCTTTGAGAACTGTGGTGCACGACGTGCGCCTTTGAGACCGTATTTCTTTCTTTCTTTCATTCTTGGGTCACGAGTAAGGAGACCTGCTTTTTTGAGGATTTGACGAACTTCATCTTCTGACTGAAGAAGAGCACGAGCAATACCGTGACGGATAGCACCAGCCTGACCTGTAACGCCACCACCGTTTACACGACAAACAACATCGTATTTTTCAACGCTCTCTGTAAGAGCAAGAGGCTGACGAACGATAAGTTTGAGTGTTTCAAGACCAAAATAATCATCAATATCTCTGTCGTTGATTGTTACCTTACCTGTACCGGGGTAAACACGAACACGAGCAACTGATTTTTTTCTTCTACCTGTTCCGTAGAAATATGCTTTGCTTTCGTACATAATAATTGCCTCCTCCCTTAAAATTCTCTAACGATAGGCTTCTGAGCTGCCTGTTCGTGCTCTGCACCTGCATATACACGAAGACGAGCCATTGCTGCTCTACCGAGAGTGTTATCCGGGAGCATACCCTTAACAGCCTTCTGAACTGCGAACTCCGGCTTCTCTTTCATAAGGATGCCGTATTTAACAGATTTAAGGTTGCCAACATAGCCTGTGTGATGATGATAATACTTGTCCTCAAGCTTGTTACCTGTGAGAACGACCTTTGCAGCATTGATGATGATAACGCTATCACCACAGTCTGCGTGAGGAGCGAATGTTGGTTTGTGCTTACCGCGAAGAAGAACAGCAGCTTCTACGGCAACTTCGCCGAGAGTTCTGCCTTCTGCGTCAAGAACATACCACTGGCGCTCAGTTTTGCCTTTTGGCATATAAGTAGACATAACAGTTACCTCCGTAATAGTTTGGGACATAAATACCCCGCATTGCTTTGATATATTACCATAGCAATGCAGGGTTGTCAACACTTTTTTTACAGTTTTTTTAAATAACAGAGAGTATCTCTCGAATGCTCGTTTTTCCTCGCTTATTCACCTGTTTTTCTCACGTGGCAAATTTAAAAATATATACAATTTGCGAGCATTTTATTTGGCAAGTTTGCTATAATCCTTTACTATTGTTACCCTATTTTTTCTGCGTTTTCTTCTGCGACGGTTATTCTTTGTACCGACAATGAAAAGTACAACAAAAATAATAATTATCACAACAACAGTAATAAAAAGCTTTGAACTCATAACGGCCTCAAGCCAATCGAACATTGCCCAAAGATAGTTCTTTTTTACGTCCTCCTGAGCAACAAGCGTAATCTCTCCGATAAGTATATCCTCATACATAAGATTAGCCTTTCCCACAACGTCGCCCTTGCTTACAGGGGCAGGAATCTCCTTGGGGAAAGCCTCAGGGAAAACTACCTGCATATTATCAATATCTATATCCTCGTGTACAATGGCAGTAATATCTGCAGAGGGCACAAGAGCAACGTAATCGTTTCCCCTGCCGTACTCTACCTTGACCTCACCTACGTTATAGGTACTGTCTGCAAGGACCTTCATTTTAACGTTAGAGAATGCCCATTGGAGCATATATCGGCAGGTTGTGAAGGCAGTGTTCATAGACTGACCTGACTCAAAAAAACTGTAGTCGCCACGCATGGCAATGGAAATATAGGTATAGCCGTCCTTCTTTGCACCGGAAACAAGACAGGTACCTGCCTTTGTGGTTGTGCCGGTTTTGAGACCAATAGCACCTTCATAGTAATGAGGATTGCAATCGTTAAGGAGCCCGTTTGTATTATAAAGATATCTGTTTTCGCTGAATTTGTTTGTTGGAGGCATAGTTTTGCCGTATTTTGAAGAGATTTTGACTAAAGCGTCATTTTTGAGAGCTTCTTTTGCGATAAGATACATATCGTTGGCAGTTGTTTGGTTTTGCGTTGTACCGTTATAGCCATCGACAGCTTCATCATCGAGTCCGTGAGGATTTGCAAAAAAGGAATCCGTGCACCCAAGCTCTGTGCAATAGGCGTTCATCTGATCAACAAAGCTTTGCACGTCACCGTCGCCATAGTGCTCTGCGAGAACAACTGCAGCATCGTTACCACTTGGAAGCATAAGGCAATAGAGAAGCATCTCAAGTGAAACAATTTCGTCTGCAAGGAGACCTACAATGGAGCTACCTGTACCGAGAAGGCTATCTACTGCCTCGCGAGAGCAGGTAATTTGAGTATCAAAGGAATCACCCTTTGATAAAACAACAAGTGCAGTTACAATTTTTGTGAGTGATGCAGGAGCAGTAACCTGATCTGCATTTTTACTGTAAATGACCGTATCCGTATCTGCGTTTACAAGCAGAGCAATCTCTGACTCGTATTCAGGGGCATCGATATCATAGGCGCCACCTATTGTGGCAACGGCAGGCTCCTCTGTTGCAAAGCCTGATACAACAAAGGACGGAAGAAGGATCAAAAAAGAAATTATAAAAATTAGTAATTTTTTCATAGACAAACACCAATAAATATTATAAAATATATAAAAAAGAATTTTTGTTAATTTACTTTCTACATTATAACATCTTAATCGACAAAATAAAATAGTATTTTGCAAAAAAGGAGAACAAAATAATGGTTTTTGTTACCGGAGATACACACGGCGATCCAAACCGTCTTTCAAAAAAGTTTTTAAAAGACCTTAAGGAAGACGATACGCTGATTATATGTGGTGACTTTGGCTTTATATGGGATAAATCAAGAGCAGAGCAAAAGTTCCTTAAGGCGCTATCCAAAAGAAAATACAATATCTGCTTTATTGACGGCACACACGAAAATTTTGATTTGCTCAACGCCTACCCTCTTACAATATGGAATGGTGGCAAGGTGCACCAGATTTCCGACAATATTTTTCACCTTATGCGTGGCCAGATTTTTGAGATTGACGGGTTAAAAATATTTACTATGGGTGGCGGCGAAAGCCCTGACCTTGACTCAAGAATTGAGGATAATCCCTGGCTTAAGTTTGAGATACCCTCAAAGGAAGAGCTGCTTGAGGGCGCCTCCAACCTTGAGGAGCACGACTGTAAAATAGACGTGATAATTACCCACGAGCCATCTTCAACAATAAAGGGCTTTTTGAAGCTTGGTGAAAGTGAAGCAGTGCGAGTTACCACGCTTAATGCGTACTTTGACGAATTGGCAAAGTGCAGTGAATTCAAGAGATGGTTTTTTGGCAGCCTTCACCTTGACAAGTACATTTCCAACACATATATTGGTGTGCACAAGGCGGTTATTAACGCTCACACCGGTGAAAGAGTTGCATTTGATTACAAATAAATAAACCAATATATAAAGCACCATAAGGCAAGTTCGTAAGCCCTATGGTGCTTTGTTTTATTGCAACAATATTAATTAATTTTCAGGTGCTTTTATGTTTTTCCATGAGTCTACGTCGCATCGACCGTCACCATTAGTACCCACAGCAACAACTGTGCCATCTGATTTTAAGCCTACGGTGTGAAAGTAACCTGCAGAAATTGCTACTATATCTGTCCAGGAGTCTACGTCACATTGACCGTAATCATTCCAACCCACAGCAACAACGGTGCCGTCTGATTTTAAGCCTACGGTGTGACCCCAACCTGCAGAAATTGCTACTATATCTGTCCAGGAGGAGACGTCGCATTGACCATAACCATCATAACCCACAGCAACAACGGTGCCGTCTGATTTTAAGCCTACGGTGTGAAAGTAACCTGCAGAAATTGATTCTATATCTGTCCAGGAGTCTACGTCACATTGACCGTCATCATTATCACCCACAGCAACAACGGTGCCATCTGATTTTAAGCCTACGGTGTGATTGTCACCCGCAGAAATTGCTACAATATCCGTCCAATAGTCTACGTCGCATTGACCGTAATAATTATAACCCACAGCAACAACGGTACTGTCTGATTTTAAGCCTACGGTGTGACTAGTGCCTACAGAAATTGCTACTATATCTGTCCAGGAGTCTACGTCACATTGACCGTCATCATTATCACCCACAGCAACAACGGTGCCGTCTGATTTTAAGCCTACGGTGTGACTATAACCTGCAGAAATTGATACTATATCTGTCCAAGAGTCTACGTCGCATTGACCATAATAATTATCACCCACAGCAACAACGGTGCCGTCTGATTTTAAGCCTACGGTGTGACCGTCACCTGCAGAAATCGTTTCCTTAACAGCATACTTTTTCATAAACTGTGCAATTTTTTCATCAGCATCCTTATAGTCTTCGGCACCAAAGAAAAATTCA
>X40_Bactrian_Camel__coassemble_156_pt1 | contig 12512 bp, 14 predicted proteins | sample X40_Bactrian_Camel__metabat2_low_PE_002 | metagenome-assembled genome bin X40_Bactrian_Camel | reverse complement strand
CAACAGGAGTGCTTATTTTTGTGTTTTCAATTTTAATGTAGCCAACAGTCTGTGGGTTTTGTGAATAATACAGAGCATAATCACTGTATTATTCACAAAATCCACAGACTGTTGGCTACATTAAAATTGAAAACACAAAAATAAGCACTCCTGTTGTACAGGCAGACAACAACAAATATTATCTTAACCACGATTTTTACGGCAAAAGCACAAGCTACGGTGCCATATTTGCCTCATATAAAAACGATATGCACGATTTGGACCGTAACACTCTCATATACGGTCACAATATGACAGACGGCTCTCGTTTTGCAGATCTGCTCAATTACAAGAATCTTGAATATTACAAGAAGCATCCCATAATCCAGTTCGATACGCTTTACGAAAAGCAGTTCTGGAAAATATGCGCAGTTGTTATTACAAACGGCTCAACAGAAAGTGACAACGGCTATTTCTTTGATTTCACCTTCAACCAATGCTCAAATCTTTGCTACGAGGAGTATATTGAAGAATTGGAAAAAAGGTCACTTTATGAAACAGGGGTAGATATTTTACCTACCGACAAGCTTATTACTCTATGCACCTGCACCTACGAGTATGACGATGCACGTCTGCTTGTTATTGCAAGGCAGCTCAGAGACGGAGAATCCGTTGAGGTTGACACAAGTCTTGCAGACTACAAGAAAACGGTAAAATATCCCGATAGCTACTACGATAATCCAAACAACAATCCATTCAAAGACGATAAAAAATTCTACGTATATTAAGAGGTGTGAAAATGGAATTTAAAGCTTTTTCTTTTGAACAAAATAACCATAGCTATGCCGAGGTAAAAAAGGCTATTGCCGACGCAGTAGATAACACTACCGTTTACTTTGATAGCTACGCAGACTCCAAAGCGCTTTTCAACGATATTGGAGATGCCATTGAATATGCCGACATCCTTCTTATCGGTGTTGAGCCAAAGGCATACCTTAAGTTTAAGCCGGTGCTTATCAAGGCATTTGACTTCACTCCTGCATACAGTGAAAAGATTTTGAAGCTTGCAGCTGAGGTTACAACAGACGAAACTACGCAAAAGGCACACGCTCTTATTCCTGAAGAGGCAGAAGAGCTTCTTACGGAAAACGGTCTTTTCAGTGGCTTCTTTGTTAAAGAGGAAAATCAATACATCGTTGTTTTCCCTCTTCTTGAAAACGAAGTACCTAAAATGCTTATGGTACCTCAGCTTTCCTTCTTTAAACAGTTGGAGAACAAAGCAGAGCTGTTGCAAGAGATTTCTAACACTGCAGAGGCTTCACCAAAGGCTTCTACCATCGTTAACAAGCTTAAGAAAAACGATTTCAGAATAGCTGTTCCCTCAACACCTTCAGTTAAGCTTTTAAAATCCGATATCAAGGCTTGTGAGGATTACGCAGATTTCGTTTTCTTTACACCTTTTGTTAATGACACGGGAGTAAATGATCCTAAGCAATATGCGGCCCAGCTTGCAAAAGGCGCCAAGGAGCTCAGGAACGTTGAATTAGGTGCTACAATTTCAAACGTATTCCGTGAAAAGAAGGGCGAAACCGTTGTCAGCTACTACACCTTTATCAGTATTGCTACAGAGGATAAGGTTGTGGTTAAAAAGCTTTTTGCTAACCCTGACGAGCAGATAGATAATCTCCTTACAGAAGCTACTGCAGAGCTTTATGCAATGATTGACAAATACATTGATGAGGTCGCCTTCAAGCTTGGTGCAACTCCTGAGGAGCAAAGCAAATACGAGGATGCAGTTATTACTGCAGAGGTAGTTTCCGACGTAAGACCTGAAGCATCTATAAGCAAAACAGGTATCGTGATTGCAATAGTTGCCATAATTCTTGCGATTATCGCCTGCGTTGTTCTTGCCCTTAAATTCGGCAATTATTTTGCTACTCCAAACGATACTCCTGCAGAAGAAAGCTACCAGCAAGCAGGTCAGGCTCAAAACACTAAGCCTGCAAACATTCCTGCTATTACGGAAGGTGGTACTGTTGCCGAGATCACAGTCCCTGAAAGCACTACCGATCCATTTGGTGTCACAACGACTCTTCAGGTGCCTGATACAACTTATCCAATAATTTATAACCCTAATCCTAACCCAAACAACAATAACAACAATAATAATAACAATAACAACAATAATAATAACAATAACAATAACAATAATAACAATAATAATAATAATAACAATAACAACGATAACGATAACGATAACGACAACGATAATAACAACACAACCCCAACTGAACCGGAGGAAACAATAGAGGGTGCAGAGTTCTAAAAGTAACAAACCAAAAGGAGATAGATTTTTATGGCAGTTCTTGTCACAGGCGGAGCCGGCTACATTGGCTCTCACACAGCAATAGAGCTTCTTGAAAGTGGAAAAGAAATTGTTATATTAGATAACTTCTATAACAGTTGCCCAAAGGTGCTTGACAGAATCAAGGAGCTCAGCGGTAAGAATTTTCACTTTGAGGAATGCGATATTCGAGACAGAGAAGGTCTCGACAAGGTATTCGAAAAATACGATATAGACTCTGTTATTCATTTTGCAGGTCTCAAGGCAGTTGGTGAATCCTGCCAGAAGCCTTTACTTTACTATGAAAACAACATTAGTGGCACAGTTACTCTTTGCCAGGCAATGGCTGCTCACGGTTGTAAGAAAATCGTTTTCAGTTCATCTGCAACAGTTTACGGTGAGCACAACGAGTCACCTCTCAAGGAAACTATGGTTGCCGGTGGCACCACAAACCCATACGGCACAACAAAATATTTCATTGAGCAGATTCTTACAGACCTTGCAAAGTCCGATAGTGAATGGGGCGTATGCATTTTAAGATACTTTAACCCTATTGGTGCTCACAAAAGTGGTAAAATAGGCGAAAGTCCAAACGGCATACCAAATAACCTTATGCCTTACATCACTCAGGTTGCTGAAGGCAAAAGAGAATTTTTAAGTGTATACGGTAACGATTACGATACTCACGACGGCACAGGTGTAAGAGATTACATTCACGTTGTTGACCTTGCAATCGGTCACCTTAAGGCACTTAATAAAATTGAAAATGAAACAGGCGTACTTACCTATAACTTAGGTACAGGCAAGGGCTACAGCGTTCTTGACGTTGTTAACGCATTCGAGAAGGCATCAGGCGTAAAGGTTCCGTATAAGATTGTAGACAGGCGTCCCGGTGACCTTGCAACAGTTTACTCCGACCCTTCAAAAGCAAAGGCAGAGCTTAACTGGACTGCAGAAAAAACCTTAGATGATATGTGTGCCGATTCTTACAGATGGCAGCACCTTAACCCCAACGGATACGAGGACTGATATTTTGCAATTTGTACCTTTTAATTCACGAGATTCAAGGCACAAGTCAATATTTGGCAGTTCAGCCGCAGGCGACAGCTTGCGGCTCTGTGTTCTTATGCCCAGAAATTTCGGATGTCAAAGGGTTACACTTGTAATGCACAAGGACGGTGAGGATACCGTCTGCCGTGATATGTACTGGTGTGGTATGAACGGTGATAATGAGGAATGGTGGGATATTACCCTCACAATAGAAAGCGAAGGCTTATATTTTTACCATTTCACCTACGAAACACCTTTTGGTAAGGGCAATATTTTCCTCCGTAGTGCAGGCTTAGGTGAATTCGCTCCAAACGGCAAGGAGTGGCAGCAAACGGTATACAAAAAGGGCTACAAAACACCCGATTGGGTAAAGGGCGGTATTATGTACCAAATTTTCCCCGACAGATTTAACGTCGGCTCCTCTCCTGCTTCAGAATATCCTGAGGACAGGATACTTCACGCTTCAACAGATGAGACACCTGTTTTCGAGCCGAATAGTGAAGGAAAAATCACGAATAACGATTATTACGGTGGCACCTTAAAGGGTATTGAGGAGAAGCTTGAGTATATCAGCTCTTTAGGGGTAAATATTCTTTATCTCAATCCAATTTTCGAAGCACATTCCAACCACCGCTACAATACCGCAAATTACGAGAAAATCGACTCAATGCTTGGCACTCAAAAGGATTTTGAAGCGTTATGCAAAAAAGCAGATAAATACGGCATTAAGATTATTCTTGACGGTGTATTCAGTCACACAGGCTCCGACAGTATTTACTTTAACCGTGAAGGCAGATACTCTGAAAAGGGCTTCTGGCAAGACCCAAACGGCAAATACAAGGACTGGTTCACGCTTGAGAAAAACGGCAAATATAAAAGCTGGTGGGGAATCGATACTCTGCCTGAAACAAATGAGGAAAGCGACTCCTTTATCGACTATATTGCAGGTAATAAGGGTATAGCTGAAAAGTGGCTTAAGGCAGGTGCATTCGGCTACCGTCTTGACGTTGCAGACGAGCTGCCCGATAAATTTATTGACGCTTTATCAAAATCCGTTAAATCACTTAACGAGGATTACCTTGTTATCGGTGAGGTATGGGAGGACGCATCAAACAAAACAAGTCACGGTGGCAGACGCCGATACCTTTTAGGTGACCAGCTTGACGGTGTAATGAATTATCCCTTTGCCTCTGCCATAATCACCTTTATGCGTTACGGTGTGGCAGAAAGCTTTATGGAAGCAATTGTGATTATATGCGAAAATTATCCGCCACAAGCTCTTAACTGCTTAATGAATCATATCGGCACTCACGATACTGCACGTATACTAACAAAGCTTATAAACGACTCCATTGAGCACAAGCCTCGCTCTCTACAGTCAAACTACCGTCTGACTGATGAGGAATACGAAAAGGCTGTGACTCTGCTTAAGGCATCAACCGTTTTACAATATACGCTACCCGGCTTTCCCTCTGTTTATTACGGAGATGAGGCAGGTATGCAAGGTGGCAGCGACCCGTTTAACAGAGGCTTCTTCCCTTGGGGAAAGGAAAATACCACTCTCACACAATGGTACAAAAAGCTCGGTAGCATAAGAACGTCCTTAGACTGTCTCAAGGAAGGCGAATTTTTACCATATTCAGCTATGCTTTCCTGTGTTGCTTATATAAGAAAAGGTCATAAGGACAGTATTCTTGTAATAGTGAATATGAACTACCACGAAATAGAATATAATCTGCCGCAGGAGTTCCATAATTCCTTAGAAATGATATCAAGTAAAAACGTGTCCGACTCCGTAAAAATACCTGCTTACAGCGGTGTTATATTAAAACAAAAAATCTCGCAAGGCTAAGCTTTGCGAGAAATTTTTATTTTTTGCAGTTTTATTCTGTTGCAAATTTTACTTTATCTTTGTGATTTTATTCCCCTTGACGAGATAAGCGTTTTTACTGATTTCAATAAGTGGTATATCATTTACGGAATCGGTGTAAAAATTTTCAATTTCCGTATGAGGATAGCTTTCAAAAAACGCTTTAACCTTTGCTTCTCTTATACACAAGCGAGGTATGGACCCATCCTTTTCTATAATACTGCCGATATATCTTTTAATGCCTAACCTTTTGCAGATAATATCAAGAGAAAATTCAGGTGAACCTGATATAATAAGGTCGTCCTCTGTTTGAAGCTCTTTATAAAACGGTTTTATTTTATGCATATGGGAATCCCAAAAAAGCTCCATATCAGCTTCAATATCAGGATTATTCCTGTAAAATTCTCCAACCTGCTTTCCGTATTTTGAAAGTGCTGCTTCGATTGTTGTTTTGCCCTGCTTATACTTTAAGAGAGCGAGAAAAACGGAAGGAATATACTTTAGCAAGGATTTATCCTTTTTGCAATAAAAAAGGAAAAAATCCACTACGCTTTCGCCGTCATAAATTGTATTATCAAAATCGTATACGTTCATTTTATCACCGTTATAAATTAGAGGATGACAAGGCTGCACCTAAAATATACTTCGTTTTTTCATAATTTACAGTAGTATCAAACTCAATATAATTCTCGTCGGTACAAGGCTCTATTGTGCATTCGACATCCACAAGCTCTACACAGATTCCCGGTCTTGAATACTGATGCCTGAACCAATTCTCGAAGCCTCCACCGTAGCTTGACGCCTTCTTTGTAGGCTCAGGTAAATACATTCCGCAAACAGAGGCAATATCCTCTGCAAAGCCTTTATATATGGAATTAAACTCCTTATTATAATTATCGCCCCAAAAAATGCAATTACCCTTTACGTGAACTGAAATCATAAAGCTGAAAGCGTTTTTCTCGCACAAATCCATAAGCATTTGTGTCTCAGGCTCCGAGGCTGCAGACGGACCTCTGAAAAAATAGCCGTACGGCTTTGTTATGCCGTTATCGATTTTTTCCCAAGCTAAAGGAAAATTCCTGTTAATATCAACACCGTTATAATTTGCTTTATATTCTGTTAATTTGTCAACGTACACACCTTTTTTAACGTCCGTCTGAGATAAAATTATACTTAAGCCGTCTACGTTTACACAAGGTATGACGTAAACCGTATACTCTTCAAACAACGCCTTTAAATCATATCCGCCGAAAATGCCGTCACCTTTTTCAAGTGCGTAGGAATAATCCTCAATGCATCTTAAAAGATATTTTGTGGTAAGATGCTCTCTTGCGTGAATACCACCAACAACAAGCGCCTTCTTTTCTCCGTTGCCCATTGTTAGCATAGGTATATCCTTGCCAAGCACGGATTTCCCCGGTATAAAGAGCTTGAGCGTATCGCTGTATTCACTCCTTAGTTTCACCATTGCTTCTAAAAGAGAAGCGTAATCCTCTGCAGAGGCAGTATTTATTAAAGAATTAAAATTCTCGTCTACAGTTGTTGGATTCATATTACTTACCTGCTTATCCTGTGGTTTTTGCGTACCGAGCAGTATTCCTATAAGGAAAACTGCAACCATGGTAGCGCTCAGTATACTGATCCATAAATTATACACGTTAGTTTTCACTTAAAGCACCTCAAAATAATATACCTTTATTTTATAAGAAAAGTAGAATACTGTCAATAAGTGCCTGTCATAAGTTGTACATACTATTAATATTATGTAATACGGAGGTGTTACGTATGACGGACGACAAAAAGGGCAGCTTCTTTCCCCATAACTGTATTTTAGAAGACAGAAAAAAGCTTTCCGTATCGGGAGTAACAAACGTAGGAAGCTTCGACGAGGAAACGATAGTTGCAATTACAGATTACGGCGAATTAACCGTCAAGGGACAAAATCTACATATAACAAAGCTTTCCCTGGAAATCGGTGAGCTTGCCATTGAGGGCAACGTAAACGCTTTGCAATATTCTGACGTTGCGGAAAAAAGCGGCGGCTTTTTATCCAAGGTGTTCAGATAATGTACTCCGTCCCTCATTCTCAGCAGCTATCAATTTTTATCGGCTCTTTAGGTGTTGGCTTCCTTTTAGGTATAGCGTATGATTTATTGCGAGTCATACGTCTTTCTGTTACTCGCTCAAAGAAGGCTCATATATTTTTTGATATATTGTACTTTTTCTGCTTTGCCGTTACCACTTTTCTGTATATCCTTGCTCTCAACAAGGGCGAAATAAGAGGCTACGTTATTGCAGGTGAAATAATAGGTGCTGTTTTTTACTACGTATCCTTTGGCATAGCGGCTATTAAAATAACCCATAAGCTCGTTGCCTTTTTAGAGGCTTTTTACTCTCTTGTTTTCAGAATTATTTCTGCTCCTTTTAAGCTTATAAAACGAATTTTTTTACGCCTTTCTGAAAAAATACGACTGTTTTTTAAGAAAACAGAAAAAAACTCTGAAAAAATAAGGAAAAAACACTTGCCAAAACTACGCTTGTATGTGTATAATTTATTTGGTATAGTTTTGGCTTATCCAAACTCTTTAAGGAAAGGTGGCACCAAGCATGGCTCAGCAAAGCAAGAAAAAGAATGCTAAAGGCAGTATCATTGTTACTATTCTTTGCTCCTGCATAGTTCTGGCTCTTTTGGCTTCTATTGTTAAACAACATATCGAAAACAAAGAATATGAAACCCGTCAGGAAGAATACCGTGCTACCCTCTCCGAAATTGAAAAAGAGAATGAAAATCTTGATGAGCTGAACTCACAGGATGATGAGTTAAAAATCATCGAAAAATACGCAAGAGAAAAGGGCTACGCAATGCCCGATGATCACGTATACAAGGATATTACTCCGGGTAATTAAATTATAGTTTTTGAGGTACGGTATGGCAGTGGAAATAGGCGCAATTCTTGAGGGAAAAGTTACAGGCATTACAAACTTCGGAGCATTTGTTGAGCTTCCGGACAGAACAACGGGTATGGTACATATTTCAGAGGTTTCCTCCACCTTTATTAAGGACATTCACGAGAAGCTTTCTGAGGGCGATACCGTTAAGGTTAAGGTCCTTGAAATCAACGAAAAAGGAAAGGTTGCCCTTTCTATAAAAAAAGCTCTTCCTCAGGAAGAAGAACAAAAGCCTAAAAAACCTGTCGGCGACAGGCCAAAACGCTCTCAACCTCAGGTATGGACCGGCTCACAAAAAACTGAGCCTGAAAATTTGTCATTTGAGGATATGCTTGCAAAATTCAAAACAGTAAGCGACGAAAAAATGAGCGACTTAAAGAAAAACAACGTTGCAAAGCGTGGCGCTTCCACTCCTCGTCGTGGTGGAAATCAAAGAGGCTGATAAAATTGAAGTTAACCGTGTCTTTATGGCACGGTTATACTATTAATATAACAGATAAATAACAGAACGTCTTTTGAACAGGATGTGATTTTTTGAGAGAAATAAGTGTAAAGCAAATAGAAAAAACAGTAGAGGAGCTTTTTTCACAGGCTAACCTTTTACTTCCGTCTGCCTTAGAAAATAAAATTATTACCTCTGCACAAGAAGAAACTTGTCCTCTTGCAAAGGATATATTTTGCGATATGTGTAAAAATCTTGCTGCTGCCAAGGAGCTTAATATACCTATATGCCAGGATACTGGTATGGCTGTTGTTTTTTGCGAATTAGGTCAAGACGTACACGTCGTAGACGGAGATTTTAACGAGGCAATAAATAACGGTGTACGCAATGCATATAGCGGCAAAATGCGTTGCTCCATTGTTAAAGATCCCTTAAACAGAATAAACACCAACGATAATACTCCTGCTCTTATTCATCTTTCTTTAGTGCCGGGTGACAAAATAAAATTCACCGCCGCACCAAAGGGCTTCGGCAGTGAAAATATGAGCAAAATAAAAATGTTTACACCGTCTGCAACTATAGAAGATATTATTGCTTTCGTTGTGGATACCGTAAAAATCGCAGGCTCGAACCCTTGTCCTCCTATTGTTTTAGGTGTAGGCATAGGCAGTGATTTTGAAGGTGTTGCCCTTCTTTCAAAGAAGGCGCTCTGCAGAGATATTGCAATACGCAACGAGGATAGCTTCTATAAAGAGCTGGAAGAGAAAATGCTTACACAAATCAACAAGCTTAACATAGGTGCGCAAGGCTTCGGCGGTGACGTTACTGCTCTTGCGGTAAATATAGAGGCTGCTCCGACGCACATTGCAGGTTTGCCTGTTGCAGTAAACGTAGGATGCCACGTAACAAGACACGCAGAGGCAATAATATAAATTATCAGAAGCCTAATTTATATTTCAGCTCCTCAAAAATTTCAACAATTTTAAATTTGACGGTATATTTCCCATCACCGTTAACAACAGTCTCTCCTCCTTCAGAAAGGTATTGAGAGGCTGTTTCTTTATCTGAGGCCACGTCTGCCGCTGCAGGAACGCACAACGGTGGAAACATTACACACCACCAATTTTCACCTTTACCCTCTCCTAAAATAATTTTCAGCGATAAATATTCACCTGCAGGAAAGGTCAAGGAGCCATAGCATCTCGTTTCATAATACTCTTTTTCAAGAAAAATAGCTGCATTATATTTTATACCGTTTTCCTCTAAAACCTTTTCGCATACTTTTATAACCTTACCCTTTGATTGCTCAAAGCATTCCTCTGCATTCTCCACCGTAAGAACCTCACCGAAAAAGCAAAAATCCTCTTGGAGCAAGGCATCCCTCACCTTAAGCTTTATTTCCTGGTCAAAAGAGGAATTACTGTTTGCAAGAATATGGAGCCTCACCACGTCCTCTCTGACAGATTGAGAGGCACAGGCAAAATAAGTACAAGAAAAAGCAAAGTATATACTTAAAAATATTGCAACCGATGATAAAATCAGCTTGTCTCTTTTAATATTTATTTCTTTTTTTCTAAAACAAGTCATAAAAAACCGTCCTTTCATTCAAAAGAATTATTGGACGGTTTCGTTTTTTTATTCAATTATTTCTATTCCCACCTTTTCAGGTGTGCAAAGATAAACGTTTTTAAATTTCTTTTTAAGTTCGTCAATTGCTTTCTTGGCAAAGGCTTCTTCCTCAAAAATGCCGTATACTGCAGAGCCTGAGCCTGTCATACAAGAAGCAACTGCTCCGTTCTTATTGCATATTGCCTTTATATCTACTCTGCCCGGCACCTCAAGTGCCTGTTCAAAAACGTTGGAGCATAATTTGAGAGCGTGGTAAATCTCTCCGTCGGAAATCATCTCAAGCATCTCGTTATTTTTCGGATGCTTCATATTTTCAAGAGCATCAACTGCTTCGTATGCTTCCTTTGTGGAAACGCCATCCTCCGGCTTCACTACGACTATATGGTAGCCCTCCACATCTGTAAGCGGTGCCACAACTGAGCCCGTATCCAAACAAAGTGCCGTTCCTCCTACAATACAAAAAGGAATATCGGCTCCAACCTTAACACCGATTTTACATAAAATTTTATCTGAATAATTTTTATTAAATAACTTATTAAGAGCCACAAGAGTTGCAGCGCCGTCTGCACTGCCTCCACCCATACCTGCACAAAAAGGTGTTCTTTTGTCTATGTGAATACTTATTCCCTTGTTGGAAGTGATATTTGCATACTCAAAAAATCTTTCTGCACATTTATAAACAATATTTCTGTTATCCGTTGGCACTCCTGCTACAGTACAAGAAACAGCAATATCCTCGCCGTCAATTTTTTCAACTGTTATTATATCTGCAAGACTGATAGACTGCATAATAGTAAACAGACTGTGATAACCATTTTTCTTAATGCCGGTTACGTCAAGAAGTAAATTGATTTTTGCATTTGCTTTTAATTTAATCATATTACCGTTCACCTCGTTTAATACAATATACCATAAATCATCACAAATTTAAAGATTATTCTATATTTTTAATTAAAACCTATTCATTTATTAAAATTTGTGGTATTATTCTTGTTGGTAATATGAAAAGAAAGCTGGTTTAAAAATGACAGACGTTAAAATAATCGACTTACATACTCATACGGATAGCTCACAAGACGGTAACCATCCTGTAGATTTTATGGCAGAAACAGCCTTCCGCAACGGCATACAAACAGTTGCCTTTACAGATCACTGCGAGGTAGACGTATTTTATAAGGACGGCTTCGACAAGCGTGTAGAAAGAAGTCACAAAGAGGTATCACGTGCAAAAAAAGACTTTGAGGGCAAAATAGAAATCTTACGTGGTATTGAGCTTGCAGAGGCTCACTATATACCTGAACTTGCAGAGGAAATTATTGCCACTCACCAATACGACGTGGTTATCGGCTCACTCCACAATTTAAGAGGCAAGCCTGACTTTTACGATTTTGAGACCTTTGACGGACTTGACGTTGAAGGTATGATGAACGAATATTTTGATGAAATTCTTAATCTTCTTCAATGGGGCAACTTTGATATTCTTGCACATATCACGTATCCCTTCAGATACGTTTTTAACCACTGTGGCTACGTAGAGGACATAAATAAATACTCAAAAAAGGTCGACGAAATTCTTCGCCTTTGTGCCGAAAAGGACAAGGCTCTTGAAATTAATATGGGTGGACTCAAATACCCTATCAATCTTCCTTCACCTAACGTTGATACAATAAAAAGATACAAGGAATTAGGTGGCAAATTAGTCAGTGTCGGCTCCGATTCACACTACGCAGAAAGAATCGGCTTCGGTATCCCCAACGCATACGAAATTGCCCGTGAGGCAGGCTTTGACTTCGTGGCAAAATTCAATAACCGAAAGGTTTCAGAATTTCCGATTAAGTAAATATTTGGTGTATAAAAATCAGTTTTTTCCACAAATTCCCATCTTTATACATTAATCTTTAAACTTGATTGAATAAATTTTGTGACAAGCAATATGCTTGTCAATGTTCAAAAAGGTGTCAATTTTGTTTAAAACTTCACTTTTTATCCTTTTTCAAATTCTAAAAAAGAAAAATTTTGTAAAGTAATCAACTTTACATCTACATTTTTTTGAACATTCGTCACTATATGACAAAATGTATATGCAAATGAATATTCATTTTTTATTATTCAGTTTTTCTTTCCATTAAATCAGATTGGAGGCGTTGCCTTTTGCGTAAAATCGAATACGTTATTCCACAGGAATACGGCAACAGACCTCTTCTTCATTTTATGAAGGGCGAAATAAAGCTCTCCACTTACATAATAAG
>X40_Bactrian_Camel__coassemble_155_pt1 | contig 12534 bp, 9 predicted proteins | sample X40_Bactrian_Camel__metabat2_low_PE_002 | metagenome-assembled genome bin X40_Bactrian_Camel | reverse complement strand
TTCCTAACCATAAAATTTCTAAAAAAGCACTTGACTTTTAATAGTTAGTCACCTCACAATACGTCATTTTAATAATAACATAAAAAAATAAAAAAATAAAGAGATGAGCCTTAAAAAAGACTCATCCCTCAACTTTTAATAGAACTTACGCTTACGAGCAGCCTCTGATTTCTTTTTTCTCTTAACAGAAGGTTTCTCATAATGTTCTCTCTTACGAACTTCCTGGATAACACCATCTCTTGAAGTCTGTCTCTTAAAACGACGAAGTGCGCTATCTAAAGATTCGTTTTCCTTAACTTTTACCTGACTCATTTATAGTTCCCTCCCTCCGTTGTAACCAACAAAGGTATAATTCTCATAATACAGATGATATTGTACTATGTCAAAAGTCAAATGTCAAGAGTTTTTTTATTTTTTTCAGAACCCCTGCCCGAAGATTTCGGAAAACGATTTAGTTTCTGTCATAATTTCTTTTGTAAACAAAAGAAACTGAAATCACCTTCAGGTCAGGGGAGAGGCATTGTTTTCGTGTGCGAAGCCTTCGCATCCCTGTGCGTAAGCATAGGGAGGGGGACCAACGCCTTCGGCGTTGGTGGTGGGTAGTTCTCTTACCGCACACCTTCAGTAAAAGTAATGCAAAGGCTTTGCGAAGATATGGTATCTAAATATCTACGAAAGCTGTATGAGATACCACAAAAAACGGGAAGACTCTTGCGAATCTTCCCTTTAAATTTACTTCCGGTCAGGATAATAATAATACAAGATTGGGATGCAGAACGACGAAACAGACACCGAAGCTGTATGAGATACCACAAAAAACGGGAAGACTCTTGCGAATCCTCCCGTTTAAATTCACTTCCGGTCAAGGTAATAATGATGTAAGATGTGGATGCAGAGCACAGATTTGACTTGCGAAGGCGTATTATTATACGTCGAGCGAGTTAAATCAAGCTATGCGCCGCAGCTTGCATTATTATTTTGCCATGGCACCGATTTCGAGCATATAAGCTCCAATCTGCGCACCAAATTCAGGTGCACCATCCATGATGAGCTTGCCCTTTTGAACGGATTCAAGCATATCGTCGATGGACATTAAGATGCCGAGAGCACTGTCGAGATTATCAAAACGCATGGTGAAGAATGGAAGAGCACGCTTGTACTCACCTCGTCCTGCTTTACTTTTACCGGCTTTAATGCGGATATAAGCAGAAACTGTATCTTCACCGTCAACCTTCCAGGCATAAACACGGTCGGGACTCTTTGAGGTCCAATCGTGAATTTCAGGGTGACCCATTTTGTTAAGGGTACTGATACCTGAGGAAAGAAGGTAGAAATAGCATTTAACTGTAAGTCTCTTGTCCTCTTCCTTTTCAGGTGGTGTAGCTGCAGTTAAAAGGCTTGACATTTTAAGAAGTGCCATCATAAACACGCCAAACTCTTTAACGTTTGAAACACCAATGAATTTCGGAAGAGTGGCAGGACCGATTTTGCCCTTGAAAAAGGCATTCATTGCATCAACAGTTTTAAACTGAAGCTCAACAAATTTTTGATCTTTTACTCTGTATGCAACCTTGTTTGCGTGAACGAGCCACTCGTCACCGTTAACAACGAAATGAGTTGCATATTTTCCTTCGGGTGCATCCGGATCAAGACAACTAACCTGATACACACAGTGAACGTTCTCAAATTTTGACTTAAGAGAAGGTACGTCTGCAACGATAGTCTTTAAAAGAGGCAAAGCACCACAAAGGAATATTTTATTGGTATAAAGTGCTTCTTGCGTAGTAGCCATTAAATACTCCTCCTCTTAGAACTCGTCGTCCCAGTCGTTATCCTCTTCAAAGTCTGCCTTCATAACCTCACGAACTGCCTCAATGATACCGTTTGAGTCAATACCGAGAGTAGACATAATATCCTCGTGAAGACCGATAGGTGCAAAGGTATCCTGAACACCAAGCTTCTTGAAGGCGCAGCCCTTACCTGACTCCACAACTACCTCTGCAACTGCTGAGCCAAGACCACCGATAACTGTATGGTCCTCAACTGTGATGATACGGCGAGTATCCATAACTGCTTTGAGGATAGCCTCTTTGTCAATAGGCTTAATTGTGTGCATATCAAGAACACGGATTTTGAGACCGTCTGCTTTCTCAAGGAACTCTGCTGCCTGGAATGCCTGGAATACACAGGAGCCACAAGCAATAATTGTAAGGTCTGAGCCCTCGTGTACCTCTACTGCCTTACCAAGCTCAAAGCCGTAATTTGCGTCCTTATAAAGAACACGGTCAAAGCCACGGTTAATTCTGATGTAGAATGGGCCCGGTGTGTTGTATGCTGCCATAACTGCATTGTAGGTTTCATAACCGTCTGCAGGGCAGATAACTGTAAGGTTAGGAATAGAACGAGTCAATGCAAGGTCACAAATCGCATGGTGAGTTGAGCCTGCCTGACCAAAGGACGTGCCTGAATGTGTAGCAATAACCTTTGCGTTTACGTTCTGATAGCAAAGGTCTGTGTGGAGCTGGTCTGCAGAACGGAAGGATGCAAACTGTGAGAAGGTAGAAAGGAATGGTACAAGACCTGCCTTTGCCATACCTGCAGCAACACCGAACATATTCTGCTCTGCTATACCTACATTAAAGAATCTGTCTGGGAATTTCTTTTGGAAATCACCGATTTTAGTTGATTTTGCAAGGTCTGCCGTGAGAGCAACAACCTCAGGATGAGCTTCTGCAAGTTCAACAAGAGCCTGACCGTAAATTTCGGCTGTTGAAAGGGATGTTGACTGCTCAGCTGTATAAGATAAACCACCTGCCATAATTATTTGCCCTCCTTTTCTGCACGTGCAATTCTCTTTTGGTAAGTAGCCTCAAGAGCTTTTTTGCCGTTTTCGTATTTTTCATCGTCAAATGCACCGTAGTGCCATCTGAAGTCGCCTTCAATAAAGTCGATACCACAGCCCTTAACTGTATCGCAAAGGATAAGAACAGGCTTATCTGTATCGTTTTCGTATGCAAAGTCTACTGCTTCGCAAAGCTCTTTAATGTTGTTACCGTCAATTTTCTTAACGATAAAGCCAAATGCTTCCCATTTGTCTGCAAGTGGCTCAAGAGCCATAACGTCCTCTGTGTTACCGTCAATCATATTGTGGTTACGGTCAACAAAGGTAATAAGGTTTGTAAGCTTATAATGAGCTGCGCTCATTGCTGCTTCCCAGTTTGAGCCTTCGTCAAGCTCACCGTCACCAAGAACAACAAAGGTCTTGAAATCTTTTTTAAGGAGTCTTGCTGCAAGAGCAGTACCAACACCGATTGAAAGACCGTGACCGAGAGAGCCTGTTGATGCATCTACACCAACAACCTTGTTTGAGTCAAGATGCATACCCATTTTTGAGCCTGAAAGGTTAAAGGTTTTGAGCATTTCCTTATCGTTGAAGCCAAGGTCGCAAAGAACAGGTGCATAAGCAATACCTGCATGACCTTTACTGAGAATGAATCTGTCGCGATCCTCCCAGTTTGGATCCTCAACCTTAATGTGCATATATTTGTGGTAGCACACTGTCATAATATCCATAACGCTCATACCGCCACCGATATGACCGCTACCTGCCCAATACGTTGTATCGAGGCAAAGGTTACGGAGCTCGTTTGCTTTCTTTTCAAGAGCAAGCCACTCCTGTTTTGAAAGTGCCATTGTAATTCCTCCTGTTTAGTTAATAATACCGATGAACATCGGATAATTCCTTATAATTCGGGGTGAAGCTTTTTAACAGCCTTGAATGCATCCTCTGCAATTTCAATAGATCTGTTAATATCTTCCTGTGTAAGAGATGCATTGATGAAGTGGTTGTGGTGAGAGGTGATGAACATACCTCTGTTAACACATTCTGCAACCCAATCCTGATGGAGAAGAAGAGAATCATCGTTTGCAATTCTTAAATAGAAGAGAGCAGGTGCGCCTGTTACCTTAAGGTCGAAGCCGTGCTCCTTACCTGCTGCAACGAAGCCGTCTGTAAGCTGCTTGCCAAGGTCATCAAAGAGCTTTGGAGCGTTGATAGCCTTAAGCTTATTGATACAAGCAATACAAGCTGCGAAAGGCACTGCACTCATCCAATATGAGCCTGTGTAGGAAAGGCTTGATGCTGCATTTCTTAAGAACTCTTTACCACAGAAGGCCGACATATTGTACCCGTTTGCAAGAGCCTTACAGAAGCAGATAATGTCTGCCTCAAAGCCAAAGAAATGGTCTGAGCCTGCAAGGTCAAGACGGAAACCGCAACGAACGTCGTCAACAATAAGAACGATGCCGTGCTTTGTGCAAAGCTCTCTAACCTCTTTCCAGAAGCCGTCTACAGGGAAAGCGTTGTCAATAAAGTTACCGTGGTTATATGGCTGAGCAATAATTGCAGCAATTTCATTCTCGTTTTCTGCAATAATCTGCTTAAGACCTTCAATATCGTCCCAACGAGCATAAAGATTGTTTGCAACGTCCTCCGGAGTAACGCCGGGATAGTCAATCTTCTGTACCATAGGAGATACGCCGTGGTAGAAGTTGTTGAAGAAAACAAGCTTCTTTCTGTGCGTATGTGCACGTGCTGTGAGGATAGCACCCTGTGTAGCATCGTTACCGTTCTTTGCAAAGAATGCCCAATCTGCAGTTGCAACCGTATCTACAAGAAGCTCTGCACATTCGATCATAATTTTATCGGGAGAGGTAACGCAGTTACCCTTTTTGATTTGCTCAATTGCGGCAGCGTCAACGTCCTCGTCACAGTAGCCGAGAATGTTTGGACCGTATGCGCACATATAGTCAATGTACTGATTGCCGTCTACGTCCCAAAAATATGAGCCCTTTGCCTTTTCTGAGAAGCGAGGCCATCTGTTAACAGGGATGAACTGACCTTCTGCAGGGCCTAAGTGACCGTAAACACCTGCAGGGATAACCTTGGCAGCTCTTTCAAAATATTCGTCTGATTTTGTTGTTTTGTATAATGGATATTTTTTACTCATTTTAACTGCCTCCTTTATCCTATATATAATGCAACTCTGTCAAGAATACGGTTGATATTATCAAGCATACTAACAAGACCGTGCATTTCGATTTTGCCTGTACCGATACAAGCGAGTGCGTTAAGCTTACCGTCGAAAAGACCTCTTGCAGTTTCGATAGAATCGAATACCATTGCTGAACGGTACGTTGCAGGAGCCTTTTTGAGTGTAACAAGACGGTGATCCTTACAAACGATTTCTACTGCAGGACCGTTTTTGATACCAACGTATACGCTACCGTCTTCAATAGCCTTTGCGCTGAATTTACCAACCTGATCGTTGTTACCAATCTGTGAAATTGCAACGCCGATAGTGTAAAGCATAAGCTGAGTGCTTCTCTCGAAGAAAACAGGGTCCTGAAGATCCTCTTCACTTGCTCTCATATACTTTGTAAGTAAATCTGTGAGAGCTGTAAAGGTTTTGAGAAGGAAGCCAATGTGCTGGAAGCCCTTTGACGGAATTGGTGTAACAGTTCCGTCTATAAGACCGTTAAACTTTTCGCAGCTTGAGAAAGGAAGCTTAACGTCACAGCTTGTGCAGCCCTGCTCCATACGGCATTTGCCGTTTTTAAAATAAAGTGTAGCGCTTGGTCCACCCTTTACGTCGAAGCCGATGGAAATCGGCTTTTTGCCCTCAAGAAGCTCTGATGCTTCAGGAACAAGCTCGCAAAGATTCTCCAAAGTGCCTAAAATGCCAAACATATTTATGTAGGCAAGTGTTTTTGAATCCATAAGATTTTGCAAAACAAACATCCTCCTTTAAATAGAAAATTGATGTATTATCTGTTATATTTTAACAGAACAATGGTATATTGTCAACAAATCCATAATTATATTTTTCATTTGTTTTAGTAAAAATATCTACAAAAATGAACAAATTGTTACGAGATACTACTTTGCCATTTTTCGTGGGAAATTGTGCATAAATTTATTGTTAAGTTTTTGTTAATCTTTCACACGATTTTTTATAAGAGTCTATTTTCCCTTGACAAGCATAATTATTAATGTATAATAAAAGTGAATCAAAATTCACCGAAGGCGATTTCGGTATTTATATTTGCCTCAAACCGTCTTTCGTATTCAAAGGAGGAAACAAAATGGATACAAGATTTGCTATCAGTGAGTATCATGACGCAGGTGCCATTAACAAGCAGCTCGATGAACTCATCAAACAGCCAATTCACACAATTAAGCCCGACGTTCTTAAGCAGTACGAAGAAGAGTACTACAACAAGAAATGTCCAAAAAGTAAGGAAATGATTGAGGAAGCCAAAAAGGTTATCCCCGGTGGCGTGCAGCACAACCTTGCTTTTAACTATCCATTCCCTCTCGTTTTCACAAAAGCAGAGGGCATGAAGCTCTACGATATTGACGGTAACGAATACTTTGACTTCCTTCAGGCAGGTGGCCCAACAGTTCTCGGCTCAAACCCAAAGGTTGTCAGAGATCAGGTTATTGATCTTCTCAACACCTGCGGTCCTTCAACAGGTCTTTTCCACGAGTTTGAATACAAGCTCGCAAAAAAGATTTCCGACAGTGTTGAAACAGTTGAAATGTTCCGTATGCAAGGCTCAGGTACAGAGGCTTGTATGACTGCAGTTCGTGTTGCTCGTCTTGCAACAGGCAAAAAGAACATTATTAAAATGGGTGGCGCATACCACGGTTGGTCTGATCAGTTAGGCTACGGTATCCGTGTTCCCGGCTCTAAATTCACACAGGCAAGCGGTGTTCCGCTTTACCTCTTCAAGCACACACAGGAATTCTTCCCGGGTGACCTTGACGACCTTGAAAGAAAGCTTCGCGCAAACCTTTTCCGTGGCGGTACAGCTGCAGTATTTATTGAGCCAATCGGTCCTGAAAGCGGTACAACTCCTGTTGCATACGATTTCAACAAGGGCGTTGAAAGACTTTGCCGTAAATACGGTGCTCTTCTCATCTTTGATGAGGTTGTTACAGGCTTCCGTATCGGTATGGCAGGTGCTCAGGGCTACTACGGTGTATCCCCTGACCTTACAATCTTCGGTAAGGTTATTGCAGGTGGCTATCCGGGTGCCGGCGGCGTAGGCGGTAAGAAAGAATATATGAAATATCTTGGCGCCGGTCTTGATGATTCAGGTATGAAAATCAAAAAGGCATTTACAGGCGGTACAATGACTGCTAACCCTCTTTCCTGCTGTGCAGGTTACTTCACTCTTGAAGAAATCGACAAGCAGAATGCATGTCAGAAGGCAGGTCTTATGGGCGACAGACTTACAAAAGGTCTTCAGGAGCTTATTGCTAAGCACAACCTTCCGTTCGTTGCTTGGAACGAAGGCTCAGTTTGCCACCTTGAAACAGTTGGTACAATGCACTTCTCAATCGACTGGTGCAAGCCTTGGTCAATCCCCGGCGTTATCTCTGCTACAAGCGAAAGAAAGAAAGAGATGCAGTACATGGGCGCTGCTTATATGGCAGAAGGTCTCGTTACTCTTGCAGGTAGCCGTTTGTACACCAACGCACAGTATACTCCTGAGCTTATTGACGAAGCTCTCACAAGATTTGACAGAGTATTTGAAAACGTTGCTGTTAAAGAGGGCTGATTCCAATAATTTAAAAATTAAAAAGCCACGGGAAACCGTGGCTTGAAATCTCTAAAAGGAGAAAAATTATGGATATTTTAGAAGCAAAAAATATAGTTATAAAAGCAGGTCACGAGCTTTTGAAGGCAGGTCTTATCGTAAGAACCTGGGGTAACATCAGCTGCCGTATCGACGAAAAGCAGTTTGTTATCACTCCAAGCGGTATGGCATACGATGCCCTTACTCCTGACGATATTGTGCTTGTTAACATTGAGGATTTGAGCTACGACGGTGACGTGAAGCCTTCTTCAGAAAAGGGCATCCACGCATCCTGCTACCAGCTCCGTCCCGACGTTAATTTTGTTATTCATACACACCAGAAAAACGCTTCCGTTGTAAGCACTCTCGGTCTTGATATTAATAATATCTCAGGTGAGGCTGCAGAGATTATCGGCACAGACGTGCCTTGTGCAACGTATGGCCTTCCGGGTCAACCGAAGCTTCGCAAAGGCGTTATCGGTGCACTTGAGCGTTCTACCTCAAAGGCTGCAATTATGAAGCACCACGGTGCAGTTTGCCTCGGTGTTGACTATGAGGATGCATTTAAGGTTGCTCAGACTCTTGAGGACGTTTGCGAAAAGTTTATTATCGACCGTTGCTGCCAGGTTTCAGGCAAGGCAGTAGAGACCTTTACAGGTGTTGTTGATTATATTGCAGACGTTATTACCTCAGGTGAAAAATACAGACCTGCAACACAGTTTGCTCCTTGCGACAGCGAAAGAAAGGGTAACTTCTTCTTCGTTGGCGAAAAGGACAAAAGAGCTGCTATTATCGACACAAAAAGCGGTGCTTGGGTAGGCGGCGGCGAAATCCCTGACAGTGCAGATATGCACTGGGCTATCTACAAAAAGAGAGATGACGTAAACTTCATCCGTCATACCAAGGAAGAAAACGTTGTTGCTATATCAAGAAAAGGCAAGACTATTAAGCCGTTCCTTGACGACTTTGCTCAGCTTTGCGGACCTGTTGTTAAGACTGCTGTTTTCAATCCAAACAACACACTTAAAACAAGCAAAAAGGTTGCGAAGGCACTTGGCAAAAGAAATGCAGTTTTTGTTAAGGATAACGGTGCAGTTTGCGTTGCAAATAACCAATACAATGCAGAGGCAGTTGAGCTTGTTATGGAAAAACACGCAAAAACTGCAGTTGGCGCAGACCTCTACGCAGAGGTTAAGCCAATCGGCACAATTGACGCTCACCTTATGAACTTTATTTATAAGATTAAGTATTCAAAGAAAGCCGGTAAATAAAATAAACTGAAACGCCCTTACGGAATCCGTAAGGGCGTTGTTAATTACATTACCTCAAACAATAATTGTTATTTCTTATCCGACAAGCCGGTCAGATAATCAAGAGATACGTTATAAAGCTTTGCTAATTTTATTGCATATTCAAGAGGCAAAGCTCTTTCTCCTCTTTCATACTTTGAGTATAAGGATTGGTCGCACATTAAATACTGTGCCACTTGAGATTGAGTATAATCGTTATCCTCTCGCAAATCTCTTATTCTTAAATTCATCTCCATCACCAAAACAAATATACAACAGGACAATTTGTCCTATTGACTTTTAGGACTAACTGTCCTAAAATATTTACAGGAGGGTGATAAACTGATGTATAAGAAAATGTATTTACTGTTATTTAATGCAATAACAAATACACTTAAAGAAACAAGCACTGAAAAAATACAACAAATTTTAAAACAGGCACAAATAGACGCAGAGGAAATTTTAATGGATGGTGATGAGGAAACATAAAATAAAAAGCGTTCCCCTTCGAGAACGCCTGAATGATGTTATTTTTAACAACCAACATATCCACTATACCACACAGAAAAAAGATTGTCAATAATTTAACACAAAGTTTTTGGCGTGGTGGTGCAATTTCTCCCTTTTGAATAATCAGAAGCGTTTAACTTTGTTGAACATTGGGAATAGAAAACCCTTGAAATACGTGCTACTATATAGGTGAAGAAAGGGTGAGACCAATGTACAGGTAAAATCCAAACCAAAATAAAAAGCGAAAGCGTGGTTAAGATGTACAGGTAAAAAACCAATCTTAAAAACAAAAATCTGTAAAGGATGGGTGGACGCCGATGTTCCGGTAAAGACCTAAGGCTTAAGGGTAAAATAAGCCGAGCTTGAAAAGCTTGAAAAAAGAACAAAAAGGTAAAGAATCTTAACTAATAAGATGAGATAGAATACCGGGTTCGTAGAAAGTAGAGCAAATCAGCTCAATCGATGAAAGAGAGGTAAATAAAAAGATGTTAGATATTAAAATAGAACAGTAACCCTTAACTGAGAGAGTGAAATCAGTTAAGGGTTACTTTTTTGTTTAAATTTAAATTTCCATTTCTTCAATTTCCTGAAGAGCTTCGGCAGAACTGTTATAAATAACGGTCTTGACCTCAAATGCGCCAAAAAAAAGATTTGTTTTTGCAGAATTCAAGGTGAATTCTGTTTTTTGCTTTTCAGAAGTATTGTTTATAAATCTTAAAACGTAATCCTGAGTAAAATTCCGTTTCTTGAAGGCAGTAAGCACAATATTTTTGTTGCTGATATCTACAGAAAAAGCCTTTGGATTTGTATTTCTTTCAATGGGGAAAACGTTGCACACATACGGTGCAGTTGTAAACTCCTGAGAAAGTCTTTCAAGCTCCTCTTCCTTGGCAACGCAAAGACGGAAGCTGAAGCTCCTTTCCTCAAGATCGATTTTTTCTGTATAGCGGTCAAGAGGCAGAAGCTGACGCTCACCGATAGGATGTGCACAATAGGTAGCAGTTCTGAGAAGAGACATTTCCATTACACCGTCTGCATACTTTGAGCCGTAGGTACCCTTGTTCATAAGAGCAAGGCACTCTTTTTCGCCCTTAAGGTAAACGTATCTTTGAGCAACACATTCCCTGCCGTTCATATATAAGGGCTGTGTGCCGAAAACAGTTTGACCACGGTACTCTCCGTCAAAAGCTGCAGGCACGCAAAGGCGATACATTTTGTTTATTTCTCCTGCAAAAAGGTCAACCTTAACGTCTAACTCGCCTGTTGACTTGTGAATGGTGTACTCTACTCTTGCACGTGAATTTTGGAGCTTAAAGAAGCACTCCACACGAAGAATAACAGCGCCATCCTCAACAACCTGCACACTTTCCATTCCGTCAAAAACGCCGTCAGGCTTACTCATAAGACTAAAGCGCTGAGGATTTGTGCCCATGGTAATTAACTGATGGCTACCCATTCCCCAAGGGTCTGCATTATCGTCATATTGGCACAAATAAAACGCCTCGTCCTTAATATATTCCTTGCCGTTTTTCTTGTAGGATGAAAGAAGGCCTGTTTTTTTGTTTATTTCAATATAGGTGCCCTTATTTTCATAAATAATATTACCATTAAACTCGGTTTTTGCCACTTCACTCTTCGGCTTGTAATCAACGTATATACTGTAACGGGAAATTGCCATCGGCTCAAGCTGAGCTCTGAAAATAACACGCTTGCGCCAATCAAGATTAATATGGCTCGTTTCCTTAACAAACTGAGCAGGAATCTCGTTACCTTGGCTATCCACTACCCTGAAGCTTGAAACAATATCCTCGCTCCAGTTCTGGTCTGCAAGCATAAATTCACATTCCACGTCTGTTTCCCATTTATAAGGATTAGGGTTAAACACAAGGAACGGGAATTCCCCTTCCTTTGCCTTTGGCTCAGTAGAGGTTAAAGCAAAGTACGCTCTTGCACGAAGCTTATTTAAAATACTCTTGCCGTGAGACAAGATCATCAAGCCGTTTTCTTCACCTGCTTTGATGCTTGAGCCCGGCAAAACGTCGTGAAATTCTGCAGTAAGCAAGTCCTCTGTTGCCTCGTTAAGCTCTTTTTCAGGGTACTCAATAAGTCCCCTGAGAGCTGCAACGGAGCAAAGCTTTTCCGTCATATAAAGGTTATCCTCAAACTCAGCGTGCATCTGCTTTATCTTTGAAACGCTTGTATAACAGCCCGGCATACTTATTGCAAATGAATTTTTGTGAACAATAGTAGGCTCGATTTCATTAAAAAATTCTTCAGGTGTAGAATGGCAGAACTCGTTTCCGCTTGTTTCAATAAGCTCCTTAATATCGCTCAAATCTTTTCTTGACGGTCCACCACCGTGGTTACCAACGCCCCACATTACACAGTCAACGCTATGCTCTGATTCCTCTGCGAGACGGTTAATTTTTTCCACAGCGTTGCCAAGACGGGAATTGTAGCCACCTTTTATTGCGGCAAGTTTTACTCTGCTACCGTCGAAGCCTTCCCAGATAAGCTGACTGTCAGGCACAGGGTCATCGCCACGACGGACAATAATGCAATTTTTTTGACCGCATTTTTTCATTATCTGCACAAGGCCTGCAGAGTGACCAAAAGCGTCTACGTTGTAGGCAGTTTCTGAATAAGTGCCGAATTTTTTCGTGAAATAATCCTTACCGAACTGAATCTGTCGAATAATGCTTTCACCACAGGGCATATTGCAATCAGGCTGAAGGTACCAGCCACCGATTATTTTCCATTTGCCTTCTTTTATATGCCTTTTTATGTCCTCAAATAATTCGGGAGCGTACTCTTCAATATATTTATAAAGAGTTACCTCGTTGTGACAAAAAACGTAGTCAAACTCATCGCACAAATCGGAGGCAGATTTGAAGGTAGAAAGTGCAGAGGCTGCGCCTTCTTCCCATTCCCATTGCCAGATAGGATCAATGTGTGCGTTACAAATAAGGTGTATCTTTTTTTGCATTTCAAACATCCTCAAAATCATATTTTTATAAATTTTATCATATAAGAATACATAAGTAAACTGTTTTTGTTCCAAAAAGAAATTATTTGATTTGCCTTTTTACAC
>X40_Bactrian_Camel__coassemble_154_pt1 | contig 12609 bp, 7 predicted proteins | sample X40_Bactrian_Camel__metabat2_low_PE_002 | metagenome-assembled genome bin X40_Bactrian_Camel | reverse complement strand
GAACCCCTTTTTGATATATCTTGTTTTATACGGTCTGCGCTTTTTTTACATCCCCGTTAATTTCATTCAATAACAGGAGCCTTTAAAAGCCCTATTCTTCTGAGCACGTATTCGTAGCTCCAGTTGAAGCCTGTGCTTCTCCATGCACCTGGTCCATGCCAGCTTTCCTTTTCATTAACAAGGTGAAGAGGACCGAAGGTGTTGTAACGATGGCCGTAAAGTGTAAGCTCAAGAGTGTGTGCACCGTTTTCGATGCCCTCTGCTTTTGCAAGGTACGGAGGGTATGCGATTTTGCCGATTTCCTTGCCGTCAATACTTGCACTAACAAGAGTGCCCAGGAAGTCGGAAGCAACTACGCTTAAGGTATTATTTTTTACCTCAACGGGAAGCTTATAGATAACGTTACCGCCATAGAACGGGAAGCCCTGAGAAACAATGTCACCAAAGCCGATTTTTTCAGGAAGTGCAGTTATTATAGCCTGTGTGCCGTATACCTTAACACCGAATTTACCTAAAACGAATACACTTTCAAGGCTATTGCTTTCACCAAAGGGATACGTAATAAGAAGCTCGTTATTGCCTTTGCTTATCTTTGGCAATTTAACCTTGAATATGGAAATATCAACGTAGGTTCCGACAATTGTGTTATCTACCTTTTCACCGTTGAAGAAAATTTCTGCATTCTGTGCTTCTTCAAGTGCTAACAAAGCACCTTCGTAATCAATTTCACTTTGAATATTATAACGTAAGGTTACCTTACCTACAGGTGGAGTGTCGCCGTAAACCCAAGGCTGCACGTCCTCACCGCCACGTTGCTTTAAGCCAAGCTTTTTACGGCAGATATTGTCAAGACGCAAAATTTCCTCTGCAGGAGAAAATTCCTCTTCCGTGCTAAGCTTGTGCTGAGCAATGTCAAGAAGGAGCACGTTATCTTCTGTGAGAGTATAGTCCACAAGGCCTGTAACCGTTGTGGGACGATTATTGAAGGTAAGCTCACTCTTCTGAGCAGAAACCTCATTTTTATCTACTAACTTGTAAAGGAATGAATCGTAGCCGTAAATATGCTGCGAAATAACAGTATTACCGTTTTTGTGTGAAAAATCTGCAGGGTAAATATTTCCGTTTTGAGTATCAAAAACGCAAACTCCGTATTCGCCCTTGACGGTGATTCTTACGCCCATACCATTGTCTATTTGATTATTGTGAGGCTCCTTACTGTGCGCTACAAAGAGCCACTTGCAATCTGCATCTTCACGGAGCTGATAAATAAGGTTATCCGTTGGTATGCCGTTATCTCTGCGCAGATTAACTACCTTGTCACCTTCAAGGGCAGTTATAATTGCAGAGCGAGTAAAGTCGCATTTTTCACTTATATCATAAAGCGCTTTTCCTCTTTCGGAGGCTATTGCATCACAAAGCTTTGGTGCTTCTCCAAGGAAAACAAGTCTGCCGCCTGCCTTTTGGAAGGCTTCAAGGCGCTCAAGAGTGGAGCCTCTTAAGGTTTCACAGCCGGGCACGATAATCGTATCGTATTCCATTTTGCCAACCTTAAGCGGAGCAGAGCCTTTTTCGCATTGTGAAGGAAGAAGAGACTCGCAAATAAAGTTAAAGTCTACGCTGCCTGTAAGTAACCACTCGGAAAGGCTGAGGAATTTCTCGTCAAGTCCGTCACGGAAAATGGCAGATTTATCGTTTGGTCCCCAATGGAGCCAGAAGCTTTCTACAGGATGTACAACGCCAACCTTAATAACAGGCTTACCTCTTGTAAGAGCAGTGTTAACTCTTGCAAAGTGATCTTCAATTAATCTGTACTCCTTAAACCAAGGAGATTGATACGAGATAGAAGCAGGGTAGTCACGCTTTGCTTCACCTGCCATTGCATACCAGGAAAGGTGAGGCACTCGCACGGTGATACCTAAGGCTGCCTGCCAATCGCCCTGATGCTTGTAGGTCTTAAAGCCACAGTCCCAACCCGTTACACCGTAAAGCTCGGAGAGTACACCTTCGTAGCCGAACTGATGCGTTGCAGACTGCGCCTGTTTTGCAGTTGTGAACTCGTGTTGATTGCAAAGTAGATCAATACCGGGAAGCTGGAAGCTTCTGTAGGAGCGCATTGCTTCACCTAAAGCGGCAGTTTGGCTGTGAAGAGTTGGCTCCTCCATCATGTGACCTGTAAGAGCAATGCCGTTTTTACCACACCAGGCACCAACCGTATCTGCAAAGCTTTGGGCAAAAAGCTCTGCAATAAAATCGTGGTAGCGGTAACGGTGAATAGAAGGAGCATTGTTTTTCAGATTCCAGAAGATTTCAGGAAGAGTATCTAAAATATCTGCTCCGTAGGCTTCCTTGTAAAGCTCAGGTACAGTATCTGTCCAAGGCATTGCCACGTCCTCGGTATCAAGAGAGTTTTTGAAGGTTTGCTTTCTTGTAAATTGTGGCTCGTCTGTGAAAATGGCAGGAATAGTATTATCGAACTGGTCGCCTACCTTTTCTAAGTATTTTTCGTGAGTAACCTCAATGAATTTTTCAATAGCTTTTTTATTGAGCGTATCTGCGTATGCTTGGTTATTGTACCACGCACTGCTGCTGCAAATCTCAAGGATAGCATACCATTTTTTGCCCTGTGCAGAATCGTTTTCGTTTATTCTTTTGTAGCTCTCAAGGAAGCCTTCTTTATCAAGAATAACGTCATAAGTGGCAAGTAATTTGCCGTTGCCTGTTCTTGTTGCTTCTGCACGAGAAGTGTTTACGGTGCTTGTGGGACCGTTTAAATCTGCAGTAAAGATGAGGCTCCTTGAACGGAATTCCTCGTGCTTTGTAACGTGTCCGCCTGCAGCACCTGAGGGCCACCTGTCCTCGTCGTACAACCAAGCGAGCATTTCTTCCTTTTGAGCCTTGTCAACGCAGTTTTTAATAAGCTCCATGTATGCATCGTCAAGGTAAGGATTTTTAAGTCCTGTTCTAACGTGCATATGGAAGCCGCCGAGCCCCATTTCCTTAAATACGTCTATCTGACGGCAAAGCTCTTCCTTTGTAAGAAAATTGTTCCACGCCCAGAATGGAGTACCGCGATATTCTGAGGTAGGATTTTTGAACAAATCCTCGGAAAGCTTTGCCGAATTATTTTTCTTGTAAAGCATTGGAATCCTCCTAATAATTAATAACACAATTTTATCATAGCGTATTTGCAAAATCAATAAAATAAAAGTGACGATTATAACAAAAATTGTAATATTTTTCCTATAAAACTACCAAAAAGCAGGGCTTGTTTCCTTAAAAGTCTTGAAATGGAATTTTTTGTGTGGTATCATATTTAATGGTTAATTTTGAATTTATTTTCGGAGGTAAGATATGAAACACGCTGACCTTATTAAACAAATGACACTTGAGGAAAAGGCAAGTCTTTGCGACGGTCTCAGCTATTGGGAGACTCAGCCTATTGAAAGACTTGGTATTTCTGCAGTTAATCTTAACGACGGACCTCACGGTATCCGTAAAAAAGGTGATCCTAACGATACACCAAAGGGCGAAAAGAATCTTCTTAAGGGCGTACCTGCAATTTGCTTCCCAACGGCATCTGCAACTGCTTGCTCTTGGGACCCTGAGCTTATTAACGAAATGGGCGTTGCGCTTGGTGAAGAGAGTCTTAAGGAAAAGGTATCTGTGCTTTTAGGACCAGGCACAAACATTAAGCGTTCACCTCTTTGTGGACGTAACTTTGAGTATTTTTCAGAGGATGGTCTTCTTGCAGGTGAAATGGCTGCAGCGTTTATTAACGGTGTGCAGTCAAAGGGAATAGGCACCTCACTTAAGCATTATGCCGCAAATAACCAGGAAACTCGCAGAATGACAGTTAACGCAGTTGTTGACGAAAGAACACTTCGCGAAACCTATCTTCTTCCTTTTGAAATTGCAGTTAAAAAGGCTCAGCCTTGGACTGTTATGAACTCATACAACAGACTTAACGGCACCTATGCCGCAGAAAACAAATGGCTCCTTACAGACGTTCTTCGCAAAAATTGGGGCTTTAAGGGTATTGTTGTTACCGACTGGGGCGCAGAGAACGAAAGAGTTCCGGGCCTTGTTGCAGGTCAGGAGCTTGAGATGCCAACCTCATCAGGTGAAGGCGCTCGTCTTATCTGCGAGGCAGTTAAAAACGGCACACTTGACGAGGCTGTGCTTGACAATGCAGTAGATAACCTTGTTGATCTTATTAAAAGAGCAGAAGGCGTACGTGGGGATTATACGTACGATGCAGAGGCTCATCATCAGCTTGCTCGTAAAATTGCATCACAGTGTATGGTGCTTATGAAAAATGAGGGCAATGCTCTTCCACTTAAGAAGGATGCAAAAATTGCTCTTATTGGTGAAATGGCTCGCACACCACGTTACCAGGGCGCAGGCTCTTCGCTTATTAATCCAATTAAATTAGTTAATGCTCTTGATACAATGCAGGGTATGGGCGCAAACGTTACCTTTGCTCCGGGCTACGAGCTTAAGGGTAAGGGCAAAAATGACGAAAAGCTTATTGCTGAAGCAAAGGCAGCTGCACAAAACGCAGAGGCTGCAGTTGTGTTTATTGGCCTTACAGACGAGTATGAAACAGAAGGTAACGACAGAAAGCATATCAACCTTCCACCTGTTCACAACAGACTTGTTGAAGAGGTGCTCAGTGTTAATCCAAACACAATAGTTGTTCTTTCAGGCGGTGCATCTGTTGCAATGCCTTGGGCAAATAAGGTTCCTGCAATCCTTAATATGTTCCTTACAGGTCAGGCTGGTGGAGAAGCAGTTTGTGATATTATTTTCGGTGACGTTAACCCAAGTGGTAAGCTTAGTGAAACTTATCCTCTTGCACTTGAGGATAACTCCAGCTTTAACTATTTCCCCGGCACTCCTGTTTCCGTTGAATACAGAGAGGGTATCTACGTTGGCTATAAGTATTACGATACTGCTAACAAAGAGGTTGCTTTCCCGTTTGGTTTTGGCCTTTCATATACAACCTTTGAATATAGCGATATTAAATTAAGCACAGATAACATTAAAGATACAGATACACTTACAGTTTCCTTCAAGCTTAAGAATACAGGCTCCGTAGACGGTGCAGAGGTTGCACAGGTTTACGTAAACGACGTAGAAAGCACAATTTACAGACCTGTAAAAGAGCTTCGTGGCTTCAAGAAGGTATTCCTTAAAGCAGGCGAGGAAAAAGAGGTTTCCATCACTCTCGATAAACGTGCATTTGCATATTACAACGTAAATATTGGTGACTGGCACGTTGAAAGCGGTGAATTTAAGCTTCTTGTTGGTGCATCAAGCAGAGATATTAAGCTTGTGGCAACAGTTAACGTTGAGTCAACTGTAGAGGCAACCGTTCCTGATTATAAGGCAACTGCTCCTTGCTACTACGGTGCAAATATTACTGAAGTTAAGGATGAGGAATTTACTGCAGTTTACGGAAAAGAGCTTCCACCGTCACAGAGAGATAAGAGTCAGCCTCTTACAATCCTCAATACTCTTGAGGACGCTGCAGACGGTAAATGGGGCGGCAGAATCGCAAGACTCCTCCAGAAGATGCTTGGCACAGAGTCAATGGCAGGTGCAATTGCTCTTCAGACACCGATCAAGAACTTTATTTCAATGAGCTTCGGACTTTTCAGTCCTGCAATGGCAGAGGGACTCCTTGTTATTCTCAACGAGGATAAAATGGCAAAGGGCTTGGGTATTATCTTTAAGGGTATCCCGAATCTTATTAAAAACCTCGGTAAGTTAAAACAGATATAAAATCAAACAAAAAACTCGGTCGCAAGACCGAGTTTTTTATTTGAAATAATTTTATTAAACAAAAACCTTTCGTGAGAGCCAGGCGCGAACCTTTTTGCTCTTGTTGGCATACAGCCAGAAGAAGAGGAGTGCAAGGCAACAGGCGTCAAGAATAAGGCAAATTTCCCAAGAGAGTGTACGCTCATTGAGGTACAGACAAACTGCCGATACACTAAGGCTTATTACTAAATCCACGAAAATGTGAAGCATCTTTGAGGTCCAGTGGTGCTTACGCTTTCTGTCCCAGTATATAAATGCAAGAAAACAAGCCGAAACAATAAGGATTATGGGAAGCGCAACGCTAAAGTACCACTCGTTACCACCAAGCTTACGGCTGTGGAATACAAAGGTATAAAGAGCAACTGCTACTGTGTCAAAGCCCCACATTAAATACGGCCGCAGCTTTCTTGACAAAAACGGTGATACAAAAAGAACCCAAAGCAATGCACTTGTGGAAACAAGATATACAAACCATAAATTATCAGGTGTGAGAAAAATATTTATAAACGTACACACAATATTCGGTATAAGAATAATGTATGAAATTATTAACGCTACAAATTTTCTTCTCATATTTTGCGGTATAACCGGTATTTCAGAAAAAGGAGTGGAGGCAGCTTCCTCTGTTTGTTTTGTTGGGTGGTAAACAGGAGTATCGCACAAAACACATTTTTTTGCCGTTGTGTCAAGCTCCACACCACAATTAACGCAATATGACATATTTAATCTCCGTTATTTTTATTTTCTGTTACTTTCAATTTTTACGTGAATACCTTGTTTAACAAGTCTTGTAAAGAATTCCCTTTCAATATCTGCCTCTTCAAGAATATTAGCAAAGGTAAAGGCAAGCTTGTCACCTATAGTTGCAATACCGCAACGGGCAGCGTGGTGCATACCCGGTCCCGGTGTAAAAAAGACCTTTTCGATAAAGGGCATCATTTCCTCCGGTACGTTTATGGGGCCCAGGTTAGAAAGGTAGGCAGTAGCCGTTTGCTCTGCCGCAACAACCGTTGCAACGCCGAGTCCCAAGTTTTTAAGAGGAAGAGGCAAGTATTTTAAGAATGGATTTTTTTCAAGCTTTACGTGCTGAGATATCATTGAGTTAATCGTTTTTTCATCTCGCTGAAGTCTGAGCTGCAAGGAAACCTGTTTTAAAAGCTCGTCAAAGGTGTACTCTCCTAAATGCGGATCTACCTTAACGAGTAAGCATATCGAGAAATTCCTTAAAGTGTCTGTGGGGTACACGTTGCGAAGGTTTATGGGTATCTGTACGGAAACCTCTTTTAGCTTTTTGCTTTCCTTTAACTGCTTTTGGCAATGTATATCCATTAGCATTGCGGCAAAGTATTCCGTTATTGTAACACCTTTTTCCTTTGCGAGCTTTCGTACCTCTGCAAAGCTCATTACACCTGTTGTAATGTTTACAAAGTGTTTTGGAACAGGCGTGCCCTTTGGATGATAAACGTGCTTATCAGTTATGGAATGACCTGCGTTAAGCCTTGCAAATTTGTGAAAAGCGTCCTCAAGCTCACTTTTTTTCGGTGCCTCGCTAATATCCTTTACAAAACCGCCGTTTTTAATAGCATTACCCTTAAGTCTGAGGTATTCTGCTACGAGAGTGCATATAAAGGTTGTGTTTCCGTAGCCGTCGGATATAGCGTGGAAAAGGTCAACGGAAATTCTTTTGCCGTGGTAATAAACTCTGAAAAGGAATCTGTCATCCTCTTTGAACTTAACACGGTAGCAAGGATTTTGCACGTCCTCTTTAACGGTGGGCACTGCAGAGTTTCTTTCAAGGTAATACCAAAAAAGTCCTTTTCTTATTCTGACGTTAAAGCCCGGAAAACGCACCATTATATTTTCTAATGCCGTTTGTAAAATTTCAGGTTCAACCTCTTCCTTTAATTCAATACAACAACGGAAAATATTTGACCACTTAGACGTGTTTTGACCGGGAAAAAGTATACCTGCATTATCAAGTCTGAGCCAACCGGAAGATTGACGTGTACGTATTTCCGACATTCAAAACACCTCACTTTCATTTCAAGGGCATATATGATAATTATACATATATATAGATGCGTTTGCAACAAAAATATATTAAAACATTTTACTAAAAAAAGTTTGTGAGCTTAGCTTATACGGTCTGTTGAATCTGCCAAGCTCATATAACGGGGAGCCGACGGAAAGCACGTTTACACTTTCTCTGCAGGAAAGAGTTATTTTATACCCCTTTTCACTTATAAGCTCGGCAAGTAAATCATTGCGTATTCCGTAAGGATAGGCAAAGATAGTCGGCACGTCGCCTGTAAGCTCTGTGTACAGTTCTCCGAATTTTTCCAAATCAGTATTAATAAAGCTTGTGTATTGAGAATTTGTTTCCGTTTGAAGCTTTGCAGCACCTCGTCTGTTGCTCAAAGAGTGCAAATTGTAGGTGTGGCAGCCGATTTCTACAAGAGGATTATTATAAAGGTTTTTAATATCGCTTTTATTAAGATACGCGTAACGGTCATCGTTATCGTTATTTTCTGTATAAAGTACGGTAAGCGCACCGACAACGTTGACGTTAGCGGGGAAATTATATTCCTCAAGCAGAGGCAAAACCTTTGTCAGAAAGGTTTTTTGCCCATCGTCAAAGGTTATGCACACGCATTTTTTGGGCAGAGGTACACCTCTTTCGGTAAAATCTCTGAGCTGCTTAAAGGAGATAGGAACAATATCGTTTTCCTTCAGATATTCAAAATCTTCTTTTAAAACACTTAAGGGAATGGCATAATCGCCTAAAATATTTTTATCCTCAGTAATTTGATGATACATTATTATAGGTACCGGTACGCCACTCTTTGCCGAGGCGCTTATAATAGGGGAAACGGTGCTTACTACTGCGCCGCTAAGCAGCAAAAAGCATATAATAACAGTTAAAATTGAAAGCTGCTTAAACGTAAAAATTCTGAACATATTAATCACCCGAAAAAATTATATGAAAATTTTTTTGAGTTTTTGCAAACAAATGTTTGCTTTTTTTGAAAATATGTGATATTATGTAGATTAGAAAAAGAATATTTGTTCGGAAGGTGATTTTTTGGAACCTATTAATGATACACAAAAAAGAATATACGAGTTTTTAGTGGAGCGTTCTCAGGATGGTGTTCCACCGTCGGTGCGTGAAATCGGTGCGGCAGTCGGACTCAAATCCACGTCATCTGTTCAGGCAAATCTTGACGCTCTTGAAAAAGCAGGCTATATTGAAAGAGATCCTCTTCTTAAGAGGTCAATTCGTATTTTAGGTCAGGCAGAAAACGTTACTCACGTGCCACTTATCGGCACAGTTACTGCAGGGATGCCTATTCTTGCAGTTGAGCAGATTGAGGGCTATATTCCCTATACCGGCAGAGTTTCAAGAGACAAGCCTCTTTTTGCGCTTCGCGTAAGAGGTGAAAGTATGCTCTGGGCAGGTATACTCAACGGTGATATTGTAATTGCCGAAAAGACACCTTATGCCGCCAATGGCGAAATCGTTGTTGCCATGCTTGAGGACGAGGCAACGGTTAAACGTTTTTATAAGGAGGACGGTCACTTCCGTCTCCAGCCTGAAAACGATGAGTTTGAGCCTATTATTACTAACGAGGTTGTGATTTTAGGTAAGGTTGTGGCTCTTGTAAGATATTATTGAGTAAAAATAAAATCGGTCCTTGTTCTTTTTTGAACAGGGACCGATTTCCTTATGTACTTATTATAGCACAAAAAATTCAATAAAACAAGACTTGTATGTACGCTTTTCTTGTAGTAAAATGCAAGAAGATATTATTATAAAGGGGATTATGCTTTGTTTTCAAAGGATATGATTTTTGAAGAGCAAAAGTTTAACGAGGTAAAGAGCTTTCTCGAAAGTGAAATAGTCCGTCTCGGTGAGCTTATTGAAGAGTACAAAAGAGATATTAAAATTCAAGGTGAGGATTTTAATATGGATAACCCAAACGGTGGTATGTACTCAGGTATGGAGCTTACGGAAATTCATCACGATATGGAAAAGAAGATGCTTTATTCTCAAGAGGCGCTTAACGATATCGCTTTTTTTGAGAAGCTTAAGTCATCTCCGTATTTTGCCCGTGTGGATTTTAAAATCGAGGGCGCTCTTAAGGAAAAAACAGTATATATCGGTCTTCGTACACTTCAGGATCCCGACACCTTTCAGATGTACGTTTGTGACTGGCGCGCTCCTGTTGCCTCTCTCTTTTACGAGGATTTTGAGGATAAGGCGTATTTTGATGCACCAAAGGGCAGGATATACGGTGATTTACTTTTAAAAAGGCAGTATAAATTTAAGGATGGGTGCCTCTATTACTACGTGGATAGCGACGTTAAAATAGACGATGATATTTTAAGAGACGTGCTTTCCTCTTCTTCAGGTGAGCATCTTAAGGTTATTGTTAACAGTATTCAACGTGAGCAGAACAAGGCAGTCAGGTATACAGACAGTGAGAATCTTCTCGTTACAGGCCCTGCAGGTAGCGGCAAAACCTCTGTGGGCTTCCACAGACTTGCATTCCTTCTTTACAGGAACAGAAACGAGCTTTCCTCTGCAGAGATAGTTATGTTCTCTAACAGCAATATTTTCTCAAGCTACGTTGCAGATATTATTCCTGAGCTTGGCGAGATGCCCATAAATTATGCAACCTTTTACAGTATTTTCTCTGCAGAGCTTCCAACTTTTAACGTAAGTGATTATTATTCTCTTGCAGATGAAATTATTAATGGCAACACTTCTCGTAAAAGCTCTGCCTCAATAAAAATGGGCAAGGAATTCCTTAAGTTTATTGATAAAGAGGGCAATTGCATAGAGCCTGTATTTGAGAATATCTGTTATGGCAGAGACGTTATTATATCAGACGAGGCTCTTCTTGAGCGTTTTATTTCCGATGGAGATATTACAGTTAAAATGAAGGGTGAACGTCTTTGTGCCTTTGCGCAAAATATAATAGATGAATATTTTGAAGAAAACAAAAAAGAGATATATAACGATCTTGACGATATAACCTCTATAGACGAGGACACTCAAAAGGCAATAAGGAAAGCAAAACGAGATATTAAGCAAAAATCGGTGGAAATGATAAAAAATGCCACGCTGGTTGATCCTGTTATCTTGTACTTTAAGCTTTTGGGACGTTTTGCAGAGCAAAAGAAGGATCCCACACTTATAGAAAGTGCCGTGTCCTTACACAAGGGCTACCTTGAGTTTGAGGACGCAATCGGAGTTGTTTATTTAAAAACGGTTTTAGGTACTTGTGCAGTGCTTTCAGGTGTAAAGCATATTCTTATTGACGAGGCACAGGATTTATCCTATGCCCAGCATCAGATTATCAAAAGGATGTTTCCTGCCGCAAGAGTTACGCTTCTTGCAGACGGGAATCAGGCAATTATTGACGGAGTAAATACCGTAAATGAGGAGGAGCTTGCAGAGCTTTACGGCGCAAAGCATCTTAAGCTCAACAAAAGCTACCGTTCCACAGAGCAGATCAACGAGTTTGCCTGTGCCTTGCTGCCCGATAATAAAAGATATGAGATTTTCAAAAGAAGTGGTGAGGCAGTAGCACAGAAAAAAGGCAATACAGAGGATTTGTATGCATACGTTAAAGAGCAATACGAAGAGGGCAAAACCTTTGCCGTAATAACGAAAACTGCCCATCAGAGCAGAGTGCTTCACAAGGAGCCTATTAAATATCTTCCGAGCATAAGACTTTGTGATAACAAATCCTGCGAAATATCAAAGGCGCCTGTTGTAATGCCTCTTGCGCTTACAAAGGGACTTGAATTTGACAGCGTTGTTATTGCTGATGAAGGTGAGGGCTTTACGTCAAAAGGTAACGAAGGCTATTTGTACCTTGCTTCTACAAGAGCACTTCACAAATTGACAGTTTTTACAACGTAAAAAATGGGCTGAAACGAAAGTTTCGGCCCATTTTATAGTGTTGTATGATTTTAATATTACGTTTTATGAATTACTAATTGCCTCGTTTATCCTGCTCCTTGTGTCAAGAAGCCATTGCGCCTCGTGAGGATATGTCTTAAAGGTTAAGGGAATATCTAACCCTTTTTCAATCAGAGCAAGAGTAAATTTGCGACCTCTTTTTTCTTCAAGCAGATTAAGTGCCCTTAAGTCCTGCATAGCATCAAGGAAAACCTTGTGACGAAGAGAGTTAAGAGGCGTGCCGTCCTTACCGGGATAAACAACGTAGGAGTCGCCTGAAGGGAATGCACCGTTTGCATCTGTAATTTTGAATGGGTCAATAGGGAAACGTGAATACTGGCTGTACCAAAAGTTGTGACCCCATTGCAAAAAGCCTTGCGCTTTGTACTTGTAAAGCAGAATACCAAGTATCCTGTTTCTTTGAGAGGGCTCTGCAAACATTCTGTTTGGCAAAAAGTCCTTTGTTTGACCGCAACAGTGGTAGGTCCAGAAGTTTTTTACTTCTTTTCTGAATTCATCTGCATGCCCAACGGAGCAAACAGGTGTTTTTACAAGCCCGTTTTTATAATATTGAATATCGGAAAGCGCATCAAAATTATTATAGTCAGGGAAAAGACGGTGGATTGTGTCCGCCGCTTTTTTGTAGCTATCTAACTGTTTTTCGTTAGGCTCGTCGGAAACGTGAATCCAACAACGCTTTTTTATACCAAGCTTTTTAACCTCTTTGTTGAACTCCTTTGCGAAGGCTTCAAGGAAATCCACGTATTTCTTGCCACTTGCCTTTGTTTCCCAACCAAAAATTTTTTCTTCCTTGCCAT
>X40_Bactrian_Camel__coassemble_151_pt1 | contig 12746 bp, 8 predicted proteins | sample X40_Bactrian_Camel__metabat2_low_PE_002 | metagenome-assembled genome bin X40_Bactrian_Camel | reverse complement strand
TTTGTCCGTTCTGCATCTTTTTTTCCTATCCCCGAAAAGAGGCTGTAAAAAAACTGTCGTTTTTTACAGCCTCTTCATTTTATTCTTCAAAAAGCGGCGTTGAGAAATATCTTTCCGCCGTATCCGGAAGCACTGCGACAACAGTTTTGCCTTTTCCTAATTTCTTTGCAAGCTTAACTGCTGCCGCAACGTTAGTACCGCTTGATATACCACAAAGTATGCCTTCCTTTTTTGCAAGGTCCTTTGCAGTGTTTAATGCTTCTTCGTCGGTAACGATACAAATATCACTATATATTTCAGTATTAAGAATAGGTGGGATAAGACCGTCACCGATGCCCATTTGTATATGTGTGCCGATGAGACCACCTGAAAGGATTGCAGCATCCTCAGGCTCAACTGCCCATATTTCAATATCGGGGTTTGCTTCTTTTAAGGTTTCACCGATACCCGTAAGCGTTCCGCCTGTGCCGATACCTGCACAGAAGCCGTCGATTTTTTTGCCGACCTGCTCAAGTATTTCTACTGCAGTACGCTTTCTTTGTATTTCTGCGTTGGCAGGATTCTCAAATTGCTGAGGAACAAAAACGTTACTGTTTTCCTCTTGCATTTTCAAAGCAAGCTGCAAACACTCATCAATACATTTGCCGATATTACCTGCATCGTGAACAAGCTTAACCTCAGCTCCGTAGTGCTTTACAAGCTTTCTTCTCTCTTCGCTTACAGAGTCAGGCATAATAATTATTGTTTTGTAGCCCTTTACTGCACCAACCAAAGCAAGACCGATTCCTTGGTTTCCGCTTGTAGGCTCAACAATTATTGTATCCTTATTTATTTTTCCTTCTTGCTCTGCACGGAGGATCATATTGTAGGCAGTTCTTGTTTTAATGGAGCCACCAACGTTAAGACCTTCGAATTTAACAAGAATTTCGGCACTGTTTTCGTCTACCATATGGTTAAGACGTATAACAGGAGTGTTGCCGATTGCTTCTAAAATATTATTGCAAATCATTAGTACACCTCAAGTTGTGTGTTTTGTATATTATATTTAATAAAAATAAATCGGTTACAAGTTTATCACAGTGAATCATATATTTCAAGAGCTTTTTATCAAGCTTAAAAGGTTATTGCAAAGTATATTTTCGAGCTGCTTTTCCTCTAATCCTAAAGAGAATAATCTTTTAAGCTCGTCCTTTTGACTCCAAATAGGGTAGTCGCTGCCAAAAATAATTTTATCCGTGCCGTATTTATTAATAAGCTTTTTTACTGTTGTGTCGGAGAGGAGATAAAACGAGGAGCAGGTATCAACGTAAAAATTATCGTATTTATGAAGCCTTTCTGTAGCCTCTTCCCAGCAGGACCAACCACCAAAATGAGCACCAATAACCTTTAAATTAGGAAAGCTTTTTAAGATGTTTTCTATTCTGTTTGGGTTAGAATTATCATATCTCGTGTCACCTGTATGAAGGAGTACGGGCAAATTGTTTTGTGAGCAAAAATCATATATCTCCATATTACCCTTACTGTCTGCCGTGCATTTTTGCATATCTGCATGAAGCTTTACACCGGGAAGTTCAAGAGACAGTAAATAATCAAAATCCTCTGCCATTGTTTTACTTTCGGGATGAAGTGCCCCAAAGCCAATAAATCTTTGAGGATGCTTATTTATAATATCCTTAAGGAATTTGTTCAGCCTTTGCGATTGATTTGCACTTGTTGCAACCATAGCAACAACGCATTTTTCCACGTCATTTTCATCGCATTGTTCAATAAGTGTATCAAGTCTGCCGTAGTAGGCAGTGTGAGGAATATCGTAAAAAATCTGAGTGGAGCTTGTAGCCGTATATGCAAGCTTATCAGGAAAAACGTGGCAATGTCCATCTATAATCCTATATTTTTTCATTTATAAGCCTTCTTTGAAAAGAAAGTCGGACACAGTAGATGTAGTCCGACTTTGATTATGTTTTGTTTATGCGTTTTCAGCCTTTTGTTGATTGTACATTTCAATTGAGCTTTCACGCATTTTGTATTTAAGGATTTTACCTGCAGCATTCATAGGGAACTCATTTACAAACAAGAAGTATTTAGGAACCTTATGCTTTGCAATAGATGCGTAGCCGTATTCCTTCATTTCCTTTTCGTCTGCCTTTTCGCCTTTGTGAAGGATAATCCAAGCGCAACACTCTTCACCGTATTGCTCATCAGGAACACCAACAACCTGTACGTCACGAACCTTAGGATTAGTAAGGTAAAATTCTTCAATTTCACGTGGGTAAAGGTTTTCGCCACCACGTATAATCATATCCTTAAGTCTGCCCGTAACCTTGTAGTAGCCGTCAGGCGTTCTCATACAAATGTCACCTGAATGGAGCCAACCGTCACTGTCTATTGCTTGTGCAGTAGCCTCAGGCATTTTGTAGTAGCCTTTCATAATGTTAAAGCCACGTGCCACAAATTCACCGCTTTGACCGTCGGGAAGCTCAAGCCCTGTTTCAGGGTCGATAATCTTACATTCAATTCCGGGGAATGCGCTGCCTACAGTTTCAACACGGTGGTCAAGATCCTCGTTTACTTCACCCATAGTACAACCGGGAGAAGCCTCTGTCTGACCGTATACAGAGATAATTTCACGCATATTCATCTCAACAGATGCACGTCTCATAAGGTCTGCAGGGCAGTTAGCACCTGCCATAATACCCGTTCTCATATAAGAGAAATCTGTTTTCGCAAAATCAGGATGGCTGAACATTGCAATAAACATTGTAGGAACACCGTTGAAGCAGGTTATACGCTCATCGTTAACACAGGCAAGAGAGGATTTTGGTGAGAAATAGGGGATAGGATAAAGCGTACCGCCGTGTGTCATCATAGATGTCATTGAAAGCACCATACCAAAGCAATGGAACATAGGCACCTGAATCATCATACGGTCTGCAGTAGATAAATCCATTCTGTCACCGATAGTCTTACCGTTATTTACAATATTACGGTGTGTAAGCATAACGCCCTTCGGGAAGCCTGTTGTACCTGATGTGTACTGCATATTACATACGTCGTCAGGCTTAACGAGGGATGCACGTCTGCGTACCTCTTCACGAGGTACGAGAGCAGAGCGAGATAACATCTGTTCCCAGGTGAGACAACCGTCCATATCAAAGCCTACCGTAACAACGTTACGAAGGAAAGGTAATTTTTTGGAATATAAAGGTGAGCCGGGCTCAAGCTCTTTAAGCTCAGGACAAAGCTCTTCTATAATTTCCTTGTAGTTAATATCCTTGCAGTATTCTATCATAACAAGCGTATGAGTATCAGACTGCTTAAGGAGATATTCTATTTCGTGGATTTTATACGCTGTGTTAACAGTAACAAGAACTGCACCGATTTTAGTTGTTGCCCAGAAGGTAACAAACCATTGAGGAACGTTAGTTGCCCAAATAGCAACGTGGTCACCGGCTTTAACACCAAGGGATATCAAAGCTGCTGCACATTCATCAACGTCACGGCGGAATTGCTCGTAGGTTCTTGTATAATCAAGAGTAGGGTACTTGAAGGCATATTGATCAGGGTAATTTTCTGCCATTGTGTCAAGCACGTCGGAGAAGGTTGCATCAATAACGTCATACTTTTTCCAAATAAAAGTACCTGTCTTATCGCGATTATAATACGCTTTGTCGTAAGACTTCTTTTCTCTGCCTAAAGAGGAAACGTAGTTAGTAAAATGTGTAAGAACAATATCTGCATCACTAATTTCTTCATTCCATGCAGCACAAATGAAGCCTTCGTAATTAAGAGATGAAAGAGAATTAATTAACTTTTCTACGTCAAGGTCACCTTCACCAATTAAAACGGTTTTGCCGTCCTTCATATCACCAAGACGGACGTATTTAATATACGCGCCAAGATTCTTAATTGTTGTTTCTGCAGTTTCACCTGCATCAAAGTAAGTGCCTCTTACGTTCCAGGAAACACCGATAGCAGCAGAAGCAAAATAGTTAATTATACCAATAACGTTTTCCGTTCTTGCAAGGTAACCTACAGTTTCAAATAAAATATTAACGTCTGTTGACTCTGCACGTTTGATAGCAGCGGAAATTTTATTTTCCAGTTCTTCAAATGAGGTTTTTTCCTCTGTGCGTACAATTACGTTTTCTATGCCTGAAGCAGCTGCCATATTTACGTATTTTTCAATAAGCTCGGCAGTTGTTTCGTCGCTTTCAATAGGGTAAGGCATACGAAGTGCCGAAACGGTAAGACCTCTGTTAACAAGCTTTCTTTTAGCATCGGCAATACGGTCACGTCTTAAAATACTGTCGTGATGATTGCTTCTTTCCTTTAAAGCGTCGTATATCTCGAAGCCTTCAAAGCCATAGTCAAAGGCATAGCGACACGTATCAAGAAAGGATGCTCGACTTACGTTTTTAGTCGAAAATACAATTTTCATCTTATGCCTCCTCAAATACGATTTTGTTTAAAGCATTAATATACGCTCTGATGCTTGCTGCAACGATATCCGTTGACGTGCCGTTACCGGAGTAAAGCTTTCCGTTGTTACGAAGCCTTACGAGTGCAGAGCCAAGAGCCTCTTTGCCTTCTGTAACGGACTGCACCTGGAAATCGTCAAGCTCGTAGTGGTGGCCGATACATTGCTCAATAGCACGGAAAACAGAGTCGATAGGGCCGTCACCGTTACTAACGCCACAGATAATTTCATCGTTACATTTTAAAGTAACCTGAGACATAGAGCTGGACATATTACTGCTTGTTGTTGTATATGTTTCAAAGTGATAGGTTGAAGGTGCCTGCATAGCAGAGCTTGCAATAATTGCCTCAAATTCCTTGTAGCCAAGGGCACCTTTCTTTTCGCAAACCTGCTTTGCAACCTTAAATACGTTGCCTATATCAGCATCAGAAAGCTCGTAGCCCAATACAGAAGCTGCCTGAGAAACCTGTGCAAGAGTAGAGTCGGAATCAATAAGTATTCTCTTTCCTTCACTTACTGTTTTTGCACTGTCGTATGCATCGTGGCTGATACAAGCCACAATATCTTCTATACTTGAATGTATTTTTGTGCTGTTGAGCTTGATTTCTGCATTGAGCTGTGCACCACAAGCGTTAATAGCATCAGATATTTTACCTGTGAGAAGTGCATTTTCACCAACCATTGCACACTTGAGGCCGTCTGCACCATTTTTAATTGCTGCAAAAGCAGCTGCAACTGCCATACTGATTTTATCTGATACCTGAACGTAAACAGGAATGCTTACGTTAGCTTTTATTTTTGATACTAATTCTGCAATATCATCTGGTGTAGAAGCACCTGCATCATCGCAAATTGTTATAACGTTAGCACCGTTTGCCTCTGCTTCTTTCACAACAGTAATAAGGAAATCCTCATCGGCTCTTGTTGCATCAAGGGCAGAGAATTCAACGTCTGAGCATAATGCTTTAGCTTCTTTAATAAGTGTTGAAATTTTTTCAAGCATCTTTGCCTGCTTTACGTGGTATGTGTACTCCATCTGAATGGTAGACACAGGAAGCTCTATCTGAAGACGTGGCTTTTTTGCATCCTTGATGCAGTCCCAAGCGATAGCCATCTCTTCACTATTGAAGCCAACAGGAATTGCCAATACAGCATTTTGTATATTTTGAGCAATTGTTTTGTAAATGATTTTGTCCTCGCGAGGAGATTTAACTGCAGGGAATTCAATTACCTCTGCACCGATTTTATCAGCACAGCCTGCAATAGCAGATTTTTCACGGAAAAGCAAGGAAACCTCTCTGTCCTCTGAAATCTTTTTAAGTGTGATGTCTGAAATCTTAATCTCTTTCATTACAAAAACTCCTTCTTGATATTTCTTTATCTGTAGTTCGTTTGATTTTTTACTTTGAGGGAAAACGAAAACCCGTCTCAAAGCCTTTTTGCTTTGAGACGGGTGTAAATAACTTAACACTCGCGGTACCACTCAAATTGCAGATAAAACCTGCCACCTTATCGAAGTCCGACAACTTCTATGCACTAACGTAGCAAACACGGGATACCCTACACATTTTCACTTCAGGCTTCCGGCTCGGAAGGGAGAGGTACAAGCTCTATATAATCAGTTCACACCAACCACTGACTCTCTGGATACATCCGTCTTGCCCATTCTTCTTCAACGCTTTAATATTGATTTTTTTGTATTTTACTATGACAAAGCCAAAATGTCAAGCGTTATAATGCAATATTTTTGTTTTTTGTAGCATATTTTAAATAATACATTATAATATATATGAAATTTGTGCGATTTGCTTTTCAAAAACGGCACTTTTTTATTGTAAAACTATTGACAGACAAGTTCATTTGTGATAATCTTTTACCAAATTAAAATATCACAAGTAAAAACTATGACGAAGACGGTAGAAAATGTAGTCTTTCAGAGAGTTGGCGGTCGCTGCGAGCCAATAGAACTTGTTTTCAAAACCTATCCCTTCCGAGTTGAAGAACCGAACGTTTTTCCAGTAGGCCTCTTTCGAGTATGCTGCGTTAGTGCATCGGGGTTGATTGACCTTAAGAGGCAGGTTTATCCTGCAACTTGAGTGGTACCGCGGATAATTTTATTCGTCTCAAGGTGAAACGAGGGTTTCATTTTGAGGCTTTTTTATTTGTGTTTTTTGATTGACTATTTTCCTGAAAGGGTGAGATTATGGTAGACAATTCTTATGAAAACAAATTAGTAGAGGTGTCAAGCCGAATTAAAGAGCTTCGCGACATCTATAGCTTATCCGACGTTGAAATGGCAGAAAAAACAGGCGTCAGCATAGAGGAATACCGTGCATACGAAGATGGTACGGACGATATGCCGTTCTCCTTTGTTCATAAGTGTGCTCTCGCTTTTGGCGTTGAGCTTACAGATCTTCTTGAAGGTCAGAGTGCAAAGCTCACAACCTATAACGTAACAAGAAGAGGCAAGGGTCAGACAACTGCTAACGAGGAAGGCATTCTCATTCAGAACCTTGCTCCAAAATTCAAAAACAAACTTGCTAATCCGTATTGGGTTAAGTACGAATATTCAAGTGAGCTTCAGACGAAGCCAATTGAAGTTACAACGCACTCAGGACAGGAGTTCGACCTTGTTATAAAGGGCGCTCTTAAGATTCAGGTAGGGGATCACATTGAGATTCTTCACGAGGGCGACAGTATTTTTTACAATAGCTCCATTCCTCACGGTATGATTGCCGTTGACGGCGAGGATTGTCTTTTCTTAGCAATGGTTATGGCAGAGGACGAGAAGCTTGCCGATACACATATGAGCTCCGTTAACACAGGCAAATCTACTGCAGAGGAAAAGCTTATCTGCGATAAATTCATCACAACTACCGTTGATGAAAACGGTGTTTGCGATAGTATTAAATTTGCAAACGAAGATAAATTTAATTTTGCGTTTGATATTGTTGACGAGATTGGCAGAAATTATCCTGAAAAGGTAGCAATGATTCACATTGCCGAGGATATGACCGAGCGTAAATTTACTTTTAAAGAAATCAAAGAATATTCTTCACAAGCTGCAAACTATTTCAAATCCTTAGGCATCAAAAAAGGTGACAGAGTTCTTCTTGTGCTTAAGCGTAATTATCAGTTTTGGTTTGCAATTCTCGGTCTTCACAAGTTAGGTGCAGTTGCAATCCCTGCAACAAATCAGCTTGTTGTACACGATTATGAGTACAGATTTAATGCAGCAGGTGTCAGTGCAGTCGTTGTTACTGCAGACGGCAATGCAACAGATTATATCGACGAGGCACAAAAGAATTGTCCGTCACTTAAAACAAAAATCGTTGCAAACGGCGAAAAAGACGGATGGCATAATTTTGATAAGGAATTCGGTCTTTTCAGCAGACGTTTTGTTCGTGAGGATTCTTCCGCATGCGGAGATGATCCGATGATTATGTTCTTCACGTCAGGTACAACAGGCTATCCAAAGATTGCAACACATAGCCACAAGTATCCGTTAGGCCATTTCATTACTGCAAAATATTGGCATTGTGTTCAGCGTGATGGTGTTCACTTCACCATTTCTGAAACAGGCTGGGGTAAGGCTCTTTGGGGTAAGCTTTACGGTCAATGGCTTTGTGAGGGTTGCGTTTTCGTATATGACTTTGATCGCTTCGATGCATCAAAAATCCTTCCTATGTTTGCAAAGTACAACATAACAACCTTCTGTGCACCACCAACAATGTATAGGATGCTCATAAAGCAAGATATTTCACAGTACGATTTATCGTCAATCATCCACGCAACAACAGCAGGTGAGGCGCTTAACCCTGAGGTATTTAAGCAGTTCGAAAAATCAACGGGCTTACGTATCCATGAGGGCTTCGGTCAAACGGAAACAACTCTTTCTATCGCTAATCTCAACGGTACGAAGATTAAAATCGGTGCTATGGGTAAACCGACTCCTCTTTACGATATCGATATCGTTGACTCCGACGGCAAATCTGTTGCAGATGGTGAAACAGGTGAAATTTGCGTGAGATTAGACGAGTCAACACCTTGTGGTCTTTTCCTTGGTTATTATGCCGATGAGGACAAAACAAACGAGGTTTTACACGATGGTCTTTATCACACAGGCGATACTGCTTGGCGAGATGAGGACGGCTACCTTTGGTACGTTGGTCGTGTTGATGACGTTATCAAGTCATCAGGCTACCGTATCGGACCTTTTGAGATAGAGAACGTTATTATGGAGCTTCCATACGTTCTTGAGTGTGGTGTTTCTGCTGCTCCTGACGAGGTTCGTGGTCAGGTAGTTAAGGCAAGTATCGTTCTCACAAACGGCACTGAGCCAACTGAAGAGCTTAAGAAGGAAATTCAGGATTACGTTAAGAAAAACACAGCTCCTTATAAATATCCGAGAATCATTGTTTTCAGGGATGAGCTTCCAAAAACAATAAGCGGAAAAATTATGAGAAATAAGCTTTAATTAATTTAACAATATATACAAAAAAACTATTGACTTTTTATTGCAATTGTGGTATCTTTGAGAAAATCAAATATAAAGGCGTTGAAGAAAAGGGCGCAGTACACTAAGCTTTTAGAGAAATGACGGTTGGTGCAAGTCATAGCAAGGTTTCTGTTGTTTGTAGTTTCCGAGCCGGGAGGAAGAAAGGCGTTCGCTTAGTAGAACCTCTCCGTGATTGCTGCGTAAATGCATAGAGGTTGCTTGACCTTGAGAGTGGCAGTTTTTACTGCAATTTGAGTGGTACCGCGGGTTAAATTTTAACTCGTCTCAAAGATTATCTTTGGGACGGGTTTTTATATTTTGTCCCATAAAAACAGGAGGAAGAATCAATGGATAAAATGACGGGACTTGATTTTAAAATCAAGGAAATGGCCGCCAGAATCAAAGAACTTCGCGAAATTGAGGGCTACACTGCTGCACAAATGGCAGAAAAAACAGGTGTAGACGAGGCAGAATATCTTTCTTGCGAAAATGGTGAGAGCGATCTTAACTTTGCTTTCATTTATCGTTGTGCATTAGCCTTTAACGTAGACGTAACAAGCATCATAGAGGGTAGCACACCAAAGCTTACAAACTACGTCTTTACAAAGGCAGGTAAAGGGCAAAAAATCGAAAAAGCTCACGGTATGACTTACTTTAACCTTGCAGCAAAATTCAAAAATAAAATTGCCGAGCCTCTTTTTGTTGAGGCAACGTATAGTGAAGAGAATCAGAATAAGGATATTGAGCTTACCTCTCACGATGGTCAGGAGCTTGATATCGTTATTGAGGGTAAGCTTAAGGTTCAGGTTGGTGAGCACTCAGAGGTGCTTGGTCCCGGCGACAGCATTTATTATGATTCCTTAACACCTCACGGTATGATTGCCGTAGACGGCAAGGATTGTACCTTCTATGCTATTGTTCTTAATCCATCAGGTGAGCCTATTCCTGAGCTTCAACCTGCAAAGACTGTTAAGGATACAAAGTCATCTGTTAAGGATACAAAAGAGCGTATATACAAAAAATACGTTGACGTTATTGAGAACGAGAACGGTACTCCAACGTCAATTACCTTCAAAAACACAGAAAAATTCAATTTTGCTTTTGATCTTGTTGACGAGCTTGCAGACAAAGAGCCTGAAAAGCTTGCAATGCTCCATATTTCAAGAGATAAAACCGAAAGACGCATTACCTTCAAGGATATGAAAAAAGGCTCTGCTCAGGCAGCAAACTATTTCAAATCTCTCGGCATCAAAAAGGGCGACAGAGTTATGCTTGTTCTCAAGCGCCATTATCAGTATTGGTATGCAATGATCGGTCTTAACAAGCTTGGTGCAATTGCAATTCCTGCGCCAAATCAGCTTCAGGAGCACGATTTTGAGTATCGTTTCCAGGCTGCAGGCGTAAAGGCAATTATTTGTACTGCAGATGGTGACACTGCTCATCAGGTAGATTTGGCAGCAAAAACCTGTCCTTCTCTTGAACATAAGATTATTGTTAACGGCAATAGAGACGGTTGGAGAAACTTCGACGAGGAAAGAGTTCTTTTCAGCTCTCATTACGAAAGAGGCAAGGATGCTCCCGGTGGAGATGACCTTATGCTTATGTTCTTCACGTCAGGCACAACAGGTTATCCGAAGATTGCTGCTCACAACTATAAATATGCCCTGGGACATTTCCATACTGCAAAGTATTGGCACAACGTTGACCCCGATGGCTTACATTTCACAATTTCCGACACAGGCTGGGCAAAATCAATGTGGGGTAAGCTTTACGGTCAGTGGCTTTGCGAGGCTGCAACCTTTGTTTACGATTTTGATAGGTTTGATGCGGCAGACATTTTACCAATGTTTGCAAAGCATCACATCACAACCTTCTGTGCACCACCAACAATGCTCAGAATGATGATAAAGCAGGATATTTCAAATTACGATTTCTCATCTGTTAAGCATATGACAACTGCAGGTGAGGCTCTTAACCCGGAGGTTTACCGTCAATTTGAAAAAGCAACGGGCCTTCAGATACTTGAGGGCTTCGGTCAGACGGAAAGTACAATGATTATCGGTAATATGACCGGCGCAGACCATAAAATTGGTTCAATGGGTAAGCCTGCTCCTATTTATGACGTTAAGCTTGTTGATAACGAGGGCAATGAGGTTCCCGTTGGTGAAAACGGTGAAATTGTTGTTAACGTTAAAGACGGTGCTCCTTGTGGCTTGTTCACAGGCTACTATAATGACGAGGCAAAAACCAAAGAGGTTTGGCACGATGGCTTCTATCATACAGGTGACGTTGCCTGGCAGGATGAAGACGGCTTCTATTGGTACGTTGGCCGTGTTGATGACGTTATTAAGTCATCAGGCTACCGTATTGGACCTTTCGAGATAGAAAGTGTTATTATGGAGCTTCCATACGTTCTTGAATGTGGCGTTTCTGCTGCTCCTGACGAGGTTCGTGGTCAGGTTGTTAAGGCAAGTATTGTTCTTGTTAACGGCACGGAGCCAACAGATGAGCTTAAAAAGGAAATTCAGCAGTACGTTAAGGAGAAAACTGCTCCTTACAAATATCCACGAATTGTTGTGTTCAGAGATGAGCTTCCAAAAACAACAAGTGGCAAGATTATGAGAAACAAATTATAATTCAAAGAGGTGATTTGATGCAAAGTAAACGCATAACTTTATTCGCAGGGCACTACGGCTCAGGCAAAACAAATATTGCAGTTAACTACGCTTTGTATCTCAAGTCACTTGGCAATGCAGTAGTAATTGCAGACCTTGATATCGTTAATCCGTATTTTCGCACAAGAGATAGCATAAATGAACTGACAAATGCAGGTGTACGCCTCATTTCGTCTGAGTTTGCATCTTCAAACGTAGATTTACCTGCGTTGCCACAGGATGTGTATTCTATCCTTGATAATCGTGGCGAAAGTGCTATAATGGATATTGGTGGCGATGACAGAGGAGCCTATGCTCTTGGTCGCTATGCCGATGCAATCAAGGAAGAAAACGATTACGAAATGCTTTTCGTTTTCAATAAATATAGGCCTCTCACACCAAATGCAGAATCTGCACTTGAAATAATGCGAGAGATTGAAAACGCTTGTAAAATTAAATTTACTGCTATTGTAAACAATTCAAACCTTGGAGAGATTACTACTCCGGAGGACGTTATCAGTTCAGTTTCAGAGGCAGAAAGACTTAGTGAAATATCTGCTCTACCTGTCAAAATGACAACTGTTCATCATACTTTAGTTAATAATCTCAACGGAAAGATTTCAAACCTGTTTCCGCTGACTTTACAAAATAAGATAGTGTAAGAGTTTTACTCTTGAATGGAGGCAGAAAAATGGCAAAAGTAACGTTTGCAGAAAATGTATGCAAGGGCTGCGGTTTATGTGTAACTGCTTGTCCAAAGAAGATTGTGGAGCTTGACTCTGCAAAGCTTAACGCAAAGGGGCATCATCCTGCTCATTGTGTTGATGAGAGTCAGTGTATCGGTTGTGCTTTCTGCGCAACAATGTGTCCTGATTGTGCAATCACGGTTGAAAGGTAAGGTGAAATAAATGGGTGAAAAAGTTTTAATGAAAGGTAACGAGGCTATTGCTGAGGCTGCTATCAGAGCAGGCTGTATGCACTACTTTGGTTATCCTATCACACCTCAGACAGAAATCGCAGCTTATATGGCAAAGCGAATGCCAAAGGTAGGTGGCGTTTTCCTTCAGGCAGAAAGTGAAATTGCTGCCGTTAATATGGTTCTTGGTGTTGCCGCAAC
>X40_Bactrian_Camel__coassemble_149_pt1 | contig 12813 bp, 9 predicted proteins | sample X40_Bactrian_Camel__metabat2_low_PE_002 | metagenome-assembled genome bin X40_Bactrian_Camel | reverse complement strand
CATTTTCGCAAGGTGGTTGCATTATTGTGGGCATAATAGCGTTTTTCCCCTTCTTTTTTGGAGAAAGCTTGTACCAATCTTGTATAAAAATAGGCACAAGAGGCTCCTTTTTTACGTTTTCCATAACGCTTTCTATATGCGTTTTACCAACAAAAACAGATTGATCCGGCCAGTTTGAAAAGTTTAAACCAACGTTAAAATCAGTGTAATTTTCGTTATCGGAGGTTACGTTAAATCTGTTCATAAAAACGGCTTTTCCGCGTACCTCTTTCAGTGTGGGAATTTCGTTTTTTTGATACCAAAAGGACGTGTTCAAATACTTCTCAAAAAGAGTGTCAAAGGTGCTTTCCGCAGAGTCGCCCGCATCTCTTTTTATGCTTATTATAAGCGTCTCAGACGGGTTGCTTTTCAGGAATTTTTCGCACTCTGAAATTACATCTTCAAGAAGCAGTAAACCCTTATGTGATGCGGTTTTGAAGCATTTTGCACTACTGTGAACAAGACGTAGCTTGTCGCCGTATTTTTCTACTCTCAGGTCAAGAAAACGCACGCCGATTTTTAACTGCTGTGGGATACTCAAGGACTGGCATTTTGCAAAATACGGGAACTGCACAAAGCGTGTCGCACTGTCGTGTGTACCCGGTAAATTTATTTCTGAAATTATTGTTTCATCGGGAAGCATTTTCATCCAATTGTTCATAAAAACCTCACAAAAAGCACTTTCTTGAGAAAGTGCTTTTTACTTTGCACCGTCGTGAGTAAATACAACAGCAACTGTTTTAAATAAAATTTTAATATCGTAAATAATTGACCTGTTGTTGATATACTCCATATCAAAAACGATTTTTTCCTCAGGCTTAAGGTCATATCCGCCGTTCACCTGCGCGAGTCCCGTAAGACCGGGGGTTACACACAATCTGTGCTTAAAGCCGTGAATATATTTTTCGAACTCTTCGTAAAAGCAATCTCTTTCGGGACGGGGACCGACGAAGCTCATTTTACCCGAAAGGATACACAATAACTGCGGAAGCTCGTCCAGACGAGTGTTTCTTAAAATTCTGCCTATAGGAGTGATTCTCGGGTCATTTTCACCGGCACTCCATTGGGCTCCGTTAATTTCGGAATCCTTTATCATGGTACGGAATTTTACGATTTTGAAGGGCTTACCGTTTTTGCCCAGTCGTTCTTGAGTATAAATAGCAGGTCCCTCTGACGTAGCTTTTACGATGATTGCAATTATAATCATCGGTAACCAAAGAAGTGCAAGTGCACAGAAGGAAGCAACAATATCAAAGATGCGTTTAACGATTTTATAAAAAAGATTGCCGCTTATTTGCTTTGGTGCATCGACAAAAAACTCCTTGTCGGTTTCGTAGGGGACAATGATTTGATTATCTTCTGCAACAAGCTGGCAGGAACTAACGTCTGTAGCCACACCAAATTCTCCTTAAATCATATTTTGGAAACGTATCTGTGAAAGGTCACAATACTTCACAATAATCCTTGTATGTTATTTTAGTACATAAATCAAATTTTGTCAACATAAGCGGTCATTATTATATAAATATATATTATTATATTGATTTTTCATTATTATTGTGATAAAATTCAAAAAGTATAATGTTGTTTTATGCCCAAAATAAGAAGAGGTTTTTATAATATGGAGAACTTAATTAAGTTTTTTAAAAAGCATATCAAATGCGTGGCGATAATTTCCGACGTTTTATCGTTTCTTATAGCATACGTTGTATCAAGCTACCTGAAGTTTGATGCGCCGATTCTTTTTGAGGAATGGTTTGCAGGAAATATGTACTATATTTTTGCAGTAGACGTTGTTGTGACCATCGTTATGTTTTCGATCTTCAAAATACACAAAATTATGTGGCAATACGTTGTTGTGTCCGATTATATGAAGCTTGTCAGGGCATACGCCATCGGTAAGCTAATTACCTGCGCCGTGTTCTTTTATATATGGCTTTATCCCGTTTTCGGCGGTCAGAGGTACACGCGTTCATTCCTTACGTGGATGTTCATTTGCTCGTTTATAAGTCTCAGTTTAATTATGTTGGCAAGAATATTCGTTTTTGTCGGCTACAGAGAATGGCGCAAGCTTCTTGCAGATAAGAACTCAAAAGAGGTAAACAAAACAAACGTTATGATTGTCGGCGCAGGCAACGCAGCCTTCCGTCTTATCAATGAGCTTCAAAGACCAAGATTTGAACGGAAGTATAAAATCGTTGCCCTTATTGATGACAGTAAGCGTAAGCACGGCGAATATCTTTGCGGTATTCAGATTGTCGGCGGCAGAGAAAAAATTGAGGAAACTGTTTCAAAATATGACGTGGATGAAATTTTCTTTGCAGTACCTTCTGCTTCAGAAGAAACAAAGAGAGAAATTTTGCGTATATGTAACACAACGGGTTGTGTGCTTAAGACGTTGCCTAACATTGTGGAAATGGGCAAGGCAACGGACATAAGCACCGCACTTCGTAAGGTAGAATACACAGACCTTTTAGGCAGAGAGCAAATAAAACCGGATTTAACAAGGGTTTTTCAGCTCCTTGCAGACAAAACTGTTTTTGTTTCCGGTGGTGGCGGCTCAATCGGTAGTGAGCTTGTCCGTCAGATAGCAAGAAGCGGAGTTACAAAGCAGATTATAGTTTTCGATATTGCGGAAAACGGCGCTTACGACATTCAGCAGGAAATCAGGCGCAAATTCCCTGAGGTTAACCTTAAGGTGCTTATTGGCTCTGTGCGAGACTCAAGGAGGCTTGAGGAAATATTTGAGGAGTACAAGCCACAGGTTGTTTACCATGCAGCAGCACACAAGCACGTGCCTCTTATGGAGGATAGTCCAAAGGAAGCAGTAAAAAATAACGTGTTCGGTACACTCAATCTTGCTACTGTAGCCGATAAATACGGCGCAGAGCGTTTTGTTATGATTTCCACAGATAAGGCAGTTAACCCAACAAACGTAATGGGTGCCACAAAGCGTATTTGCGAAATGATTATTCAGTCCTTTAACAACAAATCAGACACAGAGTTTGTTGCGGTGCGCTTCGGTAACGTGCTTGGCTCTAACGGTAGCGTTATTCCGTTGTTTAAAGAGCAGATTGCAAACGGCGGCCCTGTTACGGTTACTCATCCCGATATAATCCGTTACTTTATGCTTATTCCTGAGGCAGTTTCTCTTGTGCTTCAGGCAGGAGCTAATGCTAAGGGCGGAGAAATATTTATTCTCGATATGGGCTCACCTGTAAAAATCAGCGAGCTTGCAGAAAATCTTATTCGTCTTGCAGGCTATACGCCCGGTGTGGATATGGAAATTAAGTATACAGGTCTTCGCGAAGGCGAAAAGCTTTATGAGGAGCTTCTTATCAGCGAGGAAGGTATACAGAAAACGGAAAAGGATCTTATTTACGTTGCCAAGCCAATGGAATTTGACGTGGAGCGTCTTTATAACAGAATTGCTTATGCGAAGGAGATTATGGAGGACGCCTCGTCAAGCGATATAGTGGAAATTATAAAGGAGCTTGTGCCAACCTTTGATCCGAATAACGAAAAATTCAAACCTAAAGAAAAAGTAAACGTTTAAAGAGGGGCAAAAATTTGAAGATTTTATATTTAACTGCGGATGGGTTTGACACTCCAAGCCCAAATAACCAAATGGCAGAGGTTATGATAAACGATTTTATCGATAACGGCTATGACGTTCATTTGATTCAAAGCAGACGAAAAAGACTTTTTCCCGATATTCCCGAGTCACTTGAGGGGAAACAAGGCTTTACCTGTGATATTGTTGACAGAAAGGTTATTGATAAAACAAATTTTATCAAAAGATACCTTGATGACGTTGCATACGCATTTTCTGCAATGAAATATTGGCGTAAGGTAAAAGATGCCGACGTTGTTTTCCTTCAGTCCAACGCAACCATTCTTTATCCTATGCTTTTGCTTAAGCTTTTTAAGCGCCTTCCAATACTTTACTGTATTTATGACGTGTGGCCGGGGCATGCATACGATATAGGCGTTGTTAAAAGCAAGCTTCTTTTCAATATTTTCAGGCTTCTTAATAAGCCTTGCTACAAAATGGCAAGTGCCATGTCCGTTCTTTCTGAGGATATGAAGCAAAAGGTTGTTGCAGAAGGAGCAAAGCCGGATAAGGTGCACGTTGTACCTGCCTGGTTCGACGTTAAGACTGCAAGAGAGGTTGCACCGGAGGAAAATAGATTTATTGCAAAATATAATATTCCGCAAGATAAGTTTTACGTTCAGTTTGCAGGAACCGTGGGCTACGTTTTTAATTATAAAACGGTTATAGAGCTTGCAAAACGTTTACAGGATGAAGAAAATATCAGAATTCAGATAGTCGGAGACGGAAACGTTAAGGATAAGTTTGTTGCCGAGGTTGAGGAGTTAGGCATAAGTAATATTGAGTTTTATCCTCTTCAGCCTATCGATATCGTTCCCGACGTTTACAGTGCTTGTAATTTGTGCATAATACCTTTGCAAAAAGGCGTTATAGGCAACGGTGTTCCAAGCAAGGCGCCTATACTTATGGCTTGTAACAGAGTTATTGTGAACTCTGTTGAGCTTGATTCACAGTACGCTCAGATGTTTAACGAGAATGAGATGGGCGTAGCAGTTGACGTTTTTGATTACGACGGTCTTGCAGCGGCAATAAAGGAGCTTTACAAAGCTCCTGAAACAGTAGCAAAAATGGCAAAAAATGCCCATAAGTACGGTACGGAAAATTATTCAAGCACACTTAGTACAAGAAAATTTATGGATATTTTTGATAAGATAGGAAGAAAAAAATGAAAATTCTTATAATGGGCTTCGGTAAGGTTAAGTTTATGCCTTATATGAATTTTTATATCGATAATATTGACAAAGAGAAGCACGACGTTCATTTACTTTACTGGAACAGAGATTTGCAAGAAGAGGACGTGTCGCAGCTTTCGGATTTAACGTTGCACGAGTTCAGGTGTTATCAGGAGGATGACGTTTCAAAGCTCTCAAAAATCACAAGCTTTTTAAAGTACGGAGGCTTTGCTCTCAAGCTTCTTAAAAAAGAAAAGTTTGATTATTTGTTTATTCTTCATTCTCTGACAGGTGTAGTGGTGCTTGATTACGTAAAAAAGCACTTTAAAGGCAAATACGTCTTTGATTACCGTGATTCAACCTACGAAGCACTTACACCGTTTAAAAACGCAGTTGCACAGCTGGTAAGAGGCTCCTGTGCAACCTTTGTGAGCAGTGACGCTTTCAGAAGGTTTCTTCCTGAAGAGGAAAAGGAAAAGATTTTCACCTCTCACAATATACTTACGGATTCTCTTAATCACAGAGACGATAAGAAGCTTTACGGCACCTCGTCGGATAAAATCAGAATTGCTTTTTGGGGCTTTATCCGTCACGAAGAGGTAAACCTTCAGTTAATAAAGCAAATAAGCAAGGACAATCGTTTTGAGCTTCATTACTACGGTAGAGAGCAACAGATTGCACTTAATTTAAAAAAATACGTGGAGAACAACAACATATCAAACGTGTTTTTCCACGGTGAATATAAGCCTGAGGATAGATACGAATTTGTTAAAAATACCGATTTGATTCACAATATTTATTACGATAGCAATACGCTTCTTGCTATGGGCAACAAGTATTACGACGGGATAATTTTCAAGCTTCCTCAGTTATGTATAGACGGTTCGTTTATGGGGCAGCTATGCGAGGAAACGGGAACGGGCTTAGTTTGTGATATATACGCAGAGGATTTTACTCAAAGAGTTTTTGATTATTACAATAATCTTAACGTTACAGACTTTGAGGATAGCTGCGATAAAGAGCTCAGAAGAGTTCTTAAAGAATATGAAAGCGGCAGTGAGTTAATAAAGACGTTATGATAATCTTAATTTCTACGAAAGGTGGTGAAACCGATGGGTCTTTTAGTCAAAAAGCAAAATAATTACAGAAATAATTCTTTCTTGAAAACAGCATTCTGTATTTTTCTTGCAGTGTATCCCGTGCTTTGTATATACACCGGCTTTTATAAGTTTACAATTGGTGACTTGGGCTTAATGGTTTTCACCGTTTTGGGATTGTTGCCACCACCAAGGCAAGATAAGAGAATTGTTCCGGTGGCAATTTTTCTTCTAACAACAATTTTTATATTTTTCCTTAATCTATTTGTTTTCAGAACAATGTCCGGTTGGGCAGTATCTTCATACGTGTTCCGATTGATTAAGCTTTGCTTCTATTTAGGCGCCGCTTTTCTTTGCGGTAAGAAATTTTTTGACACGGAAACATTTACAAAGGCAGTCATAGCCGTCGGCTTCGTGGCGGCATTATATATGTTCTTCCAGTACTTTGCTTTTTATGGCTTAGGTAGAGTTTATATGGGCCATTTGCCCGGATTAGAAATTTATATTGAAGCATATTCTCAAGAGGATTATGAGACTTTATATAAAAACGTCTTCAGGCCGTGTTCTATATTCCTTGAACCTGCTATGTACGTTCAGTATATGATCGTTCCGACTACACTTGCTCTGTTCTCTCAAAGACTAAGAGTGATTCCAAAGGCTGTTATTGTTGGTGTTTTTTCAATCAGCATGCTAATGAGTACGTCGGCACAAGGCGTTGTGTATCTTGCAATATTGTTTTTTATATATGCATTCATAGGCTCGAAAAAGAAGATAAACCTGATTATTTTTGTTTTTGTTGTATTGATAGCTGTAATCGGCTCTTATCTGTTGCTTGAGCCCTTCAGATTTGCAGTAGACAGGCTTCTTTTTGGGGAAAAGGCGTTGGAGGCACGTATAGGTGCGTACCAATACGTACTTGATATGCCGTTTGCATTTAACATTGTCGGCTTCGGTTACGGTGTAGTTCCCGTTGAGGAATATATGGCAGGTGCAGCATACGTATTGTACGGTTGTGGAATTATCGGCTTCTTGCTGGCAGCGAATATGTTTTGGTCGTTCTTTATTAACGCAAGGAGCAAGGCGGCTCGCGTTATATGTATAATTTTCTTTGTTATGTTTTTCGTAACGAGCTTGTTTTATAACTATATGCTTTTCTGGTTCGCAACAATTATCACTTGCCTTGAAAACAGACGGCATTATCGTTACCGATATTACTACGATTACGAGTATGAACACGAAAACGAGTACGGTAAAGAAGATTAAAGGGTTAGGAGAAAATAAATGGGAGCATTTTTAAAAAGAACGTTTGCCATAAAGCAGGATGATGACAGTAGTATTCCTGAAATTTTGGCACCTGTAAAACGAGTGTATTACTACTTTGTGGTTTTCGTTCTTCTGTTTACGGAATTCGGTTACATAATGGTATCTGCACAGGACGTTCCCGGATGGTTAAGAACGATTATATTGCTTTGTTCAACTATTCCTTTAGTTGTGGAGCTTTTTAAAAAAGGTCAACATTTTCAACCTATGGTTGTTGTAACAGGCTTTTTATTACTTATAGCAATATCATCCTTCAGGGATCTCGATTTTAAAAATCATATAATTCTTGCAATTTCTGTTTTCGTGGGCTACGTTGTTTCCTCAACAATAAAGCTAAAGCAGATAGCACATATTTTTACGAATATAATGACCTTTCTGGCAGCGTATTCTCTTGTAACTTTTGCCATTCTTGTTTTTTTACCAGACGTGGCAAACAGCTTTCCGACGCTTTATGACCACTATAACACAACACCGGCAGAGATTCATAATATGGGACTTTCAGTAGTTCTTACAAAGGCGGAAAATTTCAGGAATTTCGGTTTTACGTGGGAGCCGGGCGCCTTTAGTATTCTTTTAAGCTGTGCTCTGTTTTGTAATCTGAATTTTTATAAGAAGCTTCAGCCTTGGAAAACGGTTATACTTACGGCAGCAATAATAACAACCTTTTCCACAACGGGATATTTTATGCTTGCAGCAATATTCTTTGTTGCCATAAGAAAGCATCAGAAAAACGCAAAATATTTGAGAATCGTTGTGATTATAGCAGTTGTTTCTGCTTGTGTCGCTTTGCTTATTCCTCAGATAAGGCACATGGTGTTTTTTAAGCTTGAGGGCTTGTTTGGGGCTGACAAAGTAGAAACTACCCAAGCAAGATTTAATGCTATTACTTATATGTTCGACGGCTTCATATCTTCGCCCTTATATGGAGTTGGGTACAAGGAATTTAATCGAATAAACAGATGGTACTGTGGAGGCGTTGCCACAAATACCTTTATGAACTGGCTTGCCGTACTTGGTGTGCTTTTTGGCGTTCCCTGTCTTTACGGCTACGTTCGATTTATTGAAAAAAGCATAAGACTTAATCACGGAGAATTACTCGACGTGTTTGCTATGCTTGGTGGAATGTTCCTTGCTATTTCAACGGAAAGCTTATTAAGAATTTCATTTGTGTACGCTTTAGTGTTCTACGGTCTGCAGAAGTATCCCTTCGGCTCGACGAAAAGTATATATTACACAAAATTTATAGACGAGGATCCGTCTGTTTTAAGGAGAGATAAGGCGGCGGAAGCAATTATCAAGCTCAAGGAAAAGGATGAGCGTATTAAAAACAGGCGTCCGTACACAAGCTCCTCAGTAGAAGCGTTTAGTGGTGACGTGGAAAGAAAGAAGCTTCTTTTCATTGTGGGAATGTATTATCCAAGATACTCTGCAAACGGTCTCTGCGTAAAAAACGTTGTGGACGAGTGTATTGAAAAAGGCTACGACGTAACCTGCGTTTCAAACGGCTTTTACGGCGATGAGAGTAGCCTCGTTTTAGACAGGGCAAAGGTGTACAGAGTGAAGGCACGTCTTTACGACAGGGTAGCCTTCCGTTGCGATATGATGCACAACAGAGCTTTTGCAAAAACAATTAAAGCAATGGCAAAGCTTGTTCTTAACGTAAAGAACGTTATTTGTTCTCCGTTCTGGCCGACCAACACACCGATGTATACCTCAAGATTATATAAAGCGTCGGTAAGGCTTCACGAAAAAGAGCATTTTGACGCAGTAATATGTGCGTATACACCTGCAAGCTGTGTTATGGCAGGCTACCGTCTTAAAGCGACGTATCCTAACGTAACGTTTATCCCTTATTTTCTTGACGCTCTTTCTGCAGGCTACGGTCCTAAATTCTTTTCAAAAAAGAGAACCGTTAAAAAGGGACTGAAAAAAGAAGATAAGATATTTAAGGCGGCAGACAAGGTTGTTGTTATGCAGTCAACCCGGGAGCATCACTTTGCTCACAACGTGCGATTTAAAAAGAAAATGATTTTCCTTGACGTGCCTATGCTCAAAAAAGTGTCGGATGACTGGGAAACAACAGAAAAAGACGGTAACGTAAAGCTTCTTTACGTTGGTTCACTCGATCCGAAAATAAGAGATCCACAGATTTTTATCGATACGTTAATGCAGCTTGATAACGAAAGGGTTACCGTGGAGCTTGTGGGCAACATCACTTGTAAGTCTATGTTCGATGAGTTTAAGGATATTTACAAAGACCGTCTTGTGTTTACAGCTTTTCTCAACCATGATGATCTGGCAGAAAAAATCTCTCAGGCAGACGTGCTTGTGAATATCGGCAACCGTGTGTCAACTATGGTGCCAAGTAAGATTTTTGAGTATATGTCCTATGGTAAGCCTATTGTAAGCACTAAGGATATAGACGATGAGCCATCGGCAAAATATTTAAGTCAATATCCGTTGGCGCTGATTCTTAGCAGTGAAAGCAGTGCAGAGATGAATGCAGAAAAGCTTTCCAAATTTTTGTCAACGTCTTTAGATAAAAAAGTAGAATTCGAAAGTCTTGAAAAAGGAATGTATTTAAACACTCCTGAAGCATTTATAAAAGAAGTTATTGAGGACTGATAAAGGTGACAACTTATTTAACCGTAAAGCAAAAAAATACTTGTTACGGATGTAGTGCCTGTGAGCAGATTTGTCCGCAAAAGGCTATTAGCTTCGCTCCTGATGAAGAAGGCTTTTTGTATCCGGTTTTAGATGAGAATAAGTGTGTAAGCTGTGGATTATGTAAATTATCCTGTCCTTACGATAACGAAAAGACGGACACAGAGCCATTTGGCGTATATGCCGCACAAAACAAAAATAAAGAAGAACTTTTAAGAAGCTCTTCCGGTGGTATGTTTTCCGTTTTTGCACAGGAAGCTCTTTCAAAGGGTGGAGTTGTTGTCGGATGTGCTTTTACCGAAGACTTGAAAGCTGAGCATACAGTTGCCTTTGACAAGTCAGGTGTAGATAAAATGCACGGCTCAAAATACGTGCAAAGCAATATGGGAGACGTTTATTCTCAGGTAAAGGCAATACTTGAGGATGGCAAGAACGTATTTTTTACAGGTACGCCTTGCCAGGTGGACGGCTTAAAAAGATATTTGAGAAAGCCGTATGATAATTTGCTTACGGTTGATTTGGTGTGCCATGGAGTGCCGTCACCTGCATTGCTTGAGGAGTATATCAGCTCTACGGAAAAAGTGAACGGACAGCTTCAAGGACTTCAGTTCAGGAATAAAGCACGTAACGGCTGGCGATCAGAGGGTACGCTCACCTTTAAAAACGGAAAGGAAAAATCCTTTTCCCCGTTCAGAGATAGCTACTATAATTTATATTATATGAAAAACTGCGTCAGCAGAATAAGCTGCTACTCTTGTAAATATGCGTCACCTTCACGCGTAGGAGACGTAACTATAGGTGATTTTTGGAACGCTTCTGACTTTCTTGAGGAAAAAGCTTATAAAAACGGTATATCTGTTTTGCTTGTAAATACACAAAAGGGTAAAAGAGTCTTTGAGGATATTCGGGATAAATTATTTATTTATGAAACAGATATTCAAACGGCACAAAAAGGAAACGGACGGCTTGTAAAAGGCGGCGAGATTCCGCAAAACAGAAGCTCTTTTTATAAAAAAGTCAAGGAAAACGGCTATGAGGAAACTGTAAAGCAAGAGTGCAAATACACTTATCTTGTACCGTTTATAAAGAGGCATATTCCTCAGTGTTTAAAAAAATTTGTGAAAAAGTTTTTAGGGTGAAGTATGAAGATAAGGATTATAACAATTCACGGTCTTGCAAATTTTGGCTCCGTTTTTCAAAGCTACAGTCTTTGCAAGCATCTCAAGGATATTGGCTATACAGATACAGAGATTATAGATTACAATCCGCCGTATTACGAAAGAAGAGGTATGAAGGCGTTTATCGGCAAGCTGCTCAATTACAATAAATATATTGTTCGAGCAAAAAAATTCCGTAGCTTTGTAGAAAAGAATATTCCTCTCACTGAAAGCAGATATGCTTCTTTAGACGAGTTAAAAGCAGAGAGCTTTGATGCAGACGTGTATATTACAGGCGGCGACCAGCTCTGGAACGTATATCATCCCGGCGGCAGAGATGAGGCATACAGGCTTACCTTTGTAAAGGGTAAAAAGATTTCCTTTTCCACAAGTATGGGGCAAAAGGATTTTCCGTCGGAAGAATTAAAAAAACTTGCAAACGATATAAGAGATTATTCCTCTGTATCCGTAAGAGAGGGAAGCTCCGTTGATCTTCTTGCAAGTCAGGGCATTGAGGCAACACACGTTGTTGATCCTGTTTTCCTTCTTCCAAAGGAAGAATTTGAAAAGTTTATTGTACCTGTAAATCAGCCAAAGTATCTGGCAGTTTACCTTGTTACACCGTCAAAGCTTCTTGAGGATACCATTGCGTATCTTAAAAAGAAATATAACCTTAAGGTTATTCTTTGCTCAGGCTTCCAAAGGAAATGCACCTGTGACGAGCATTTAAAGGACTTAGGCCCTGATGAAATTTTAAGCTACATAAAAAATGCAGATATTGTTTTGTCCTCGTCTTTTCACGCAACGGTGTTTTCCATGATGTTTAACAAGCAGTTTTACACTATTCTTCCTGACGAGCATACAAACGAGAGAATAGAGGATATATTAAAAAAACGCGGTCTTGAAAACAGAATAGTTACCGACAAAACAGATTTATCTGTTACGTTGGAGGAGAATATAGACTATTCGTCGGTAAAAGACTATTCAACTTATGTAGAAAAATCAAAAGAGTATTTACGCGAGGCGTTAACGGATGATTAAAAAAGTTTTGGCTCGGCTAAGGAGCTTAGGCGAAAACGATAAAATTGTTTATAAAAACGTAATAGGTGCCTTTGTGGTAAAGGGCGCGGCCCTGTTTGTTACCTTGTACACAATGCCTTCTTACATCAGGTTTTTTAACGATGATGAGGTTTTGGGCTTGTGGTTTACGATTTTATCCATATTAAACTGGATATTGAATTTTGACTTGGGTATAGGCAACGGTCTTCGTAACCATTTATCAACGGCTCTTTCGTTAAAGGATAAGGAAAAGGCCAAAGGCTACGTATCCTCTGCTTATTTTTCCATAGGTATAATCGTTGTGGTGGCGGCGGCAATTTTCCCCATAATATTACGCCTTGTAGACCTGAATAGCTTTTTGAGCATCAGCGAATCGAGAGTCTCTGCCGATGCGCTATACAAGGCTACGGTAATAGTAATTGTAGGCGTACTGCTTCAGTTCTGGCTCAGGCTTATAAATGCAGTTTTGTACGCCTTGCAGAAATCCTCTGTAAACAATTTCCTTGTGCTTTGCACAAACGTAATAACACTCCTTTTTGCCAGATATTATCCGTCAGGCACAAATGATGAAAATTTAATCGTAATGGCAGTTGTACACGCAGCTGCAGTTGCATTACCGCTTATAATTGCAAGTGTTTACGCTTTCGGCTAGCCTCTCAGGGAATCCTTGCCAAGCTTAAAGCATTTCAAAA
>X40_Bactrian_Camel__coassemble_148_pt1 | contig 12854 bp, 9 predicted proteins | sample X40_Bactrian_Camel__metabat2_low_PE_002 | metagenome-assembled genome bin X40_Bactrian_Camel | reverse complement strand
GAGCTTTGCTTTTTTGAGCCTGTTTTCTTTTCCTCTAAGGCAATAGCCAAATCCTCGTCAAGACTTGAAACAGGGATAAACTCAATTGCATTTTTAACAGTATCGTTAATCTTATCAAGATCTGCCTTATTACCTTCGGGAATAAGAACAATTTTCATTCCGTTTTTAAATGCGGCAGTAGATTTTTCTCTTAATCCACCGATAGAAAGAACTCTGCCCCTTAAGGTAATTTCACCTGTCATGGCAACGTTTTTGTTTACCCTTCTGCCTGATAAAGCAGAAACGAGAGCAGTTGTTATGGTAACACCTGCAGAAGGACCATCCTTTGGCACAGCACCTTCAGGCACGTGTATATGAATATCCTTGTTTTTATAAAACTCACCGTCTATACCTAAGATGTCTGCATTGGCACGGATATATGAAATGGCAGCCCTTGCCGATTCCTTCATTACATCTCCGAGAGAGCCTGTTAATTCAAGCTTGCCTGTACCCTCAAGCACAGCAGCCTCAATTTGCATCATCTCTCCACCGACTGCAGTCCACGCAAGACCGTTTGCAGCACCGACCATATCCTCAAAATCAAGCTTCGAGGCTTTATATTTTGGTGTGCCGAGAAGCTGAGAAAGAGCCGATACGTCTACTGTAAACTTACCCTCAAAGCCATCTGCAAATTTCACCGCTACCTTACGGATAACCTTTGCAATAACTCTGTCGAGAGTACGCACGCCTGCTTCCTTTGCATATGAGGAAATAAGCTCACGAATTGCAGCGTCGTTAAACCTTATCATTTTGCTATTCATACCGAAGGACTTTATCTGCTTTGGTATAAGATGCTTTTTGGCAATAAGGAATTTATCCTCTGCAGTGTAGCTATAAAGCTCAATAACCTCCATACGATCAAACAATGGTCCCGGTATCTGAGAAGCGTCATTGGCTGTTGTGATGAACAAAGCCTTGCTCAAATCAAAGGGAACGTCGATATAGTGATCGGTAAAGGTATTATTCTGCTCACCGTCAAGCACCTCAAGTAAGGCTGAAGACGGATCACCTTTGTAATCACTGCCAAGCTTATCTATTTCATCAAGAAGGATAAGCGGATTCTGTGTTTCTGCCTGTTCAACGGCAGTAATAATTCTACCGGGCATTGAGCCGATATAAGTTTTTCTGTGGCCACGGATTTCTGCCTCATCGTGAACACCACCAAGAGAAACACGAACGTATTTTCTGCCAAGAGCTCTTGCAAGAGATTTGGCAACAGAGGTTTTACCTACACCGGGAGGACCTACAAGACAAAGGATTTGTGCATTCAAATCCGGAGCAAATCTTTTTACTGCAATAAGCTCAAGTATGCGCTCCTTTACCTCTTCGAGACCATAGTGGTCTGCATCAAGAATCTTTCTTGCACCTGAAACATCAAGATTATCAACCGTAAATTTGCCCCAAGGCAGCTTTGTGACTCTGTCAAGATATGTACGGCAAACGTTTGCTTCAGGTGAGCCCGGACTGGTTTTTACGAGTCTGTCGCACTCATCGTAAAGCTTCTTTTTTGATTTCTCTTCAATGGGAAGCGTGGATATAATATCCTTATATTTCTGAGACTCGGCAACAGGAGAATCATCCTCACCAAGCTCATTGGAAACTACCTTAATTTGCTCACGCAAATAATACTCTCTTTGATTTTTGTCCATTCTTTCTTGAACCTTGTCTTGAATTTCTAATTCAACGGCAAGTATTTCTGCTTCTCTTGAAAGAATAGAACAAAGCATTTTTGCTCGTTTTAAAACGTCTGTTTCATCAAGAAGTGATAACTTATCCTTTATTGTAAAATGAAAATGACCTGCAATGCCATCTGTTACAGAGGCAATATTTTCATCCTCAAGAATAGGCAGAAACATATCCGGAATAACACGAGGATTAACAGAAAGATACTTTTCAAAATTATTCTTAACTGTTCTTACTGTTGCAATAGTTTCAATATCCTTGCTGTCAGGATAGATTTCTTCAACACGAGCCACTGCTGCACGAAGAGAAACCTTTTCCCTTAATTCTTCTACAACAACAGCGCGATAAAGACCATCAACAACAATTTCAAAATTGCTACTTTCTGAAGAACCGGTTATTTGTTGAACACGTGCTACAACGCCTGTTTTACACAAATCGGAAAACTTTGGATTCTCCTCCAAAGCATCCTGTTGTGAAACAAGGAAAATTCTTCTTTCCTCTGTATCTAATGCAGATTTAATAGCACGAATTGATTTCATTCTTCCTACTTCAAAGCTTATTGTCTGATTGGGGAAAATAACGAGATTGCGAAGTGCTAAAACCGGCAATATTTCTTGATTATATATTTTTTCCGACATAAAATACTCCGTATAGTAAAAAATATAACTTAGTTTTTTTAAGGGGAGCCTACTGACTCCCCTTTTAATTTATTGTTTTGCCTCTTTGGGCTTTTTTACGTAAACAGGCTTAGCCTTACCGTCCACTACGTCGGCAGAAATTTTAACTGACTCAACGTTTGACTCGGAAGGAACCTTATACATAACGGGATTAAGGATACTCTCCATAATGGAACGAAGTCCACGAGCGCCTGTTTCCCTCTCTATTGTAAGCTCTGCAACACGCTTGATTGCCTCATCTGTAAAATCAAGGTCAACCTTGTCCATCTTAAGAAGACTCTTATATTGCTTAAGAAGAGCGTTCTTGGGCTGAGTGATTATGTTAACAAGTCCATCAACGTCTAAGCTCTCAAGGCTTGTAATAACAGGGATTCTGCCCACAAGCTCTGGAATAAGACCGAACTTTACAAGGTCCTGAGGAATAACGTGAGAGAACATATCCATTTCCTTAAGCTCTGACTTTGAGTGAAGCTCACCACCAAAGCCGAGAACGGTTTTGCCCATTCTGTCCTCAACAAGCTTTTCGATGCCTGCAAAGGCACCACCACAAATGAAAAGAATCTTTGAGGTATCGATCTGAATAAATTCCTGTTGCGGATGCTTCCTGCCACCTTGTGGCGGAACGTTGGCAACGGTACCCTCAATAATTTTGAGAAGTGCCTGCTGAACACCTTCACCACTTACGTCACGAGTGATTGACGTATTTTCGGACTTTCTGCCGATTTTGTCAATTTCATCAATATAGATAATACCACGCTCGGCACGTTCAACGTCGAAATCTGCAGCCTGAATAAGTCTGAGGAGAATATTTTCAACGTCTTCACCAACGTAGCCTGCCTCTGTTAAGGTTGTGGCATCTGCAATAGCGAAGGGTACCTCAAGAATCTTGGCAAGAGTTGAAGCAAGAAGCGTTTTACCTACACCGGTAGGACCAAGCATAAGCACGTTGCTCTTGCTTATTTCAACATCATCAGGAGATTTGAGATATATTCTTTTGTAATGATTATATACTGCAACGCTTAAAACTTCCTTCGCTTTATCCTGACCGATAACGTACTCGTCAAGACTTGCCTTAATTTCCTTAGGCTTGGGAAGCTTCTTTGCAGGTTTTGGAGTTATTGCCTTCTGCTTTGTGGGGATACCCTCTACAATATCCATACAGAGCTCCACACAACTGTCACATATATATACGCCCGGGCCTGAAATCAATCTTTCTACCTGATCCTGTGACTTACCGCAGAAGGAACAACGGACTTTCTTTTCGTTATCTTCTCGTGCCAAAAGAGCACCTCCGATTCAGATTATCTTTTTTCAATAATTTTATCTGCAAGGCCGTAATTTACTGCCTCTTCTGCAGTGAGCCAATTGTCACGCTCTGTGTCAACAAAAATCTCTTCTACGCTCTTACCTGTATTTTCTGCAAGAATTTTGTTAAGACGGTCCTTGGTGCGTTTGATGTGATCTGCAGCAATAAGAATCTCTGTTGCCTGACCTTGTGCACCACCGAGTGGCTGATGAATCATAACCTCTGCATTTGGAAGGATATAACGCTTACCCTTTGCACCTGATGAGAAAAGGAATGCACCCATTGATGCAGCCATACCCATACAGATTGTGGAAACGTCGCATTTGATATACTGCATTGTATCGTAAATAGCGAGACCTGCAGTTACGCTACCACCCGGGCTATTGATATAAAAGCTGATATCCTTTTCAGGATCCTGACCTTCAAGATAAAGCATCTGTGCAACAACAAGACTTGCAGTTGCATCATTAACCTCATCTGAAAGAACTATAATTCTGTCATTAAGAAGTCTTGAGAAAATATCGTACTGACGTTCTCCACGATTTGTTTGCTCTACAACATAAGGTACAAGTGCCATAAAATGACCTCCTAAAAGAAAATTTAATAGAATTATTGGCTAAAATACAAATTTTAAACAACCTCTAAAAGACACATATACCGCCTCAGTTAAACTGTGGCGGCATAGATGATTGAATTATTCTGCATCTGCTGCTTTCTTTGTTGTTGTCTTTTTTGCAGCAGGCTTCTTTGCAGCAGGTTTCTTTTCCGCATCGTCCTTCTTAGCTGCAGTTTTCTTTGCAGCAGGCTTCTTTGCAGGTTTCTCCTCTGCTTTTTCTTCTGCGTCTGCAGTTTTAGCAGCTGCCTTTTTCTTTGCACCTGCAACGGCTGTATCCTTAACGATATCCATTGCTTTTCTGCAACCAAGGTCTGCCTTAACGTCCTCTACTGAAACAAGAGATTTGATCTTATCCATTGGCATATTGTATGCATCTGCATAAGTCTTGAGCTCTGTTTCAACATCTGCATCGGAAATTTCAATCTTTTCAAGCTCAATAATCTTCTCAAGTGCGAGACGGAGCTTAACTTGCTTTTCTGCGCCTTCTTTGTAGCTTTCGCGAAGTGCAGCAACATCCATACCGAGATACTGAAGGTACATATCCATTGACATACCCTGTGAACGAAGTCTGTACTCAAACTCGTTAACCTGATTGTCAATTTCTTTTTCAATCATAACTGCAGGAATCTCTGCCTTAACGTTATCAACAAGAGTATCCATAACCTTGTTTTCGAACTCACGATCTGCAGCTGCCTCTTTACGAGCCTTGATTTCTTCCTCAAGATTCTTCTCGTAATCAGCGATTGTATCAAACTCAGAAACATCCTTTACGAATTCGTCATCGTATTTTGGAAGCTCCTTTTTCATAATCTTGTGAAGCTTGATTTTGAACACTACTGCCTTACCTGCAAGCTCTTCTGCGCCGTATTCTTCAGGGAAAGTAACGTCAATATCAAATTCCTCTTCTGCCTTGTGGCCGATAACCTGCTCCTCAAAGCCGGGAATAAAGTTACCTGAGCCAAGCTCAAGGTCATAATTTTCGCCCTTGCCACCTTCAAAAGCAACACCGTCAAGGAAGCCCTCGAAGTCGATTGTAGCAATGTCGCCCTTTTTGGCAGCCTTGCCTTCAACTGCGATAAGTTTTGAGTCTTTTTCAAGAGCTCTGTCAACCTCTTCTTTGATTTCGGACTTTTTAACAGAAACCTTTTCCTTTTCTGCCTTGATGCCCTTATATGCTTTAAGCTCAACCTCAGGCTTAACTGTGATTTTGAACTTAATTGTGAAGCCGTTTTCATTCATTTCTGCAATCTCGTCATCGTGAGGAGCAGCAACAGGTGTAATGCCTGCTTCTTTAACTGCTTCTTCGAAAAGAGTAGGATACTCTGCATCGATTGCATCGTACCAGAAAGCTTCTTTGCCGTAGTAGGTTTCAATAATGTGCTTTGGAGCTTTGCCCTTACGGAAGCCGGGAACGTTGTATTTACCTCTTGTTTTTGTGTATGCCTTGGTAACTGCCGCTTTGAAAGCATCGCCTTCAAGTGCTACCTCAAGAGCATATACGTTTGTTTCGATTTTTTCGCAAGACTTTAACATCGTTATAACATCCTTTCATTTTGCGAACATATATTAACTGTTGAATTATATCACAATAATATTTGAATTTCCACTATTTTTTAAATAAATTTCTAATATTTAGCAATTTTATTAATTATTAATGGTTTTTGCCGTATTTACGGCTGACTTTTTGTAATAAGTCTTGGAGTAAAATGCAAATAATCTGCTGAAACGAGGCTAAAGCTTGTGCCGTTATGCTCTGCCTTGGCGCAGCCCGAAGCAACAAAGCCGTGAAGATGACCGAAAAAGCATTGTTTTACGGGAAATTCATCAAACACAGAGAGGATCTCGTCGCATTTCTGCACCTCGTTAAGTGGCGGATAATGAAGAAAAACAATTATTTCTCCATCAAGCTTTTGCGCCTCCTTCAAGGAAAGACGGAGCCTGCCTGCTTCACGGAGAATCACCTTATCTATATCCCCTGCAGAATCATCATAAAACCAGCCTCTTGTACCTGCAAGAACGAAATCCTCAACCTGATATGCGTTATTGTGAATTATTTTGATTTTGTCAAAGCTGTTCTCAACAAGAAAGGCATTCATTTTATTCATGGTGTTCCACCAATAATCGTGGTTACCCTTGAGAATATATTTCGTGCCGTTAAGCTCGTTATTAATAAATTCAAAATCCTTAACTGCCTCGTTGAAATTCATTGCCCATGATATATCACCCGGTATAACTACACTGTCATCATCGGAAACAATACTGTTCCAATTGCTTCTGAGTCGGTCTGTGTAGTCGGTCCAGCCCTTGAAAATATCCATAGGCTTATCTACAGATAAAGAAAGATGAAGGTCACCGATTGTAAACAGAGACATTTTTATATACCAAGCATATCAAAGACAACGTCTGCCATATTGTCCTTTGACGTAACGGTTGTGAAGCGTACCTCTTTGCCCTTAAGTGCAGAAAGCTGCTCAGGTGCCTTGAGGCCTGAAAGCTCTTCAAGTGCCTTTACCGTACTGAACTCATCATCGTATTCTTTTTTATCTGTTTCAACGGCGCCGAGAACTGCCTTTGAGAATTTGAAAGGTGAAGCAGTAGAAGCGATTACAACGGGCGTATTATCTCCTGTTTTGTTGATATACTCGTTACAAACGTTAACTGCGACTGCAGTATGTGTATCTGCAAGATAATCGTAGCTCTTGTAGGTTTCACCGATAGTTGCCCAGGTTGCCTCGTCATCGCAGCAGCCTGCGGCAAAAAGAGACTGAATTTGAGCCTTTACGTCATCACTTATTGTATATTTGCCGTCCTCTTTAAGAGCTGAGAACCACTTGTTGACAGTATCTGAATCTCTGCCGCAAAGGATATAAAGAAGTCTCTCAAGGTTAGAAGAAATAAGGATATCCATTGACGGAGAAGACGTTGCGAAGAAGCTACGATTTCTGTCGTAGGTACCTGTTGTGATAAAATCTGTGAGAACGTTATTTGCATTGGAAGCACAAATAAGCTTATTTACGGGTAAGCCCATTTCCTTTGCAAAATATGCGGCAAGAATGTTACCGAAGTTGCCTGTAGGAACAACAATATTTATCTTATCACCGAATTTAACGGAGCCTGAATTGACCATATCACAATAAGCAGAAACGTAGTAAACAATCTGCGGTGCAAGTCTGCCCCAGTTAATTGAGTTTGCAGAGGAGAAAACGAGATTGTTCTGCTCAAATCTATCAAGAATCTCTTGATTGGTAAAAATGGATTTAACGCCAGTTTGTGCATCGTCAAAGTTACCCTTGATGGCACACACACCAACGTTGGAGCCCTCTTGCGTTGTCATCTGAAGCTTCTGCATTGGGCTAACGCCGTCTACAGGATAGAAAACGAGAATCTTTGTGCCCTCTACGTCCTTGAAGCCTTCAAGAGCAGCCTTACCTGTGTCACCTGAGGTTGCAACAAGAATAACAATCTCTTTATCCTTAAGATTTTTCTTTGCAGATACAGTAAGAAGATACGGAAGAATCTGCAATGCCATATCCTTAAACGCACAAGTCGGACCACGGAAAAGCTCAAGAATATTTACGTTATCGTGAAGCTTAACAACAGGTGCTACTGCCTCTGACTGAAATTTGCCGTCTGCGTATGCGCCCTCTACACAATAGCTGAGCTCCTCGTCTGTGAAATCTGTAAGATAGAGACCGAGAACCTTTTTTGCACGTTCCTTGTAATTTGCATTACAAAGCGCCTTGATATCCTCCTGTGAAAGAGCAGGAATACTCTCAGGGATATAAAGACCGCCTTCGCGTGAAATGCCGTCTGCAATTGCCTTTGATGCAGTAACCTTTACGCTATTATCTCTTGTTGACGTGTAAAACATAAAAACTCTCCTTTAACGGAATTAAAACATTATCGGTTTATTTTAACAAACACATTAAGAAAAGTCAAGGTTTTACAAGGGTTTACAAGTTAAAATCAGAAGTGATTACAGATTAAAACGGATAGCTTTCGTCACCTGTGGAAATATAATTGAATAATTTTAGCATTGCAGAGAAGAAATTCAGCTTTTTCACCTGATTTTTTGACAGAATTTTATATTCGGAGATTTTTTTGTCACCTACGGTGACGGTAATTGTGCCAAGAGTCTGATTTTGCTCCACAGGTGCCTCAACGTCTTTGCAAAGCTCTGCCTTGACGCTCACCTTTTCCTTTTCCGATTTCTTTATGAGCACAGGCGAAAGAGAAGGCATAGTAACGTCCACGGTTTCCGTTAAGCCTCCTATCACTGAAACGGATGAAGGTAATTCCCCTTCCATTGACGGAGTGAAAACACAATAGTTTGAAAAACCCCAATTAAGCATATTTTTAGCAGTATTGAACCTATCGTCACTTGTATCGCTGCCCATTACAACTGCAACGAGATGGAGTCCGTCTCTCTGAGCACTTGCACTTATGCAGCACCCTGCCTTTGAGGTCGTGCCTGTTTTAAGTCCCGTTGTGCCGTCAAAAAATCTGACTAATTTGTTAGTATTTACAAGCTCCGTTTCTCCGTTACGAAGAGTATCCATCCACACGGTTGTATAATTTTGAATAAAGTCGTGCTTGAGTAATTCGCAAGACATAATGGCAATATCCTCTGCAGTTGTGAGATGCTCCTCGGTTGTATCGTCAAGCCCTGTTGCGTTAACAAAGCAAGTGTTCTTCATCCCTAGCTCCTTGCCTCTGTTGTTCATCAAATCAATAAATGCTTGTTCACTACCTGAAACGTATTCGCCAAGCAAGGTCGCAGCATCGTTGGCACTACCGATTACAGTTGCACGAAGGAGCTCATCTACAGTCATCTCCTCACCCGGCTCAAGCCATATTTGTGAGCCGCCCTTTGATGCGGCATTTTCAGAGCATATAACCTTATCTGTCAAAGAGATTTTTTTGTTTTCGATTGCCTCTGCTACAAGAAGAAGCGTCATAATCTTTGTTACGGAAGCCGGAAAAACCTTCAGATCTTTATTGCGTTCCAAAAGAATTTCACCTGTACTTACATCCATAAGAACTGCAGATTTCGCCTTGATTTCCACAGGCAAGACTTCTTTTGTATGCCCTTTACTGTCGGCAGAGTAGCATTTTTGTAGCTGTGCAAAGTCGTCCTTACGACTTACGTTAAAAAGCAAACAAGCAAACGTATTTACCAACAAACAAAACACACAGAAAAAAACAAAAACCTTTCTCATATAAATTCACCTCGTGAAAGTATATGAAAAAGGTTCAGTGATTATTATTTACAAACAAGACATACCCAGCCGTTATCCTCAATACGCTCCGTAACGATGATACCTGCATTTTGCAAAGCAAGGCAAACCTCGTCTGCTCTTGTGTCTATAATGCCTGATGCAATAAACACACCGTCAGGCTTCATAAAGGCTTTTACCTGAGTGCTGAAAAGAATGATAATATCTGCAACGATATTTGCAACAACAACGTCATACTTTTTTGTGACCTTGTCTGCAAGGTCTCCACAAACAAAGGTAAGCTCCGGCTCCTTGAGATTATTCATTAAGCCGTTTTCCTTTGCGGTTTTAACAGCCAAAGGATCAATATCCACACCGAAGCCCTCTTTTGCACCAAGAAGCATTGAAGCGATTGCAAGAATACCACTTCCACAGCCAATATCAAGAACAGTGTCACCATCTTTGATTATTTTATCAAGGGTTTCGAGGCAAAGACGAGTTGTTTCGTGCGTGCCTGTACCAAAGGCGGCACCCGGCTCAATGTTGAGCACTGCACGATTCCCACTGTCATAATCGTCTATCCAGATAGGTCTTACAAAAAGCCTTTCTCCGATTGCCTGAGGCTTGAAAAACGCCTTCCATTTATCCTGCCAGTCATCAGAATTAACACCGTCTGTTTCTATACGGTTAACTATGCCCTCTGCATTAAGACGCTCCGTCAAGAAGGAAACTGCCTCGTTTGGATTGTTGCCCTCTTCAATAAAAACGTGGATTATGGATTCTTCCCTATTCTTTTTGAGCAAATCCTCGTCTATTAAATCAATATGGGCAATTTCCCATGCACCTTCTTCAAGGTCGCTATAGTCCTCAATATAAATACCGTAAGGTACGGTCATTATGGCAATGGATGACGCCCTGTCCGTATCCTCTGTTTTAACGAAAAGTTTAACCTCTGTATATTCCATTAAGCACCTCAATACTTGTTATGAACGTCTTCTGCAAAGCAAAGACAATCTTTAATTTGGAGCACTGTACCGTCATCAAGCACGGCCTTACCACTAAGTCTGCCGAACACCTGATGCTGATCGGTTATGATAATTTTAACGTCGATTTTTGCGGCTCTGTCAAGAATGGGAACAAACTCCATTTCAAATCTGCCGTCACTTGAGGTAAAGGTCCACGGATCTGTATAGCCACTTTTTGGGATATTGAAGGTAACGTCATCAAGCTTGTGACACTTACCGTCGTAAAAAAGAATATTTTCACTTGCAGCAGAGGTATCGCCAAAGCCGTAGCCGATATTAAAGCCGAAGGGCTTGCCGTTGACGGTCATATTGCCTGAGCCCCAATACCAAGTATTATCGTAAGTCCAAACACCACGTCCCCAATCAAGAGTGCCGTAGTCAATCTCAGGGTTAAAATTATAGGTTTTGCCATCGTATTCAATTGTACCGCTTGCACGCATACAGTTAATTTTTTGGTTATAGTAAAACGCAGTTTTCTTTTCCTTCCATGGAGTTGCAATAACCATTGTGTCCATTGGTGGCTGTGATAAGGTTATGTTACACTTAAGAGATTTTTCGCCGTTGAAATTTTTATAGTCGCAAAGAAGAACTCTCTCGTTATTACCTGCAGTGAAGCTCATATCAAGGCGTTTGTCCTTATACCTTGTAACACCTGATTCACTTGAAACAGGCATCTTGAGTTTACCCATAGGGAATGCGTTGAGAATAGTCTCCGTATGCTCCCAAGGCTTCTCGCCTAAATCAAGGAAGGATGCAGATTGAAGACCGATATAGCCGTCATCGGAAAGCGTGAATGCAACTGCAATATCGTGCTCCTCAGACACAACGAGATAATAATCCCATTCTTTGATTCTGAACTTTGGAGCTTTGATATCGGCTCTGCTATACTGCTGAACAAGCTGCTTTGACCAGCCCGGCTCACGCAAGGAGCCGTCCTCTTTTAAAAGCTTCTGTACGTTAGTAACCTCGTGATTCCTCATAATTAATCCTCCTCTACTATATTAGCAACAGGCTCAACCGGTAACCTGCCGTGATTATAAAAGCGTCTGTTATCAAGCATCCACAAACGGCCTGTAAACTCGCCCTTTGCTACGTCCTTTACTGCATCTGCCATTTCGTAAACGTTGGCATCGAAAAGGTCAAGCTGACTAAGCACCTCTGCCTCAATAAAGCTTGGTCTTACTGCGGCACCGAATTCAAGCTTGCCGTGATGAGAAATAAGCATATGCTGAAGAAGATACTTTTTCTCTGTGGCTATACCAAGCTCGTCACACTTTCTGCCAACGTCCTCTGCGCCCATAACGAGATGACCGAGAAGCATACCCTCAACCGTATGACCGTCCACCATACCTGTTGAATTAAGAGAATACTCGCGAAGCTTTGCAATATCGTGAAGAATTGCACCTGAAAGAAGAAGCTCCCTATCTACGCAAGGATAGATAGCGCAAACACTTTCTGCAAGGCGAACGATTGACAAGGTGTGATAAAGAAGTCCTCCACGCATTGCGTGATGAAGCTTTTCTGCAGCAGGAAAGGTAAGAAGCTCTGCTCTGTTATCATCGAGCATTGAAAGAACAACGCTTTTAAGTTCCTCATCCTCAAAGGCGTCTACAATATTTTCAATAGCATTAAGCATTATTTCTCCGTCACAATCTGCAGACTTGATGAAATCGTTAATGTTAACGTTATCGTTCATATTGGTTTCGCGTATGCGTTGAATTATAAACTGATCGTTACCGTTATACTGCTGAACTGAGCCTCGCACCTTAACGATAGTGTTAGATGGTGGCAAAGAGCCGTAATCCTCTTTGTAGTCCCACATTTTTGCAAACATTTCACCGTCTTTGTCTGCAAGAATTGCATCAATATAAAAGGTTCCGTTTTTTGCACTTTTTCTTTCGCAGGATTTGAGTAAGGCAAAGCCTTCCACAATACCCGGCTTTTCGCATGGTGTGAATTTCATATTGCACCTCTTTAATCTATATTAAGAATTTTTCTTACAACGAACGAACACATAAGATACCCTGCCACAGATGGCGTAAAGGACGTTGAGCCGGGAACGGAAAGCTCTGTTTTTGAAGGCTCCTCCTTTGAGTAAACCACAGGCAGTTTTTCTATGCCTCTTTTTTTGAGCTCTCTACGCATAACTCTTGCCAAGGGGCAAACACTTGTTTTGGATATATCGGCAATTTCAAGCATTTCGGGATGAAGCTTGTTGCCCGTACCCATAGATGAAATAATCGGCACCTTCTCTTCCTTACAGCGTTGGCACAGCTCAAGCTTCGCCGTTAC
>X40_Bactrian_Camel__coassemble_144_pt1 | contig 13101 bp, 10 predicted proteins | sample X40_Bactrian_Camel__metabat2_low_PE_002 | metagenome-assembled genome bin X40_Bactrian_Camel | reverse complement strand
GAAACCTTGGTAAGCTCATCGACGATAATTTTTTTGACTCCTGACTTGCTGTTAAGAATATCCTCCATATCCTCAATGCTCTTTTTAAGGTCCTCTACCTCGGAAATACGCTTGAGAATATACTCTCTGTTAAGATGACGGAGCTTAATTTCTGCAACGTATTCTGCCTGAATTTCGTCAATACCGAAGCCGATCATAAGATTTGGAACAACCTCTGCCTCTTCCTCGGTTTCACGAACGATTTTGATTGCCTTGTCTATATCAAGAAGAATCTTTTTGAGTCCCAAAAGAAGATGAAGCTTTGCCTTTGCTTTGTTTAAATCAAAGTAAACTCTTCTGCTTACGCACTCTGTACGGAAAGCAATCCACTCCGTAAGAATCTCTGCAACGCCCATTACTCTCGGTACACCGGCAACGAGAATATTGAAGTTTGCGCTAAAGTTATCCTCAAGTGGAGTCATCTTATAAAGACGCTTCATAAGATTCTCGGCATCGGTGCCTCTCTTTAAATCAATGGTGATTTTGAGACCGGATTTATCTGTTTCGTCACGAACGTCACTAATCTCTTTAAGAGAGCCTGCCTTAACCTTTTCGATAATCTTTTCAATAATAGCCTCACAGGTTGTTGTGGCAGGAATTTCCGTAATATCGATACAGTTATTTGACTTATCGTAGTTATATTTTGCACGAATTTTTATGGAGCCACGACCTGTATTGTAAACCTCTTCGAGAGCAGCTCTGTCGTAAATAATCTGACCGCCACCTATAAAATCGGGTGCCTTGAGAGTCTCAAACACGTCAAAATCAGGATTCTTGATGAGTCCGATTGTTGTGTCGCAAAGCTCTTTAAGGTTAAATGAACAGATGTTACTTGCCATACCAACGGCAATACCGCTATTCATATTAACGAGTACGCTTGGGAACGTAACGGGAAGAAGAGTTGGCTCCTTCATTGAATTATCGTAGTTATCTACGAAGTCAACGGTATCCTTGTCAATATCTGCAAAAAGCTCTGAACAGATGCTCTCAAGCTTTGCTTCTGTGTAACGGGATGCGGCATAAACCATATTCTTGGAATAAGCCTTACCGAAGTTACCCTTACTGTCTACGTAAGGATGAAGAAGTGTTTCGTTACCCTTGGAAAGACGAACCATTGTTTCGTATATGGCGGCGTCACCATGAGGATTGAGCTGCATTGTTTTACCAACAATATTTGCAGATTTTATCCTTGCACCGTTAAGAAGCCCTGCCTTGTACATTGTGTAAAGCAGTTTACGGTGTGACGGCTTGAAGCCGTCTATTTCGGGGATAGCACGAGAAACAATAACGCTCATTGCATAGGGCATAAAGTTTGTTTCAAGTGTTTGGGTAATTGGCTGAGTAACAACCTCACCTGCACCCATAATATTTGCCTTGACGGCTTCCTCTGCCGCAGGCTTTATATCTTTTTTCTTTCTTGCCATAATACTCTCCTGTTATGAAATATCTGCAAGGTCAATATAAAGATGACCGTTTTCTGCGATATATTCTTTTCTGTCCTGAAGATTATCACCTAAAAGAAGCTCAAACTTGTCTGCAATAAGCTCTTCAACGTCGTCAGGCTCAACCTTAATAAGACGGCGTGTTGCAGGATTCATTGTGGTAAGCCACATCATATCTGCATCGTTTTCACCAAGTCCCTTGGAGCGTTGGATAGTGAATTTTGCATCACCAATCTCCTCAAGCACCATAGCCTTTTCCCTTTCGGTATAAGCAAACCAGGTCTGACCCTTTGAGTTAATTTCGTAAAGTGGCGACTCTGCAATAAAGACCTTGCCCTCTTTTATGAGAGTAGGCATAAGCCTGTAAATCATTGTAAGAATAAGCGTTCTGATATGGAAGCCGTCTACGTCGGCGTCGGTACAGATGATAATCTTGTTCCAACGGAGATTATCAAGGCTGAAAAGAGAAAGCTCCTTGTTTGATTTTGAGGCAGCCTCAACACCACAGCCAAGCACCTTTATGAGATCGACAATAATTTCACTTTTGAAAATTCTATTATAATCAAACTTGAGGCAGTTGAGAATTTTACCTCTGACGGGAATAACTGCCTGGAAAGCAGAATCACGAGCCTGCTTACAAGCACCAAGAGCAGAATCACCCTCAACTATGAATATTTCGCGTTCGGATTTATCCTTACTGCGACAATCAACGAATTTTTCCACTCTGCTTGTCATATCATTAGATGAAGCAAGAGTCTTTTTGAGGTTAAGACGTGTACTCTCTGCTTTAACGCGAGAGCGCATATTTATAAGAATCTGATCACAAAGCTTATCTGCGTCAAGCTTATTTTCAATAAAATAAATCTCGAGCTGATGCTTAATAAACTCTGTCATTGCCTCTTGAATAAACTTGTTGGTTATTGCCTTTTTCGTCTGATTCTCATAAGAGGTTTGAGTTGAGAAAGAGGAAACAACAAACACAAGGCAATCCTCAATATCCTGAAAGCTGATTTTGGGATCGGTTTTGAGGTATTTGTCGTTTTGCTTCATATAGGCATCGATTTGCGAAACGAAGGCGCTTCTTGCCGCTTTTTCAGGAGCACCACCGTGCTCAAGAAAGCTTGAGTTGTGATAGTATTCCTTTAACTGCTTTGTTTTTGAGAAGCAAAGCGCCATATTCATTTTTAATTTGTATTCAGGCTTATCCTCTCTATCCTTACCCTTACGCTCTGCCTGCCAAAATTGAACGGAGGTTAAGGTTTCGTCACCGACGATTTCGTTAACGTAGTCAACGATACCGTTTTCATAAACGTACTCAAAGGACTCAAAGCGTGTTTCGGTAAGCTGATTGCGTAAAATGAATTTTACGCCGTTATTTACAACAGCCTGTTTTTTAATAGTCTCCTGAAAATATTCAAGAGGGATATTGATATCGGTAAAAACCTTCATATCGGGGCGCCATTTGATACGAGAGCCTGTGTCTTTTTTATCGTACTCAGTCTTCTTCATTTCACCGTTGATTTTACCTGATTTAAAATGAAGCTCGTAGCAATAGCCACCTGTATGAATCTCTGCCTCCATATACTCTGAAGCGTACTGTGTAGCACAAAGACCGAGACCGTTAAGACCGAGAGAATACTCGTAGCTGCCGCCGTCGTTAGTATCGTACTTGCCACCTGCATAAAGATCGCAGAAAACAAGCTCCCAGTTGTAGCATTTTTCTCTCTGGTTATAATCAACAGGGATACCACGGCCGAAATCCTGCACCTCAACGGAATGGTCAAGGAAACGAGTGACGATAATTTTTTTACCGTGACCTTCTCTTGCCTCGTCTATTGAGTTTGAAATAATTTCAAATACAGAATGCTCGCAGCCCTCAAGACCGTCGGAGCCGAAAATAACTGCAGGACGCTTACGCACTCTGTCGGCACCTTTTAACTTTTGTATACTATCGTTGCCGTATTCTTTGGGTTTTTGTGTTTTTGCCATACTTACTACCCTTTCGTAAAAATACAAAATTTTGGTATTATATAATATATATTATACTATATATTGTGATTTAGTCAAGTAAATTCTTGTTGTTATTATGCTATTCAAGGGTGATTAAAGGGACTATGATGAATTACGTTTGGCCACTTATGATATTTTTTTCTTTTATTTCTGCTATTGTAACAAAAAACACAGGTGAGCTTTCCTCTGCGACTATATCAAGCGGAACGGATGCCATCGGGCTTGTGATAAAGCTTGCAGGTATTATCTGCTTATGGAACGGTCTTATAAGATTAGCAGAAAAGAGTGGCCTTACAAAAAGCTTGTGCAGATTACTTTCCCCTGTTTTGAAAATAATATTCCCTGAGCTTAAGGATAAAAAGTCGAAAGAGCTTATTTCCATGAATATGACTGCGAATCTTTTAGGACTTGATAACGCTGCAACGCCTTTAGGTCTTGAGGCAATGAAAAGTCTGCAGGAAAGAAACGAAGAAAAAGACAGAGCTAACAATACTATGATAAAATTTGTTGTGCTTAACACTGCTTGTTTACATATTGTGCCTACAACGGTTGCTCTTTTGAGACAGCAGTACGGCTCCTCTGCACCGACGGAGATACTTTTACCTGCCCTGATAACCTCGGTATGCTCCTTAACGCTGGGACTTGTGATGACGGTTATTTTAAAGAAGGTGTTCAGATGACTTTGCTTAATAACCTTATTATTCCTGCAGTTATAGTATTAATTATCTTCCACGCACTTATTAAAAACGTTGACGTTTTTAATGAATTCACAAAAGGTGCCAAGGACGGCTTTGCTACGGTACTGAATATTGCACCATCACTTATTGCCCTTATTCTCTCTATTAATATGCTTAACGCTTCCGGCGGACTTGATATATTGTGTAATTTTCTTTCTCCCATAACCTCATTTTTAGGTATACACGAAAAGCTAACTCCGCTTGCTATACTCTCACCTATTTCAGGAAGTGGCTCTGTTACTATGTATGAAACTATTCTAAAAGACGTAGGGCCGGACAGTTTTATCGGCAAATGTGCAAGTGTGATGATGGGCTCTACGGAAACCACACTTTACACAATGACAATATACTTTGGTAGCGTAGGAATAAAAAAATCTCGACACACGCTGCCTTGTGCATTGTGTGCCGATTTAACAAGCTTTATTTTGTCACCTATTATGGTGAGCATATTTTTTAATCAATAAAATAATTGAGTAAACCTTGGATCAGAATACATTGAGTAAGCAGAAGAATCCTCGCCTACTATTATGTGATCTATCAGGTAAAAGCCGAGATTCCTGAACATAACGCATATAGCCCTTGTTGCGTCTACGTCAGCAGCAGACGGCTGACTGGTGCCAACAGGATGATTATGAATAAGTACGGCCTTTGTTGCATCACTGTCAATAACAGCCTGAACGGTTTTGCGAACGTTTAACGTTGCAGAGGATTCATCTCCGCTTGATACCTCGGCAACCTTTTTTAACCTACAGGCAGAATCAAAGCACAAAACAAATACCTTTTCCACGTCTTCGGCGCTCAAAATAGAGATAGCAAGTTTTTTCAAATCCTCAGGATTATTATAAGAAGGCTTCTTGGTTGCCTTAATCTTTGCATTTCTGCGATAAAATTCACCAACGGTTGAAATGAGCACTGCAGTATATTCCCCTACACCTTTTACCTTTGAGAGCCTGTTGACGTCTGCCTTAAGCATCTCGTCGAAGGAGCCAAATTCGTTTAACAAGGTGTGTGCAAGTTCGTTTGTATCGGCTTGCGGTATTGCATAAAAAAGCAACAACTCAAGAAGCTTGTGATCCTCTAATTGAGAAAACCCATTTTCTCGCACGTTTTTTCTTACGCGTTTTCTGTGGTCTTTGTGCACGTTATAGCTATCATTAAACCTATCCATAGGATTTAATTATATAGCTCCCCTTAATACGTCTGCCATATCAGTTTTTTCCCAAGCGACGTCAAGGTCTATTCTACCCATATGGCCATATGCTGCAAGTTGCTTATACTGTGGCTTCCTTAAGTGAAGCTTCTCTATAATAGCAGCAGGACGGAGATCGAAATACTTATTAATAAGAGCCTCAAGCTCTGCATCAGAAATCTTACCTGTACCGAAGGTATCAACACGAACTGAAACAGGACGGGCAACACCGATAGCGTATGCGAGCTGAACCTCACATCTCTGTGCAAGACCTGCGGCAACAATATTCTTTGCAACGTATCTTGTTGCGTAAGCGGCGCTCCTGTCTACCTTTGTGGGATCCTTACCTGAGAAGGCACCGCCACCGTGACGGGAATAGCCACCGTAGGTATCAACAATAATCTTTCTGCCTGTGAGACCACTGTCACCTACAGGACCACCAACAACGAAATTACCCGTTGGGTTAACATAGATTTTTGTTTGCTCGTCAAGATACTTTGAAGGTATAACAGGCTTAATTACGTTCTCAAGAATATCTTTTCTTAAAATTTCAATATCAATGGGATCATGCTGAGAGGATACAACAACTGCCTCAACTCTCACGGGCATATCGTTATCATCATACTCAATTGTAACCTGACTTTTTCCGTCAGGACGAAGATATGCGAGTGTACCGTTTTTCCTTACCTCTGTAAGACGACGTGAAAGCTTGTGAGCAAGAGAAATCGGAAGAGGCATAAGCTCCTCTGTATCTGTACAAGCGTAGCCGAACATCATACCCTGATCACCTGCACCGTGAAGATTGTATTCATCGGCTTCACCGTCTTTGAGTTCAAGAGATTTATCTACACCCATAGCAATATCAGGTGACTGCTTGTCTATTGTCTGGAAAACGGCACAAGTATTGCCGTCGAACCCACATTCATTATTATCAAAGCCGATATCACAAACGACCTTACGCACAATTGACGGAATATCCACCTGTGCGTTGGTTGTAATTTCGCCCATTACCATAACCATACCTGTTGTACAGGTTGTTTCACAAGCAACACGAGACATTGGATCCTGCTCAAGCATTGCATCAAGTATAGCGTCTGAAACCTGGTCACAAACCTTATCGGGATGACCTTCTGTTACAGATTCTGAAGTGAAAAATCTTTTAGACATTATGTAAGCCTCCAAAAATATACGTTTACTAAACATTGTACTCCATTTTATCTATATAATAATATACTATATTATCATATTTTGTCAAGTTAATAAAAGTAAAACACGCCTGAGCAATTGCCCAAGCGTGTTGCTTACTTTAAGCCTATACTTACGGATAGTGCATCGTCTATCCTATCCATATCTGTTTCGGGAAGGTTGCCCATTTTTTCTCTCAGTCTTTTTTTATCAAGAGTGCGAATTTGCTCAAGCAAAACAACACTATCCTTGGAAAGACCACAAACAGAGGCATTTACGCTGATGTGCGTCGGCATCCTCGTTTTGAACTGTTGACTTGTAATAGCAGCGGCAATTACCGTTGGACTGTATTTGTTGCCAACGTCATTCTGGACTATAAGTACAGGTCTTATTCCACCTTGCTCAGAGCCTATAACGGGACTCAAATCGGCATAAAAGATATCTCCGCGTTTAATATTCAAGTTATCATCTCCGATATATTATTTACATCTTTATTTTTGCCAATTACTCGCAATTTAAACAAAGATATAAAAAACACCGAATTATTTACGGCTATAACGGAAATCTTGTCCGTCCCTACATTATATGCAGTAACGTATAAAAAGTTAAAAATGGCACCTGTTAAAAATAACAGATGCCGTTTTGTTATTAAGATATATCGTCAGGATCTTTAACTACGTAATTCTTTTCAGTAAGCTTGGAATAAACCACTGAGTCTTCGTTTGCAATAAAGTAGAAGCCTTCAGGTGCAGGTAAATTAACGATATTTGTACCTATAGTTTCGACGGTATCGGGAAGCTTTACGTACTGAAGAGAATCACAATCGTTAAAAGCGTAGGAGCCGATATTTTTTGTCCCCTTGCCTAAGCTGACAGTTTTGAGGGATTTGCATCGCATAAAAGCAGTCTGACCAAGCTCAACTGACGGAAGTTCAATATTTTCAAGAGAATCGCAGCCTTCGAAAGCAGAGCTGCCGATTATAACGTGAACGCTTTCGTCAACAAAATAAACGGTTCTCAGCTGCCTACAATTTCTGAAAGCGTAGCTCTCGATAACCTCTACTGTAGGCGGAATCTGAATTAAAGTAACCTCTGTACCCTCAAAGCATTTAGCTCCGATACCCGTAATGGTTTTGCCATTTTCCTCAGTTGGTATTATGATGCTAGTTTTATTACCAAGATACTTGGTGATAACACCTTCCTCATCAATTTCGAACTCTGACATTTCGCTATATTCGGTATTTGGAACGTCAAGCGCCTCTGTTGAATCTACGGACGGACCGGAGTTGTTTGAGCCACCTTGATTATTCCCACCCTGATAATTACTGTGAGGAACAACGATGTTGCCGTATGCATCTACGATATTGCCGTACTGATCGTAGAAAAGACCGGGAACATAGCCTGTATTACCCATTGTTGTGATAACGCTTGTTGAAGAAGGATCGGTGGTACCGGGATCGGTTGCCGTGGCGTCACCTGCTATTTGATTGAGATCCAACACCCACGAATCTGTTACGGAAGGCTGAGCCTGTGTAGTTGTTGGCCTGAGTGTATATGGGCCCGTATTTTTAGGCTCGTTGCTATCCGTCATACTATCAACAAGTGTTATTATTAAAACAGTGGCAAGGATAATTACAACTATACCTATTATGATAATAATTTTGTTTTTCTTGTCCATTACATACCTCTCAATGAGATTATTCTCATATATTATACAATATAAAAACAAAAAAGTACATAGGAAATTTTGACTAAATAATTAACTTTTCGTTTAAAATTCGATATTTTTTATTAATAAAATAATATTATTGTATTTTCATCCTCACTATGATAATATTAAAATAACAGTAAATTTGCGAAAAGAGGTATTTGTATGAATAAATCCTGGTACAAAGAAATGGTAGTATACCAAGTGTGGCCCCGTTCCTTCTGTGACGGTGACGGAGACGGAATCGGCGACCTTAAGGGTATACTCTCTAAGCTTGACTACATAAAGAGTCTCGGTGCAGATGCAATATGGTTTTCCCCTCTTTTTGTATCACCTCAGGCAGACTACGGCTACGATATTGCCGACTACAGAAACATACAGCCTGAATACGGCACCATGGAGGAATTCAAAGAGGTTCTCGAAGGCGCTCACCAGCGTGGTATTAAGGTTATTATGGACCTTGTTGTTAACCACACCTCAACAGAGCACACGTGGTTTAAAGAGGCTTGTAAAAGCGTAGATAACCCTTACCACGATTACTATATCTGGCGTAAGGGCAAAGGCAAAAACGGAAAAAAACCGCCAAACAACTGGCTCTCCACCTTTGAAGGCGGTGCCTGGGAATACGTTGAGTCTGTTGACGAATATTACCTTCACGTTTTCACAAAAGGTCAGCCCGACTTGAATATGGACAATCCTAAGGTACGTCAAGAAGTTAAGGATATTATGAAATTCTGGCTTGATATGGGCGTAGACGGCTTCCGTGAGGACGTTATTACGTACATATCAAAAAAGGAAGGTCTGCCAAACGGCTTCCCGATTCCTGTTGCTTGTGGTATGGAGCACTATAACTGTGGCCCTCACCTATACGAATATCTCAAGGAATTCCACGACGAAGTGCTTTCTAAATACGATTGCTTCACAGTTGGCGAAGGTCCTTTGCTCACCACGGAAAAGGCGCTTAAGTTTGTTACTGAAGGTGAAACACAGGTGCTTAAAACAATGTTCAGCTTTGACCACCTTGAAGCAGACTGCTTTATGACAGACTGGATAAAAACGCCTTTCAATTTAAAGAAAATGAAGAAGTGCTACCAGAAATGGTACGACGCGATGAACGGCAAGGCTTGGCATACACTTTACCTTGAAAATCATGACCATCCAAGAATTGTTGACAGATACGGCAGCCTCAAATACAGAGTAGAAAGTGCAAAGATGCTTGCTACCATGTGCTACCTGCAAAGAGGTACGGTATTTATTTACCAAGGACAAGAAATTGGTATGACGAATATTGAACTTCATTCTATTGATGAGTTCAAGGATATGATCACCTTTAACAACCAGATACTTTTCAACAAGCTTGGTATAAAGGGCGAAAAGTTTATAAAAATGGCTAACAAGGGCTCACGTGAAAACAGCCGTACTCCTGTTCAATGGAACGACGGTCCGTACGCAGGCTTCTCTACTGCAGAGCCTTGGTTTAACCTTAACCCTAACTACAAGGAAATTAACGTTGCCGCTGCCGAGGCAGACGAGAATTCTATCCTCCATTATTACCGTAAGCTTCTTAAATTCCGTAAGGAAAATGAGGTTGCAATTTACGGTGACTTTAAGCAGTATTACAAAAACAGCAAAGAGCTTTTTGTATACGAAAGAAATCTTGACGGTGTTAAGCTTCTTGTTATTGCTTCATTTACAGAAAATGCAGTTAATTTTAAGGCTCCTGAAGGAATTGACCTTAACGAAGGTGAGCTTGTGCTTACTAACTACAACGATGCTACTCTTAACGGAAACGGCTTTGTAACGAAGCCTTACGAAGCAAGAGTTTACTTATTTAAATAAGTCGTTTTTAAAACAAAAAAGCCTCGGCGATGCCGAGGCTTTTTATTGTATTTAAATTTATTTCTTCTTGCCTTTTCTTAATACGGCACCTGCAAGCATAATAACTGCAAACAGGATAAGGTAGAACAATACGGGACAAGAGAAGCTACCGTTTGCTTTTGCGTTAATATACGGTGTATAGCCGTGTGCATAAATTGCGGCAAATACCATAAAGCCACAGGATATGGTACCGATAACAGGTAACACAAAGCGTTTTATTACGCCTAAATCTTTTTCCTTTATCATCCAGATAATAAACATAGGGATATAGAAAGCGTAAATCGTAACGATCGGAAGCTCTGAGGAATCAAAATTGAAAAGACCGAACCATCCGTCACCAAGGTTAGCGCCATAGAAGTACACGAGCCATGCACTACATACAAAAAGTCCCCAAATTGATGAGTTGGTAACCATATTAGTATGCTTATCTACCTCATCAAACATTTCAGGTCTGGGGCCCTCACCACGAGTTGCAATTGCATACATACCACGAGTTGCACCAACCATAAGTCCGTTAAGCGTACCAAGGCAGGATATTACAATACAAACATTAAGAAGCACACCACCGACTGCACCAAAAATATTAGAAAAAGCAGTGGTTGCGCCTTTTTCGATAAGAACTTGTGTTGAAGCGCCACCGGCAACACCGATATAATATAAAATATATGCTACAACAACAACGATTGAGCCTATTACAAGAGCCAAAGGAAGCGTCTTTTTTGGATTTTTGAGCTCAGCGTTGATAGAGGTTGCAACAATCCAACCTTCATAAGCGAAAACCGTAGCAACGATAGCGGCAAAAAGGCCACCACTTGTTGTACCTGCAATCTCGTTAGGAACAAGAGTTTCAAAGTTTGTAATGAGTGTACCCTTCGTTATACCAACGATAGTGCCTACAACAGCCATTAAGCAAATAGGAATAAGCTTTATTACAGTTGCACTAACCTGGAATTTACCTGCAAGCTTTGGTGAAAAAGCATTGAGCGTATACGACGCAATAAGCACAAATCCTGCAAGACAAAGAACGTTGGCGCTATTTGCCGCCCAACCGAATATCTCACCGAAATAGCGGGCAGAAACCCAAGCAAGAACAGAGGTCATACCGGGATAATAAATGTTTACAAGGAACCAAGCAAGATAGTATGCATAGCCCTTGCCACAGGTAACCTCGGCATAGTCAACAACACCACTAACCTTTTGATATTTCTGTGCCATGGTAGCAAACTGCAAGGAGCAGAAAATCATAAGCATACCGGTAATTGCCCAAGCGAGAATACCAAGAGGCATATCGCCATCCGTTGCATCAAGAACGTTTTGTGCTTTAAAGAAAACACCCGAACCGATAACAGTACCTACAACCATACATATGGCGGTTGGAAGACCGTATCTCTTTTGAAGTTTTTCCATAAATTCACCACTTTCATTTTATTGTAGTTTAATATCATAATAATACAAATTATTAAAAATGTAAACAAATTTTTAAAAAACGTGAAAAACAATTTAGTTAAAATAAGTAAAAAACAGAGATTTGTTAGGTTTATTTTATTATTCAATCTTAACATATTATGAAAAAAGCACCGTAAAGCGTCAGCCTTACGGTGTATTTTTTGACTCATCTAAATGAAATATATTTGAATTTAAAGTGCTATGCACTCAGAATCAGTAATTTGTATATTTCAAATTTACGATTTGCCTATAACAATTAAATTTTTAGATGTGATAGAAGCAATCGATTATTTCCTGTGGTGTAAGATCATCACCAAGTGTTGTTGCGGTAATGGAAGCAAAATAATTTCCACATTTCATTGTGATATTGATCTGATTCATTTCAAAGCCTTCGATTTCAGCAGTCGTTACCAATGCATCATATTCTTCGCCATCCATAGTAACTTTTTCAACATTTATATCAATATTTGTGTAACCCATTTGTTCGAATGAAGTCTCAAGTGTAGGGATAGTTCCCTCAATAGCCTCTGCAACATCTGTTGCTGCAACAGCAGTATACGTGCTCTTTTGAAGAACAACGTTAACGTTAGATATACCATTTGAAGCAGCCATATCGGTAAATGCTGATGAACCTGCTACAGCCTCTTTATACTCCTCACCTGCAAGATCCTCAGAAACCTGGTTTACTTGAGCAATCTCTTCATCGGTAGAAAAAGTCCAATCGCCCGGCAATTTACATGCGATACCGATGAATTCGTTAGAATAAGTAAGACCCGCAACCTCACCTAAATCAAACTCTTTTTCAGGTTCATCCTCTGCATCGTCTTCGTCTTCTGCGTTCTCTGCATCCTCTGCATCCTCTACATCATCTGCATTTTCTGCATCATCTGCATCATCAGGAGTCTCCGTGTCGTTATTGTACTCGTAATCCTGTTCACCGCGAACGTCTTCAGGCTGTTCACCGCAAGCAGCAAAGCACAAAACCATTGCTAATACAACTAAGAGTGAAATTAATTTTTTTCATTTTTTCATATCCTTTCTCCTAAATGCTTTCGCATCCTTTAATATGTTTATTATAGCATTTCGTTAACACAAAAACAATACTCTAACAAAATACAAATTCAGAAAACTAAACAAAAATGCAAAAAAAGGTTGTGCAAATCAACGGCTTGCCGTTGTATATCATAAATTTGTTAGCTTTCCAAGTGAAATATTCGGCGTTGCCGAATGTGAAATAATGTGCTGTCGCACATTGTGAAATATCTCCCTTCGGTCGATGTGAAATGAAATTTGCCCACATTCGCGAAGCGAATATTTCACACGCCGCAGGCGTATTTCACATTTCGCAGAAATATTTCACTTGCTCGCAGGGCAAATTTCGTTGAAAAAAGCACGCTTGCGCGTGCTTTTTTCTGGCCCGCCCGAAGGGATTTGAACCCCCGTTCTTCAGAATCGGAATCTGCTGCGT
>X40_Bactrian_Camel__coassemble_142_pt1 | contig 13312 bp, 11 predicted proteins | sample X40_Bactrian_Camel__metabat2_low_PE_002 | metagenome-assembled genome bin X40_Bactrian_Camel | reverse complement strand
ACAATATACATATGTATATTTTTTTCAACAAAAAGATGTTGCAATATTTGTTGACTTTGATGTTAATAAAATATATAATTAATAAAAATGACTTTAAGGAGAATTGATATGGGCTTTCTCACGGCATACATAGCTGTTATAGTTTTTGTATTTGGTACCGTAATCGGTAGTTTTTTAAACGTGCTCATTTACAGGTTACCTATCGGAATGGATTTTAAAAAGGGTAATTCAATTTGCCCGAATTGTAAGCATCAGCTCAACTGGAAGGATTTATTCCCTTTATTCAGCTGGATTTTTCTCGGTGGCAAATGCCGTTATTGCAAGGCTCCTATATCAAAGCAATATCCCATTGTTGAAGCAATCAACGGTACTGCATACGTTTTAGTGTACCTTTTCCTCAGTGGCGGTAACGCAATAGAGGGACTCAATCTTACTCTTGTAGGCTATATGATTTTTATGTCTGCGCTTCTTGTTGCTTCTTGGGTAGATTTCAAGCATCAGATTATTCCCGATTCAATGTGGATTGCGATTTTCATCGGTGGCTTGTTTATTGTAGGAGACAAGCTTATCAGCGATGAGTTCACAAAAACGTGGATTATCAGCAGATTGATTGGCTTAGTTTCCGTTTCAGGCTTATTCTTCCTGATTGCTCTCGTTACAGGTGGCAGAGCTATGGGTGGCGGTGACATTAAGCTTATGGCAGCCGTTGGCTTTGTGCTTGGATGGAAAGCAGTTATAATATCTCTGTTTATGGCAGCCTTGCTTGGTGTCGTTTTCTCAATCGGAAGGAAGATTGTTTCCAAAGAGGAGATGAAGGGCGTTATTCCTTTCGGGCCGTTTCTTGCTATGGGCTCTGCAATATGCGCCTTCGTCGGTGAGGACATTTTTATGGGCTACCTCGGTTTATTCAATATATAAGCTACCGTTAAATAATTAATCATCAAACTCCTTTGTATTGCATATTCTTTTATGAAAACTGTGTGCAAAGGAGTTAAATATTATGTTTGTAGTTTCTCTTTCATCAAAAAGAATAAAAAATATTTTCACCTTGCTTTTTGTTGCTTGTATTGTTTTTGTCGGTATTGCAATTATCGTTATGAGCTGCAGTAAAAACCTTTCAAATAACGAAACACTTTCCGTTAATAACAGTGGTGAAAATATGGAGCAGCTGATGGACTACGTATCCTCTCTCGGATGGGAGGTTTCTCCTGAGCCTGACGAGGTACGTGAAATCGTTATTCCGTCAGAGTTTGACGAGGTGTACGAGAATTACAACGAGCTTCAGCTTTCTCAAGGGTACGATTTAAAGCAGTATGCAGGGGAAAGGGCAAAAAACTGGACCTTCACAGTTCTCAATTACCCCGGATACGAGAACGAGGATTTTATTAAAATTAATATTTTAGTGTGCAACGGCAGGATTATCGGTGGAGACGTTTGCTCTGTTGAGCTTAACGGCTTTATGCACGGATTTATAAAGGAATAATTTATGGATAAAAAAGAACGTATAGATAAATTAATAGCCTCTCAGGGCCTTGCTTCAAGGAGTGAGGTCAAGGCTATGGTGCGTAAAGGTGAGGTGACCTGTAACGGTGAGGTCGTGCGTGATGCAGGTCTCAAGGTCAGCTATAGCGACACGATTCTCGTTAACGGTCAGCTTTTATCTCAAAGCAAATTTACTTATATTATGTTAAACAAGCCACAAGGTGTTGTCAGTGCCTCAAATGATAAGAAGCAAAAAACCGTTGTTGATATTATCCCTGAGGAATACAGACGCAAAAATCTGTTTCCTGCAGGGCGTCTGGACAAGGATACAACAGGCTTTTGCTTAATAACGGATGACGGCGATTTTGCTCACAGAATATTATCTCCGTCAAAGCACGTAACAAAAACGTATATTGCCGAATTATCTAATCCCATAGATTACGAAAAAGCAAAGCAAGGCTTTCTTGACGGTGTTGTGCTCGGAGACGGTACGGTGCTTTTGTCTGCGATTCTCGAAGAGCTTTTGCAAGGGGACAAGCCTGTGTATAAGGTTATTATCAAAGAGGGTAAATATCACCAAGTCAAAAGGATGTTTCTGCGTTTCGGTGCTGAGGTAACGAGGCTTCACAGAACGGCTATCGGTGGTTTGCCGCTTGATAAGAGCCTTTCCGAAGGAGAATGCAGACTTATAACTGAGGCAGAGCTTAAATCTATTGTTGAAAATGACGAAAGATTTTAAGCCCCAAAAGTCTATCTTTTTTGCAATTAAACCAATAAAATTTGTCTAAAAGTTAACATTTTGCATAAAAAAATTTGAAAAATATAAAAAAAGCACTTGCAAAAAGCTTTAAAGTTGTGTATTATGTATAACAGTTAAATGGTCAATTTGTTAAATTTTCGGAGGTCATAATATGTCCAATAGATTATTTCAAGGCATCATTCATCAGATGCGTGACGTTGTTGACAGAACAATCGGTGTTATTGATGAGACAGGTGCAGTTATTTCCTGCAGTGAGCTCAGCCGAATCGGCGAAATAAGAACAGGTAATCTTGCAGCAATTTTTTCATCATCAACTCCTATTTCTTACGATGGTTATTTGTACCTTACTTTTGGTACACATATGCATCCTGAATATGCAGTTTTTGTCGAGGGTGACGATGATGCTGCAAAAAATTACATAGGTGTGCTTGGCGTATCTCTTTCAAGCATTAAGCAGTTTTACGATGAAAAGTACGACAGAAGCAATTTTGTTAAGAATATAATTCTTGATAATATTCTTCCCGGCGATATCTATCTCAAGGCTCGTGAGCTTCATTTTAATAACGAGGCTTCCCGTGTTGTTTTGCTTATCAGACTTACAGAGAAAAACGACGTTTCTGTTTACGACGTTATTCAGAATCTTTTCCCTGATAAAACAAAGGACTTTGTTATCAATATCAGTGAGTCCGATATTGCTCTCGTTAAAGAGGTTAAAAGTGATATTGACAGTAAGGATCTTGAAAAGCTTGCTCGTTCAATTTCCGATGCACTTTCTTCAGAATTTTACACAAATGCCCTCGTTGGTATCGGTACTCCTATAGTAGGTGTTAAGGATCTTGCCCGTTCCTTCAAGGAAGCACAGGTTGCTCTTGAGGTTGGCAAGGTGTTCGACACAGAGCGCAACATTGTCAGCTACGATCATTTAGGTATTGCCCGTCTTATTTATCAGCTTCCCGTTACACTTTGCGAGATGTTCCTTAAGGAAATCTTCAAGGTTGGCTCAATTGAGACTCTTGACCAGGAAACTCTTTTCACAATTCAAAGATTTTTCGAGAATAATCTTAACGTTTCCGAGACCTCAAGAAAGCTTTTCGTTCACAGAAACACTCTCGTTTACCGTCTTGAAAAAATCAAGAAGCTTACAGGTCTCGATTTAAGAGAGTTTGACGATGCAATCGTATTTAAGGTAGCTCTTATGGTTAAGAAGTATCTTGATGCAAATCCCGTTAAATATTAATAAAAAGTAAAAAATAAATTTTTTAGCACATTTTTATTACAAAAGGGTTACATTTTGTAATTAAATGTGCTATTATTGTGTATAGAAGTAAAAATTCAAAGAATGGGTGTTTATTTTGATAAAGTTTAACAACGTCACAAAGGTATACACCGATACAAAAACAGTTGCTCTCAGCAATTTCAATCTGGAGATTGAAACGGGTGAGTTCGTTTTTATCGTCGGTTCCTCAGGTGCAGGTAAAAGTACTCTGCTCAAGCTTATGATGCGCGAGGAGGTTCCTACAAGTGGCTCTATAAATATTAACGGCTATGACCTTAATAAAATGAAAAAGAGGGCAATACCTTATTTCCGCAGAACTATGGGTATTGTTTTCCAGGATTTCAGGCTTATTCCTAATATGAACGTTTATGATAATATAGCGTATGCTATGAGAGTTATCGGTTCTCGTGAAAATGCTATCCGTAAGCGTGTTCCATATCTTTTAGGCCTTGTTGGTCTTAACTCAAAGGCTCGTTCAAAGCCAAATCAGCTTTCCGGTGGTGAGCAGCAGCGTGTTGCTCTTGCAAGAGCTCTTGCAAATAATGCAAGTATGATTATTGCCGACGAGCCAACAGGCAATGTTGACCCTAAAATGTCTTACGAAATTGTTGACCTTCTTAATCATATCAATTCAGACGGTACAACTGTTATTATGGTTACTCACGATTTACATCTTGTAAAAACCTTTAATCACAGGGTTATTACTATTAAAAACGGTGTTATTGAATCAGACTGTCCCGACGCTTCAAATATCGACGTTGAGCCATACAGATTCGATTCTCCTGAAGATAGCGTTGGCTCATATTTCCTTGAGGAAAGTGGCGACGATCTTGACTACCTCGTTCAAAATTACGCTGTTGACGTAACAGATGATTTTGTTTCAGTAGAGATTAACGACGAGGAGGGAGACGCACAATGAGAGGTTCAAGCTTAGGCTATCTCACAAGAGAGGGCTTCAGAAATATATGGGTAAACAGGCTCCTTTCCTTAGCGACCGTTGTGGTACTTATTTCCTGTCTTATAATCGTAGGTAGTGGTATTCTTATTTTTCTGAATATTGACTCTGTTCTTGATCTTATTGAGGATCAGAACGTTGTTCTCGTTTACGTTGATTTGGATGCTACCGAAGCAGAGTCGGATATGCTGAAGGTCGCTCTTCTTGATATGGATAACGTTCAGGATGATATTGAGTTTATCTCCAAGGAAGAAGCATTTGAGAGGCAAAAGGAGTCATATGGCGACAAGGCTGCTCTTCTTAACGGTCTTGATGCTAATATTTTTCCTGACGGATATAAGGTTAAAATTGACGATCTTGAAAAATTCGATGAAACCGTTGCTCAAATAAAAGCATTGCCAAACATTTATGAGGTACGCGAAAACAGTGACCTTGCAGGTAAAATTGCAAGCATAAGAAACGCAGTTTCATATATCAGTATCGGTATCGTTGCAATTCTTTTCTTTGTTTCCTTGTTTATCGTTTCTAATACAATTCGTATTACAATATTTAACAGAAGGCTTGAAATCAGTATTATGAAGGCTGTTGGTGCAACAAATTCCTTTGTTCGTTGGCCGTTTATGGTAGAGGGTATACTGCTCGGCTTGTTCTCTGCAGGCTTAGGTCTTGCATTGCAGTACGGCATATATTCACTTGCATCTATTTGGCTTTCAGATATTTTATCTATGTTAGGTGGCGAAGTTGTTAACTTTGCAGATAATATCGGTGTTCTTGCAGGTGCTTTTGTTGCTATAGGCGTATTCATCGGCGCCTTCGGTAGTATTATTTCTCTCAATAAATATTTAAAGGAGCATAGCAATGTTGTCGAAAGTAGTTTATAATTCAAAAAAAGCTTTTAGCCTCGTTCTTTCTCTTGTTGTGTTGTTTTGCTCTTTGTCTATCTCTGTTTTTGCTTTAACCGACGAGGAGAAGCAGGAGTATCAGGATCAGATTGAAGCCATTAAGCAAGAAATTGCAGAAAATCAAGATAAGATCGATGCTCTTGACGAAGAGGCTTCACAATACGATGACGATATTTCCTCTCTTCAGGATAAAATTGATATCCTTCAGGATCAGATTGATCTTCACAATCAGGAAATTGCTTTGATAGACGAGGATATTGAGGCTATTAACGATCAAATCACGTCAGTTGAGGAAGAGATTATCGCTCTCGAAAGTCAGATTGCCGAGCTTGACGCACAGGTGCTTGAGCTTGAGCAGGAAAAGGCAGATACTCTCGTGCTTTTAGGTGAACGTATTCGTGCTTCATACGTTTCCGGTGCAAATTCACCACTTGAGTTCCTTCTTACTTCAGATGATTTTGACTTTATCGTTTTCCTTGAAAGGATTCAGCTCCTTCAGTCAATTGCCGAAAACGACAATAAAATCATTGCACAGTTAGAGGACAATATTACAGAAATTAATAATAAGGTTGCAGAGTGCAACGACGCAACAAAGCGTCTTAACGTTAAGATAGCAGAGCTTGATGAGGCAAAGCTTGAATACGAGGATAAAAAGCAGGAGCAGGTTGATGCTCGTGCCGAGATAGAGGAATCTGAGGCTCTTATTCAGGCAGATCTTGATAAGATTATGAGCGTTGTTAATCGCCTTGATAGTCAGAGTGACGCTTATCAGGCGGCAATTGATCAGCGTGAGCAGGCTATCCTTGACCTTGAGCAGAAGCTTTCTGCAAGTAATATCCATTACGGCTCCGGTGTTGTAAACGGTGATATGGTATGGCCTCTGCCTTATGAGGATGCATACATTTCCTCCAGCTTCAAAATACGTTGGGGCAAACAGCACAACGGTATAGACACTTGCCGTTGGGCAGGTACGCACGGTGCAGACGTTATTGCCGTTAAGGACGGTGTTATTGACGTTGCAAGCTGGGGCTACGGTGGTGGTTACGGTAACTACGTTGTAATAGACCACGGTGAAGGTGTTCTTACTTACTATGCACACCTTTCCAATATAACCGTCAGTCCGGGCCAACGTGTAAGTCAGGGTGACGTTATCGGCCATGCAGGTAACACGGGCTATTCCTTCGGTGCTCATCTTCATTTCGGACTTATGATTAACGGTGGTTGGGTTAACCCTGTAAACTATTTAACCTGTTATACACCGGGTGGCAAGGCAATTACGGCTGTCGACTAAATTCTTTTAATTTTTCACTCCTTTGTTCTTATAATGGAACAGAGGAGTGTTTTTATGCTTGTTTTAAAAATAGTTGAACCAAAAAAGAGAAGCCTTTTTGCAAAAAGAAAAATACGCAATAACCTTCATTGCGAAAGTCGTGTTATAGGCTCCGGCATATTTTATTTCGTTGAAATTTCAGAGACAGACGTTAATAACAAGAACGTTACTTTACTTCTTAATAAATTTAAAGGTAACGTGCTTGATACCTCAAGTGGTAAGGTGAATAATGAAATTAAGGACTATCTTTTTAATCCTTCTGCTTATATCAAGAGGAGTATTCTGTCCTCGTTAAGTAATTATCTTAGGAATTCTAACGAAAAATTTAATCTTGTTTTTGATGATAACACCTTCCGATTTTCGTCGGAGTGGATTAAGGTTGCTAAGGAATGTAAACATATTTGCGTAAACACAACCGTCAATTCCGATTTGTTGCAATTTAAGGAATATTGCTATTCTCAGCTTGGTGTAAACGTTTTTATAAACGATTTTTCATTAATGAGTAGTTTTTTAAGAGTTAATCTTAATAAAGAGCTGCAGGGCTTATGTATTGATATTTTCGGGGCTTCTTCAGTTGAGCGTATTTACGCCGATGAGCGTTACTTTACTCTCAATTCATTAACCGAGACTCTTACGGAACTTGGAGTTTCCTCTGTTTTTGCTTGTTCTGCAGTGCAGGTAATTCCTTTTGAGAAAATATATGTAACTTAAGTGAGGTTATTGTGAATAATAAATTTATATTACTTGACTTTTTATTCCGTTTTTAATATAATGTTATGGAATTAAACGACTATATCATTTCTTTGAGAGGATGTATTTAAATGGCACAAGAAATCGTAATGACTAAAGAGGGCTACGAGGAGTTCAAAGAAAAACTTGCTACCCTTAAATCAGGTCGTTCTGACATTGCAGAAAAGCTTAAGGTAGCTCGTTCCTTTGGTGACCTTTCCGAAAATAGCGAATACGATGAAGCTATGTCCGAACAGGCAAAGCTTGAGGCAGAGATCAACGATATTGAGGCTATGCTTTCAGGAGCAACAATTATGGAGGACGATTTTGCCAATTCCGAGGTTGTTCACTTAGGCTCAGTTGTTACCATCAAGGGTACTGCAAAGGGCTCTGCAGAAAAGACCTTTACAATAACAGGCTTTGCTCAGGCAGACTCTACAAAGGGCAAGATTTCCGATGAATCTCCTGTTGGTAAGGCACTTATCGGTCACAAGGTTGGTGACAAGGTTTCTGTAGAAGCACCAAGAGGTGTAATTACTTACAAAATCGTTAAGCTCGATAATAATAAATAATTAACCCATTTGAGCCGAAAGCTTTCGTTTTCGGCTCGTTATTTTTATATTTATAAATTTTTAAGGGATTCTTACAGACTAAACTGCAGGAATCCCTTTTATCATATCTTGTTCTTCACTGTCTGCGAAAAAGCGTTATTCTGTTTTGTTTGCAGTTGTTGCTTCAATCATTTCGTTTTCTCTGAAAAGAAGTGAAATGCACCAGATACCTGCAAGGGCAACAAGCACGTATATTATTCTTGAAATAATTGCCGCCTGGCCGCCAAATAACCATGCCACAACGTCAAACTTGAATAAGCCGATGCTTCCCCAGTTTAATGCACCGATTGTCACAAGTATTAATGCGATCCTGTCTAACATAAACGTTCTCCTTTCACTAAATTTCTGTTTTTATTTTTTACTTAATTATCGGTAATATTCACAAAAAACAATATTTTTGTTTAACTACCATTTATGGTACTAGTTTTACCATAAATTAGTTTATTTTTTATTTGATATGTGCTATAATCATTTAATAGAGATTAAAATCGGTTATTGGAGGTTTATATGCTTTATTTTATTAAAGGCAGAGCAGGTAGTGGCAAAACCCGTAATTTGCACGAAAAAATTGTCAAACTCCTCAAAGATGGCAAAAGTAAGCCACTTCTTGTTATCCCCGAACAATTTTCCTTTGAAACAGAAAGGGCAATGCTCAAGCTTCTTGGCGCTAAGGACCGTAAGAGGCTTGACGTTTTGAGCTTTTCAAGACTTGCATATTCTGCTCTCAAGGATACAGAGCATATGAATAAGAAGCATCTTGACGAAGGTTTACGCGCCGCTTTGATGAGTGAATCACTTTTTCAGCTTGAGGGACGGTTGAACGTATATTCCTCTCTTCGTAATAATTACACCTCGATGACTCCTATTGTCGATTTTTGCAAGGAGTTAAAATATTGTTCTGTCAGTGCCGATGCTCTTCAGGAAAAAATAGACCAGCTTGAGGAAAGCTTTCTCAAAGAAAAGCTTCGCGACGTTTCTCTTATTTCCGAGGCTTATAACGCACTTATCTCTCAAAGCTATTTTGATGACACAGATGCTATAGATATTTTAACCGAATATGCTATCAGTACCGGCTATTTTAAAAACAAAACCGTGTTTATTGATGGCTTCAGAGTTTTTTCAAAGCAGGAATATAATTGCTTTCGCGTTATACTTTCTCAGGCAGATAACGTGTACGTTACGCTCTGCGAGGATAAAAAGCATTTGCCTTACGGTCCGTTTTCCTACGTCAGAGATTTTGAGATGTCTCTCAGGTCAATTGCATCAGACAATAGCGTTAACGTATCAGAAGAGCTTCTTGAACAAAAGGAAAATGTTTTTTCTTCCGATATTTTTGCTCTTGAAAAGAATATTTACGTTGATAATAAAAATGAGCCCGTGGAATCCGACGGCTCAATTACAATTGCAAAATGCGTAGATAAGCTTGATGAATGTAAGTTTGTTGCAACAAAAATAAGGGCACTTTTGCGTTCAGGCGAATACAGATGCAGAGATATTGCCGTTATTGAACGTACAAACGGCGATTATAAGGAGCTTCTTACAGAGGAGCTTAAGAGTCACGATATACCTGTTTTTGAGGATAGCAGACGATCCTTGAAGTATGAGCCTCTTTTTGTTTATATCAATTCTCTTCTTGCTTGTATTACAGAGGGCTTGACAACGGAGAATATTTTTAATTATCTCAAAAGCGGTCTTTCCTCCATTTCTCTTGAAGACGTATCGAGACTTGAAAAGTACGTTTACGTATGGGGCATAAGCGTCAAGCAGTGGAAAAATGATTTCACAATGCATCCCGACGGGTTCGATAACTCCTTCGACGAAAAAAGCGAAAAGCGTCTCGAAAAGCTCAACGAGATTCGCAAAAGAGTCGTAGGGCCACTTCTTTTATTAAAAAAGAATTGTGAAGGCGTCACAGGTGACGAAATTACACGTCTCGTTTACGAATTTATTGATTCCCAAAGAGTACAGGACAGGCTTTTTGAAATGCATAATTCCTTAAAAAATGCAGGCTTTCCCGTTGAGGCAGAGCGTCAGGCAGTTTGTTGGGACGTGCTTGTTTCACTTTTTGATAAAATGGCCACTCTTTATAAAGAAAGAAGCATTTCTCTTTCAAGATGGTTTGAAATATTTGTAATTCTTGTTGACTCAGGTGAAATCGGTGAAATACCACAAGGTCTTGACGAAATAAAAATCGGTAGCGCAGACAGAATACGTACCGATAAAATTAAGGTTATGTTCCTCGTTGGTGTCAATAACGGTGAGTTTCCTCTCGTTAGTGTCAAGGGCGGCTTGCTTACAGACTCAGAAAGAGCAAGGCTTACCGATATGGGACTTGAAATAAGACCGTCGTATTTAAAATCCGTTTCCGAGGAGCGTTTTATTACTTACTGTGCTTTAACTGCCGCTTCAGAGAAGCTGTTTTTGTCATACAAAACGTCAGATGCCGAAGGTGGCAAGCTTTATCCGTCTGAGATTATTGATGAGGTTGAGGGCTCTGTTAATAACGTTAACACTATTTTCACAGCTTCTCCCGATTATATTTTTGAGCTTGTGGAAAGTGATGAGGACGCTTTTTCGTTACTTGCACGTAATTTCAACAGAAATAACGAAATCGAGATTACTTTAAAAGAATATTTTAAATATAAAGACGAGTACAAGGACAGAATCAAAGCCTTGGAGCGTGTTGCAGGTGATATGCATTATGCCTTTAGTGACGCTCAGTTATCCAAGGAGCTTTTTGGCAAGGATATGAATCTTTCTGCAAGCAGAATTGAGAATTATTACAAGTGTCCCTTTGCTTATTTTGTTAAATACGGTCTTAATGCCTATCCTTTAGAGGTAGCTCAGCTTGATCCTGCAAAAAGTGGTACCATAGTCCACAAGGTTATGGAGGAAATTCTAAAGAAATACCCAACCTCTTCACTTGTTTCAACAGGTGACGCTCAGCTCAAAACTGAGGTTGAGGCTATCCTTTCTGAGTATATTGAAAATAAAATGGGTGGTGCAGACGATAAATCAAAAAGATTTATGTTCCTTTTCAATCACCTTGTTGATACGTGTATGGCTATTATTTTCAGGCTTAAAGAGGAGTTTTCTTCAGATGAATTCAAGCCCAGTGGCTTTGAGGTTACTATCGGTGACGATAACATTCCTTGCTATAAGCTGCCTTTAAACGAAGGTGAGGTAGCCATAAAGGGTAGCGTTGACCGTGTAGACGTAATGAAGCTTGATGACAAGGATTACCTTCGTATTATCGACTACAAAACAGGCAAAAAGGATTTTAAGCTCGGTGAACTGTTTGACGGCTTGAATATCCAAATGGTGCTTTACCTTATGGCTCTTCAAAAAAATGCACGTCACGTCTACGGTGATTTTGTGCCCACAGGAGTATTGTATCTTCCTTCAAAAATCGGCATTTCCGATTATCTCAAAAAACGTTCTCCTGAAGCCAAAGAAATTGAAAGCTGCAGGATAAAAAGCGGTAAGCTGTCGGGAATGATTTTAGACGATCAGACTGTTATTGAGAAAATGGGCGAGGGCTCATCTAAGGGATATTATCCTGTAAAATACGTTAAAAAGTACGGTGCTTACAAGGGCAATACTTATACGTTAGAGGATTTTGATAAGCTTTCTCAGGTTATTGATTCCAAAATAACCGAAATGGGCAACAAGCTCCACGACGGTAAGGTTTATGCTGTGCCTTCAGGTGAAAATAACGAGGGCAGTATGTGTAAATATTGCTCCTATCGTGGTGTTTGCGGTTATGAATACGGAGATGAAATTGCCGAAAAAAATAGCCTTGACCACGATGAAGCAATCAAGAGATTGAGAGGTGAAGAGGATGAGTAAAACGGAGTGGACACCTAATCAGAAAAAAGCTATTGAGGCAAGAGGAATGCAGGTGCTCGTTTCGGCTGCTGCAGGCTCAGGCAAAACGGCAGTTTTAACGGAACGTGCAAAAAATATTATTATTGACCAAGGTAATCCTTGCAGTGTTTCCGATGTTCTCGTCGTTACCTTTACACGTGCTGCCGCTAACGAGATGAAGGACAGGATTCACGATGCTCTCAAAAGCTGTGATTTGAGCAACGATCATATAAGAAATCAGCTTACCTCGTTGCCTCTTGCAGATATATGCACAATCGACTCCTTCTGTTCAAAAATAGTTAAGGATAATTTCAAAAAAGCCGACGTTTCTGCAGATTTTGTTCTTCTTGACGAAAAGGCAAACGATGAACTTCTTGACTCAACTCTCGACGAGGTGATTACAAGAGTATACGAAAGCGACAATGAGGCATTTAAGAAGCTTTCTTATATGCTTATCAGTGAACGTGATGACAGTAAGCTTGTTGACGTTATCAGGGATTTGTATAATTATTCCCGTTCTTATCCTTCACCGGAAAGGTGGCTCGATTCTGTATTAGCTGATTTTTCGGAGGATAAGCCCATTAACGATACTGCTTCTGCAGACGTTATATACAAGCACCTGATTCTCTTTGCAGATTGTTATATAGAAAGATTCAAAAAAATAGTAGATTTGCTTAATACTTCAGGTGGCTTTTCGTCCTTGTTTTTTGAGCGTTTTGAGGTTACTGCAGGTAATCTTTCCGTTCTTAAGTCTCTTGCAGAAAAAAGAGATTGGGACGCAGTTGTTAATTGTATCAGAGACGGTATAAAATACGCTCCCAAAGCCACTAACAGCGACGTTGACGAATACGTAAAGACCTTAGCAAACGATACCTTTAAAAAATTTACTGATGACCTGGATAATATTATCGAAATGTGCATTCCTACGTCAGAGGAGCACAAAAAGGATTGCAAAATACTGTATCCTATGATAAAGGCGTTGTGTGATACGGTTAAATTGCTGAGCACAACTCTTGAGGAAAAGAAAAAAGAGCGTAACGCGTATGCCTTTGACGATATTCTCCACAAATGTATTGACGTGCTCGTTGTGTTTAACGGTGACGCTTGGGCACCGACAGACGTTGCCAAAGCGTTGCAGGGCAAATATAAAGAGATTTTTATTGACGAGTATCAGGATACAAACCAAGCGCAAAATATAATTTTTGAGGCAATATCCCGTGATAAAAACAATTTATATTTTGTTGGTGACGTAAAGCAGAGTATTTACAAATTCCGTCTTGCAAGTCCTCAGCTTTTTATGGAGCTTAAGAAAAATCTGTTGCCTTATTGTGCAGGTAAAATCCAGCCGTCACAAATAATTCCTGATAAGAATTTCCGTAGTCGCAAGGGCATCCTTGACG
>X40_Bactrian_Camel__coassemble_136_pt1 | contig 13449 bp, 11 predicted proteins | sample X40_Bactrian_Camel__metabat2_low_PE_002 | metagenome-assembled genome bin X40_Bactrian_Camel | reverse complement strand
GAACCCCTTTTTGATATATCTTGTTTTATGCGGTCTGCGCTTTTTTTACATCCCCGTTATTCTTCAATACCAAGCAACCAGTTTACCGAAACACCAAGCACCTCGGATAAAGCGATAAGCTCGGTGTCACATACGGAACGAATTTGACCTTCTAATTTTGAGAGTCCGGAAGCGTTAAGGTCTACACCGCGGATTTGAAGCTGTGTAAGAAGATCTTTTTGTTTCATACCGATAGCTTTTCTTCTTTCTTCAACTTTGGTTCCGCAAATGTTCTTTGAACCGATAGGCTGTTTTCTGATCCTCATCCATAGCAACCCCTTTTGTTGAATTTTAGAGTATTAAACTAATTTCATATTATCACAACAAATGCATTGTTGCAAGTGTTTTTTGGATTTATGCTATATTTTAATAAAAACATTTGATATAAATACATTTATATGATAGAATAAAACCATAAATTTTTACTACGAGGTGGATTATGAACATCCGTAAAAGCTTGTTTGCAGATTATAATTGTCTTACAAACGCAGAGGGACTGCTTTCTGTAGGCAAAGAGAATGAGATTGTTACCTTCGATATGTTTTTCCGAGAAATACCGGATAAAGGTGGCTTTGCCGTTATGGCAGGTCTCGGTTCTCTGTGCGAAAAGCTGTCGGAGCTTTCCTTCGATGAGGAGCTTCTGGAGTATTTAAAGGAGCAGGATTTTTCAGAAAAGCTGATAGATTACCTCAGAAATTTCAAATTTGAATGTGACGTATACGCAATGCCTGAGGGTACGCCTGTTTTCCCCAACGAGCCTATCGTAAAGGTTCACGGCCCTGCTTTACAGGCTCAGCTTATCGAAACACTTTTACTCAACACAATAAATTATCAGACTCTCGTTGCCACCAAGGCAAATAGGGTAGTAAGGGCGGCTTCAGGTAAAAAGGTTATTGAGATGGGTGCCCGTCGTGCTCACGGTGAGTCTGCCGCTACAGAAGGAGCAAGAGCCTCATACATCGGTGGTGTGGACGCAACGTCCTTGCTTACTGCGTCAAAAAAATATAATATTCCCGTTTCCGTAATGATGAGTCACGGCTGGGTACAGCTTTTTGACTCTGAGCTTGAGGCTTTTGTTGCCTATCTCAAGGAGCATGGTGAGGACGGTGCTCTTCTTGTAGATACCTACGATACTTTGGAAAGCGGTATCAAAAATGCAATAGAGGCATTTAATAAGGTTCTTGTTCCTGAAGGGCTTCGTCCTGCAGGCGTTATAATAGACAGTGGTGATATGACGTATCTTTCAAAACGTGCAAGGCGTATGCTTGACGAGGCAGGCTTTCCTGATTGCGATATATATGCCTCCAATTCTCTCGACGAGATTCTCATTAAGGATATGATTAACCAAGGTGCAAAAATAGATGGCTTCGTGGTTGGTGAAAAGCTGCTTACCTCATCCACTTCACCTGTGCTTGACGGTGTTTACAAGCTTTGCGAAACAGAAAAAAACGGCGAAAAAATACCTGCCATTATGCTCAGCAACAACGTAAACAAAATCACAACTCCTTGCTCCAAACGTGTTTGGCGTCTGTTTGATATGGAAACAGGCAAGGCAATTGCAGACGTTCTGACTCTTGATTCAGAGAGCATCGGTGAGGAAAAAACTTATTCTCTTTTTGATCCTGATTTCACGTGGAAGAGAAAAACCGTTGACAATTTCGTCGCAAGAGAAATGCTTGTCACCGTTTTCAAAAACGGTGAGCTTGTGTATAAAAATCCGTCTCTTGAGGAAATCCGTTCATACTGCAGTGAGCAGGTTGACACCTTGTGGGAAGAGGTTGTAAGATTTGAAAATCCGCACAGATATTACGTTGATTTTTCAGGCAAGCTTTGGGGCGTAAAGCAATCTATGATAGAAAAAATTATGCACGAAAATAACAGTATCGGTGAATAAGCTATGAGTGAAATATATAAATTAGGTTTATCCCGTAACAGACTTTTTGAGCCTGACAGTACCGTTGTTTTTTATGGAAAATATAAAAGTGATTTTGATTCGGCAGAGTTAAAAAAAGCACTTAAAATGCTTTGCGTTAAGGAGCCTGTAATCACAGCTGCAGTAGAGCTTCGTGACAATGGTGAGGGGTATCTTGAAACGCAAAAGGTGAAGCTTGAGCTTTGCGAATCGGAGCTTTCTGCCGAGGAGATAGTCGATTCCTACAAAAAAGAGCCCCTGAAATTCTACGAAAAGCTTTTCGAGTTCACTCTTTCTGCCGACGGTTATCTCGTTATTGCAGGTCACACCGTTATGTGCGACGCCAAATCCTTGTTGCGTTTAGCAGGCTACCTTGTTGACTTTTACGAGAAAAAGGCTCTGTCCGTAGAGCCAAGTGTCGTTCGCACCTTTTCCGAAAAAGGTACGCTTCCCGTTGACGTGGTGTCTCCCATCGTAAACAAGCTTTCATCGGAGCTTGACGACGATTGGAGAAAGGAGCGCAAAAGCTTTACCTTGGAGGATTTCAAGGAGTGCTCTGCAAAGTATCTCAGTAATCTGCCCTGCATTAACTCCGTCAAAAAAATCCTGAGTCCCGATATGCTCGGAGGAGTAAAGAAAAGATGTGAAGAGGAGGGCATAGATTTCTCCTCTCTCGTTTATTTCTCCTTTTATAAATCACTTATTAAAAACGTAAAGGTCTCCAAAAAATCCTCAAAAATGCGACTTTATGCCGACAGAAGATTTTTTCACGGCAAGGACGACGTTTTTTCCGTTGGTGCATACAACGGCACGGTTTGTGTCTCTCTTTCAAAAAAAGAGCTTCGCAAGTCCGTTACAGAGCAGGCAAAGGCATTCCATCTTGACGCATATCGCGCTTTGACCTCATCCTTCAGAGTTTTCTCCGACGAGATTCTTCTTTTTAACGTCCGTCCCGAATATTGCGACAGCTCCTTTATTTATATGATGAAGGGTAACAAGCTTAAATCCTCAAAGAATCTTGCTCAGACCTACGGTTGTCTTAATAATGAGCTTTGCGAATGCTTCTACTGTAATCTTTCTCAGCAGTATTGGAGCAGCTTACACGCCTTCGAGAGCGTTATGGTCTTTGAACCGTTTAAGTTTAATCGTAGCGACTTTTCCGTAAGCGTTACGGATAATTTAAATTCCTGTCAGGCTGAGCTTTTCTTTAATTCAGATAGGGTAGAAATATCAGTTGCTCAGAGGATTTTTGATGATGCAATTGAGCAAATTAAAAGTTTTTAAGTGAATATTTTAGCGAATTTGGTAAAAATTTGTAAAAAAGTAATGATTTGGCTTTGCCGAATCATTACTTTTTTTGTGAAAACTATTGACAATTATTTTTTATAATTCTATAATAGTGTCACAAAGTGTAGCGAAATGGGTCAAAGTGTCTCGTTTTTACATTATTTTAGAGTAAAGGAGTGTCGGTAGTGTTTTGTAGTCAGTTTTTACACAACTTAGATGAAAAGAACCGTTTCAAGATTCCGGCATCCTTGCGTGATGAGTTAGGTGTAAAGGCGTATCTCATCAAGTCACCCGATTCAGATACAAAATGTGTGTTCCTTTATTCCGAAAGTGGATGGAACGAGCTTTACAAGGAATTTAACCAAGGTGGCGAGCATAATCAAGAGAGGCGCCGTCTTGCAAGAAAAATTCTTTCCGGTGTTATTTGTGGCGAGGTAGACAAAGGCGGCAGACTTACTCTCAATGCAAGTCTTAAGGAGTACGCAGGTATTTCCGAGGCAGTGCAGATTGTTGGCAACAATAATCACATTGAGCTTTGGTCACCTGAAGAATGGGCTAAGGAAACCGAGATTTTCGAAAGTCAGTCCACAGATACCTTTAACATTAATTTCTAATAACTGCCTATGGATTTTAATCATATATCCGTTCTCCTTGAGGAGTCGGTTAATTCATTAAATATTAAGCCTGACGGTATCTACGTAGATTGTACTGCAGGTGGTGGAGGTCATTCGGCCGCAATACTCAGTCACCTTAACGAAAAGGGCAGAATGATTTTAATAGATCAGGATCCTGATGCTATAGAAACGGTAACAAACCGTTTTAAAGGTGACGGCAGAGTGACCGTTGTCCATAATAATTTTTGTAACTTTGCTGATATTTTAAGTAATATCGGCGTTGATTACGTAGACGGCGTAGTTGCCGATTTAGGTGTCAGCAGTCATCAGCTTGATAAAGCCGAGCGTGGCTTTTCTTTTCACAACGATGCACCTCTTGATATGCGAATGAGTCAAAGCGGCAAAAGTGCAAAGGACGTTGTAAATACTTATTCAGTAAAAGAGCTATATAACGTAATATCTCGCTACGGCGAGGAAAAGTTTGCCGATAGAGTAGCCAAGGCTATTGTTAACGCACGGGACAAGCAGTCAATAGAAACAACCTTGCAGTTAGCAGAAATTGTTTCAAATGCCATTCCCGCCAAATTTCGCAGGAACGGTCATCCTGCCCGCAAAACCTTTCAAGCAATTCGCATAGAGGTTAACGGTGAGCTTGACGTTTTAAAAAATACGCTGCCCGTAATATTCAGTAAATTGAACGTGGGCGGTGTAATGTCCATTATTACGTTTCACTCTTTAGAGGATAAAATCGTTAAGGATTATTTCCGTACTCTCAAAGAGGGTTGCACCTGTCCGAAGGATTTTCCCGTATGTGTTTGCGGCAATAAGCCAAAGGCAGTAGTAAAGTCCGGTGGAGTTAAGGCGTCAAGTAAAGAATTAGACGAAAATAACAGAAGCCGTAGCGCAAAGCTGCGTACGGCAACAAAACTATATTAATACGGAGTAAAATCCTGAAAGGAGGTAAATATGGCATACAGAGGCTCTGAAGCATACGACTTTTCTCTCTTTGAACCACAGGTAATACAGCAACCAAAGCAGCAGCCTCGCAAGGCAAACAACGCCAAGAGTGCCGATTTATCTCGCAAAGGCTCTGCTCAAAAGTCAAACGCAGTAAAAAAGACTGCTCCAAAATCAAACGCAGTAAAAAACATTGCTCCAAAATCCAACGTAGTAAAAAAGACTAATTCAGGCTCAACAGCACCAAAGAAGGCGCCTGCTCCAAAAACGGCACCAAACCGTAAGCCTATAGTTAGCCTTATGGATAGCTACGGCTTAGAGGTTGAACGCAACGCGCAGACTCTTGCCGTACCTTCATCGGTAAAGAAGTTCTTTTGCTTTGCCGTTGTGTGCACGTTCCTTTTGGTTGTTCTCCTTGTTATGAACGCAAGGTGCGACGTGCTTATGTCTGAAATCGCAGATATAGAAAATCAAATAGAAATCGCAGAAGGCGAAAACGTCAGACTAAACGCAGAATTAAGCAGTAAAATCTCAACAGATAAAATTGATGAATATGCAGTAGATGTTTTAGGAATGGTCAAGGCAGAAAATTATCAGATATATTACGTTGACCTTTCTGAAGGTGATGAAATAGTTCTTTCAGGCGAAAAAACAACACAAGAGGAGCCTGAGGTTACCAACAAAATCAAGGAGCTATTTGCATATATTTTCTGATGCAGTAATAAATTATATGAGAGTTGAGAATGCTCGACTCTCTTTTTTGCATAATATAGAACAGTTTTCTTGTCTCGGAAAATGGTAGCTTTATGGCTTTTTTGATGTTTTTCGATGCAAATTTACAAAAAATACACGTAATATAATTAGTGGAGAGATGTGATATGTCAAGAGTAACAACAGGCTTAAAGAAACGTTGCTTGGGCGCTATTGCCGTAATACTTGTATTAGGCTTTGGTATTGATATATTGCGTCTTTTTTATTTTCAGGTGCTTAAGTCTGAGGAGTATAAAATTCAGGCAGAGGCTCAACAGCTTAGCGATACCTTGATTTCTGCAGACCGTGGCGTTATATATGATGCCAATATGAACGTTTTAGCAGAAAGTGCGGCAGCCTGGCTTGTTTATATTAATCCCTCAAAAATCGAAGACGATACACAAGCGACTCTTATTGCAGAGGGCCTTGCAGAGATTTTTGGGGATACAAAAGCTGAAACTATTCTCAAAAAAATCAGCAACCGTGAATATAGCTACGTTAAAATTAAGGATAAAATTGCTTATAATATAAAAACTCAGGTTTCAGAGTTCGTAAAGGAAAACGATCTTTACGAGGTAATCGGTATTGATCCCGACACAAAGCGTTATTATCCCTTTGGCAATTTTGCATCCACCATTATCGGTATGACAAATAGCGATAATAACGGCAGAGCAGGTATCGAGCTTAAGTATAACGATACTCTCACAGGCACACCGGGACGTATCATTACTGCAAAGGATGCAAACAGTGGACTTATGCAGTCTAACTACGAAACAAGGTACGAGGCAGAGCAGGGCACAAGCCTTGTGCTGACAATAGATAAATCTATTCAGTATTATCTTGAAAAGGGACTTATACAGGCAGTTGAGGATAATGATGCTGAATCTGCATACGGTATTGTTATGGACGTTAATACAGGTGCTATTCTTGCAATGGCAACAATGCCTGATTATGATCTTAACGAGCCATCTGTTATTACGGACGAAAGTGTACTCGCAGAGCTCGAAAAGATTACCGACGAGGACGAATATGACGTTGCATATAACAATGCAGTTTTCCTTTCCTGGCGTAACAGAGCCATCAGTGATACCTACGAGCCCGGCTCCGTATTCAAGCTTTTTACTGCTGCGGCAGGTATTGAGGAAGGTGTTGTTGATTTAAACACAACCTATAATTGCGTTGGCTCAATTCAAGTTGCCGATAATAATATCCGTTGTCATAACCACGACGGTCACGGCACACAAACCTTAACAGAGGGCCTTAAGAATTCCTGTAACCCATTCTTTATTACTATCGGTCAGCAGTTGGGTACAGAGCGTTTTTATAAATATTTCGAAGCCTTTGGCTTTACAGGTAAAACAAACGTTGATTTACCTGCAGAGGCAGAGCCTGTTGCAGACGTTACTTATCACTCTGAGGAAAATATGGGCATATCTCAGCTTTCCTCAAGTGCCTTCGGTCAGACCTTCCAGGTAAGTGCAATTCAAATGATAACAGGTGTTTCCGCCATTGCAAACGGCGGCAAGCTTATGGAGCCGTACGTTGTATCCAAGAAGCTTGACCAGGATGGCAACACAGTATACGAGACTATTCCCGAGGTTAAAAGGCAGGTTATATCTGAAAGCACAAGTGAGACGCTTCTTTCTATGATGGAGGAGGTCGTTAGCGACGGTACCGGTAGGAATGCATATATTCCGGGCTATCGCGTAGCAGGTAAAACGGGTACCTCCGAAAAGCTTACAGTAGACGGTGAGTACATAGCATCCTTTGTGGGATGTGCTCCTGCAGATGATCCTCAGATTGCAGTTCTTATAATTATAGATGAGCCTCAGGGCGACGTGCACGGCGGTGGCGCTATTGCCGCACCTGTTGCAGGTGCCGTTATTGAGCAGACTCTTGAATATATGAACGTTGAGCCTGTATACACAGACGAGGAGCTTTCAAAGCTTAATGCAACTACTCCAAACGTTACCGGCTTGACTGTAGAAGGTGCAAAGTCTGCTCTTGAAAATCAGAATTTCTCTGCACGTGTTGTAGGTACGGGCGATACGGTTATTTCTCAGTATCCAATCAGTGGTCAAAGCATACCGATGAACGGTGTCGTTGTGCTTTACACAGAGGCAGAAACCTCTCAATCAACCTCTGCCGTTCCCGACCTTTCAGGCTTAAGTATAAGCGAAGCAAACAGAGTGGCAGTAAACGCAGGGTTTAATATCAGAGTTTCGGGTGCAGCCCTTGATAGTGAGGTTATTTCCTACAGGCAGAGTATCGAAGAGGGAACGCAAACGTCTCTCGGCTCTACGATAACAGTTTATTTCAAAACCACGTCAGGCGTTCAGGACGATTGACGATTATAAAAGGAGTGTAAAAAATGCTTTTATCCCAGCTTTTAAAGGACGTTCCTGTTCTGTCAGAGTATGAAGACAGAGAAATTTCCGACGTTACGGATAAAACAGGTACAATAAGCGTCGGCTGTGCCTTCGTTTGTGTTGTAGGTGCGCGTTTTGACGGTCATTCCTTTGCAAAAAACGCTCTTGAGGCAGGGGCAGCAGCCGTAATCGTATCAAGGGATATGGGACTCAAGGAGCAGATTATTGTCGGTAATACTCGCGAAGCGTATGCCTTAATGTGTAAAAATCTTTTCGGTAATGCAGTAGATAAGCTGACTCTTATAGGCATTACAGGTACAAACGGCAAAACAACAACTGCCTTCGTCATTAAAGATATTTTGAAGGCACTCGGTGTTGAAAGTGGCTTGATAGGTACCGTTAAAAATATGGTGGGGGAAAAAGAGTTTGCCACAGAGCTTACTACTCCCGATCCGTATGATATGCATAAGCTTTTCAAGATGATGGTAGACGACGGCATAAAGCATTGCGTAATGGAAACGTCCTCGCAGGCGTTCCATCAAATGCGACTTGCAGGAATAAAATTTTTTACAGGTGTTTTTACTAATCTTACACAGGACCATCTTGATTACCACGGTACAATAGAAGAGTACAAGGCTTGTAAAAAGACGCTTTTCCTCAATAGCAACAATATTGTTGTAAATGCAGACGATGAGGCGACTGCGTATATGACAGACGGTGTTTCAGCAGATGCCGTAACCTATGGCATCAACTGTCCTGCTAATTTAAAGGCGGAAAATATTGAATTTTTTGCAGACAGAGTTGAGTATACACTTAACGGCAAAAAGGTAATATTCAATATTCCGGGAAGCTTCTCCGTTTACAATTCCCTTTCTGCAATAGGTGCAGTTTGTTCTTTAGGCTTCAGCTTAGATAGTGTTATTGGAGCTGTGTCAAACGCAACCTCTGTAAAAGGCAGAATAGAGCTTCTTAAAACAGATACGCCTTTTGGTGTAATCATAGATTACGCTCATACGCCCGACGGTCTCGAAAAGGCTCTCAATGCCGTAAGAGGCTTCACAAAGGGCAGAGTTATTACTCTTTTCGGTTGTGGTGGCGACAGAGATAAAACAAAGCGTCCCAAAATGGGCAGAATGGCAACGGATTTATCGGATATCGTTATCGTAACAACAGATAATCCTCGCACAGAGGATCCTGATGAAATTATAAAGGATATCCTTATAGGTACGGTCGGCTCAAAGGCACAGGTTAAAACAATAACCGACAGAACCGAAGCAATAAGCTATGCCTTGAGTATTGCCGAGGCAGGAGATACGATTCTTCTTGCAGGCAAGGGCCACGAAACCTATCAGGTTATCGGCAAGGAACGTATCCATTACGACGAAAGAGAAATCGTTTCACAAATTTTAGGTAAATAATCACGGTGGTGACAGGGATGAAGGAGCTTTCCATTAAAGCTATAGCAGAATTCTGCGGTACACAAACAGAGCTTTCCGGATGTATAACAAAAATTTCAACGGATAGCAGAGACGTTGACGAGAATACGCTTTTCGTTGCACTTAAGGGCGAACGCTTTGATGCTAACGATTTTGTAGAGGACGTTTTGCAAAAAGGCGTAAAGGCAGTTGTGTGCAGTAAAAGAGTTTGCCAAGACGAAAGATTAATTGTAGTTGAGGATACAGGCAAGGCTCTCCTTCAGATTGCGCACGGCTACAGAAAAACCTTTGATATCCCCTTTGTTGCCTTGACGGGTAGCGTTGGCAAAACCACAACCAAGGGTATGGTTTATGCCGTTGTTAAGCAAAAATTCAACACCTTAAGAACTGCAGGTAACCTTAATAACGAAATCGGTGTACCAAAAACGCTTTTCTGCCTTGAAAAAGAGCATCAGGCTGCAGTAATTGAAATGGGTATGAATCATTTCGGAGAAATATCAAGGCTTTCCAAGACGGTGGAGCCTGATATTGCCTGTATCACAAACGTGGGCACTGCACATATAGAGAATTTAGGCTCTCGTGAAGGTATCCTTAAGGCAAAAACAGAAATTCTTCACGGTATGAAAAAAGGCTCTACTCTTATTGTTAACGGTGATAACGAGCTTTTGTCTGCATATACTAATGATGATTATAAAATCGTAAGATTCGGCATAGACGGAGCAGGGCTTGACGCCTTTGCAACAGACGTATCGCAAACGCCTTTCGGAAGCAAATTTACCATTAATTATAAGAGTGAAGCAGCACCTGTTACAGTAAACGAGGTAGGACTCCATAACATTTACAATGCCCTTTGCGCTATTTGTGTTGGTGTGGAGTTAGGCTACACCTTAACAGAAGCTGCCGAAGGCGTTAAATACTTTGAGTCTGAAGGTATGCGCCAGAAAATAACAGAGTTTAAAAATATGACCTTTATTGAGGATTGCTACAACGCAAATCTTGACAGTATGTGCGCAGCCTTGCAAACACTCAAAACCTTGAAAAAAACAAGGAGCATAGCCGTTCTCGGTGATATGCTTGAGCTTGGTGATTATAGTGATGAGGCTCACCGTATCGTAGGTGAAAAAGCAGTGGAAGCAGGCTGCGATATAGTTTTGACTTATGGCTCTGCAGCTTGCAATACAGCTCAAGCCGTAAGTAACTCCAATGGCTATTCGAGGCACTTTGATAACAAACAGAAATTAACAGATTATCTCTCCTCAATTCTTAAAGAAGGCGACACCGTTTTATTTAAGGGAAGCAGGGGAATGAAAATGGAAGAAATCTTTAATTATATATACGAAAATATGGCATAAAACTTGATTTTTCCCTTGTTTCAAGGTAGGATAAAAGTAGAGAAAGATTTATAAGGAGTACATAAAATGGATATTATTCTTGCTTGTCTTTTAGCAACGGTAATCGGCTTCGGAATTTCATTCGGATTAGGCTACGTTGTTATACCTTTTCTTCACAAATTAAAATTTGGTCAAACCATACTTGATATCGGCCCCAAGTGGCATAAGAACAAGCAGGGTACACCAACAATGGGTGGCATTCTCTTTATTGCAGGTACTGTAATTGCCTTCGTTGTTGTTATAATAATCGACAGAATTCTTGGTGGCGATATAATCGCATCCTTAGGTAATTCTGCAGAAGGCTCTCAACTGCTTTCTCAGGTTGACTCCGTTCAGGTAGCATCCAAGAGGATAAAGCTTTGGGCAGGTCTCGTTATGGCTTTAGGTTTTGCTTTTATCGGCTTCCTTGATGATTATATTAAAGTTGTAAAAAAACGTAACTTAGGTCTTACCATTAAGCAAAAAACTGTTTTGCAGGTTATTCTTATGGTGGCGTATTTACTTGCACTTTTTATCAATGATCCCACAGGTGCAATGTTTATACCCTTCATCGGTATGGTAGAAACAAAGTTCTTCTTCTGGCTTATAGGCTTTGCAGTAATTTATGCCACAACAAACGCCGTAAACTTTACAGACGGTGTAGACGGTCTTTGTGGCTCAGTTACACTTACTGCGGCAATCAGCTTCATTGCTATTGCAGCTCTTCGCAATTGCTTCGGCATAAGCCTTATGGCAGCAGCGCTTGTAGGCTCTCTTGCAGGCTACCTTATCTGGAACTGGCATCCTGCAAAGGTTATGATGGGTGACCTGGGCTCCATGTTCCTCGGTGGTCTTATTGTGGCATTCTCCTATGCCGTAGACTGTCCTTTCATAATTTTACTCGTGGGCATTATTTACGTTATTGAGTTTGGCTCCGACGTGCTTCAGATCGGCTACTTTAAACTGACTCACGGTAAAAGAATATTTAAAATGGCTCCTATTCACCATCACTTTGAAATGTGTGGCTGGAAGGAAGTTAAAATAGTTAAGGTTTTCAGTGCAATAAATCTTATAGGTGGAATTATTGCAATTGCTCTCGTTTACTTCGGCAGACTTCAGTAAACAAAAAAATAATAAATCGCATAACAAATTACAGTAATAAACTACAGAAACAAACTACAGAAATAAACTACAGAAAGGTGTGCTTGTATGCCAACTAAAAAAACGGCAAAAGAGATATTTGTCAAAAACGGTATGGACATTCCGTTTTTTGTAATAATGCTTGTTGTTTTGGCAGTAGGTCTCGTAATGCTCCTTTCTGCAAGCTCCATATATTCCTTTCATTATACGGAAAACGGCGATAGCCTTTATTATTTCAAAAAACAGGCAGGCGTTGCAGTTGTCTTCGTTTTAGTTATAGCAGTATTTTCTCGCTTTAATTACAGACTCCTGAAGCCCTTGTCTCTCGTCTGTTGGATTGGATCCATGGTTCTCTTGTTTATCACCGTTTTAAAAGGTGGAGGAGAAATTAACCGTTGGATGTACATCGGTCCCATTGGCTTCCAGCCATCAGAGTTCGCAAAGCTTTTTCTCATAATTTATTGTGCAACAGGTCTCGACAAGGATCACAAAAAGCTTTTGAGTGATGCACCGTCAAAGGCAGGCTGGGCAGTAAAGCTGAGTGAATTGACGAACGGTGCCATTAAGGTAAAGGCGTCAACAACCTCGTTTTTCTACTACGCATTTATCATAGCCTTAACTGCAGGTATGGTTTTAATAGGTAGCCATCTTTCAGGTGCTATTCTTATATTGCTTATCGGTGTTACAATGCTCTGGATAGGTGAGGGCAAGGCTCGTTGGTTTGTTATTGGTGGCATTGTTGCCGCAGTTGTTTTAGTTTACGTTATATATAATTACGAGGATTTACCTCTCAAGGATTATATGATTGAGCGTATCAGAGCGTGGCTCATTAAGGATTATGAGCCTGACGATGCCCGTTGGCAGATAAATCACTCCTTGTATGCCTTAGGCTCAGGTGGTCTCCTTGGTGCAGGTATCGGCAACTCAAAGCAAAAATATCTTTACGTTTCCGAGTGTCACACAGACTTTATTTTCTCCATTATCGGTGAAGAGTTAGGCTTTATAGGCTGCGTTCTTATTCTCGTACTTTTTGCACTCCTTATTTGCAGAGGAATTTATATAGGAATGAGAGCTAAGGACAGATTCGGCGCTCTTCTCGCTTTCGGTATGACTGCACAGCTTGCTTTGCAGGTTGTGTTCAATATAGCAGTTATTACAGACACAGTTCCCAATACAGGTATCCCTCTTCCTTTCTTCAGCTACGGTGGTACTGCTTTGATGATTACCCTTGCAGAAATGGGTATCATTCTCTCCGTATCACGTCAGGCAGATTTAAAACGAGTTTATTCCTTAAAGAAGAAAAAAACAGAAACCAAATAAAAAGGACGGTGTGATTTATGAAGGTTTTAATAGCAGCAGGTGGCACAGGTGGTCACGTTAACCCTGCACTTGCAATAGCAGGTGAAATTAAAAAGAGGCATCCTGAAGCAGAAATATGCTTCGTTGGCACAAGTGATAGAATTGAGGCAAAAATTGTTCCTGCAGCAGGTTATCCTTTAAAAACAATTGAAATTAGTGGCTTCAAAAGAGGCTTTTCTCCGTCAGATATAAAGGCAAACGTTAAAACTGTTATAA
>X40_Bactrian_Camel__coassemble_133_pt1 | contig 13785 bp, 5 predicted proteins | sample X40_Bactrian_Camel__metabat2_low_PE_002 | metagenome-assembled genome bin X40_Bactrian_Camel | reverse complement strand
TTTTTACCTGTTAAGCCCCATAAGTTTATTTAAATGTTGAAATTATGAAAATAAATTTGTTTTATACTACGAACAAACCTTATCTTGAGTATGCCTTTGAGAAAAAACAGCATCTGTAAAAACTTGAGTTTTTACAGATGCTTTTCTTTTGTAGTATTAGCCTTTATACAGGCGGTAACACATCTTACCTCTGCACAACCTTTAAAAAGAAGTGTTTTTGTGCATTCGTCAAGGGTACAGCCTGTTGTTTTTATGTCATCACAAAGAAGGATGCGCATATTGTCAATATTGGCGCTCTCCTCCTCGTTATATGATATGGCTCCCAAAAGATTTCCTGTTCGCATTATTGAGGGAAGGGCATGTTGGTTATTCGTTTTGTAATCCTTCTTCAAAAGATTATAACAAGGGATATTCAGCTCCTCGGCAATTTTCTCTGCCAATAGCTGAGCTTGGTTGTAGCCACGCTCTTCTTCATCATCCTTGTGCATAGGCACAAAGGCGCAGCAATCAAAATATAAGCCCTCATATCGTTTATGAACACATTGCACCATATCGTGAGCGAGTCCGCCTACAATAGCAGAAAAATCGCTGTGCTTGAGAGTCAACACAGACTTTTTCGGAGCGCCTTCATAGTAATACGGAGCACAGACGCTTTCGTAAAAGTGCTTCTTTTCAGATTTGTCGCACGCAAGCTTACTGCAACCGCAATTGAAGCATATTTCACCGTCAATTGTGTGTATATCCTCACAACAATCAGCGCATATTTCCTCTCTTATATCGCAAACCTTGTTACAAAATCTGCATCGCTTTGTAAAAATAAAGGATAATATATATTCCTTAAGCTTCTTAATATCCATTATCCGTTCTCCTTAAGGAAATAGGCGAGGGCAGAATATCTTTTCGCTTTTTTATCGTTTTGCGTCATATCGTATACGGTTTGTGCAGAGCCTACCGTTACAAGCAGCTCCTTTGCTCTCGTTACTGCAGTATATAAAAGATTTCTGTAAGCAAGATTAGGCACAATGCCTATTGTGGGAAGCACAACGGCTTTAAATTCGCTACCTTGACTTTTGTGTACCGTAATTGCATACGCTAACTCAATATCATCTAATAATTCTGCAACGATATTTGCAACTCTGCCGTCAAAATTCACGGTGCAAACGCCGTTTTGCAAATTAATCTGAGTAAGTATGCCAATATCACCGTTAAAGATGCCCTTGCCTTTTTCGTCCTTGCTTTCCCATTCCACGTCGTAATTATTTTTCACCTGCATAACCTTGTCACCAACACGGAAAAGCTTACTGCCAACAGTTACCTGCTTTTTTTCTTCGTCAGGCGGATTGAGGGCATCCTGAAGGAGCTTATTTAAATTGTGGGTACCGGTTTCACCTTTTTTGGACGGTGTAATTACCTGTATATCAGAGAAAGGATCCCAGTTATATGCAGTAGGTAGCCTTGAGGCACACAGGTCTACAATCGTCTGAGATGAAAGGAAGGCTGATGGCTTTTCCATATGGAAAAAGTCCTTGCCGTCGTTTGCAAGATCGGGATTTTCGCCACCGACGATTTTGTGGGCGTTTGTAACGATTTTACTTTCCATTGCCTGACGGAAAACTTGCGAAAGGCACACGATAGGAAGCATATCTGAAACAATAAGATCCTGAAGCACGTTACCTGCGCCAACAGGCGGAAGCTGGTCACTGTCGCCAACAAGAATAAGTCTGCAGCCAAGAGGCAGTGCATCAAGCAGGCTTGCAAACAGATGTATATCGACCATAGACAGCTCGTCTAATATCAACGCATTGCAATCGAGAGGATTTTCTGCATTGCGACGGAAAACAGGTCTGTCGTCCTCGTCCCATTCCACCTCTAAAAGACGGTGTATGGTTTTTGCCTCCATTCCCGTAACCTCGCTCATTCTTTTTGCGGCTCTGCCTGTAGGCGCCGCAAGAGCAATATCAAGATGCTGACGCTCAAAAATGTTTATTATACCCTTAATAGTGGTAGTTTTACCTGTACCCGGACCGCCTGTAAGCACAAGCAGACCTTTTTTGGCTGCCGTGGCAATTGCAAGTCTTTGTTGAGTTTCATACTTGATATTGTTAATACGCTCTGCGTATTCTATCCAGTCTGCAAGCTGAGGAGCAGACGGTGGAGGAAAGCTTGCAATGATATTAATTCTGTCGGCAATTTTCCTTTCGGCAATGAATGCAGACGGCAGGAAAACAAATTCCTTTCCGTCAAAATTATACGCCTTAAGCTGTGCCGTATTAATAAGTGAATCTATTGTAATATCAATTTCATCCGGGGAAACGGATAATAATTCTGAGGACGGCTTGAGAAGCTTTTCTCTCGGTATGCAGGTATGACCTCTGTTAGAGGAGTTGTATCTCATAACGTGCAAAATACCCTCACGTATTCTGAAATCGGGCAAAGGCTTTTTTGGTAATTTGCTTTCAATAACCTCTGCTCTTTCAAAGCTGATGCCCAGACCCATAGAGCAAAGGGCATAGGGATTTTCTTCAATTTTTTCCACAGCCTTTATGCCAAGCTTTTTGAACAAACGCATACATTCTGCAGGAGTAAAATCATATTTTTCAAGACCGAGCATAACAGACCTTAAGGCAGATTGCTTTTTAAATTCCTCGCTTATAGCCTTTGCCTGATCTTCAGATATACCCCTTATTGATGCAAGTCTTTCAGGCTCGTTTTCTATAACGTAAAGTGTATCTGCGCCAAATTTTTCTATAATATTTGTAGCTTTTTTCGGGCCGATGCCCTTTATTATGCCTGAGGCAAGATACTTAAATATCTGGTCAGTAGTTTCGGGCATAGCTCGGCTAAAGGCAGACACCTTGAACTGTCTGCCAAAGGATGGATGTATTGTAAAGGTGCCTGTTAGCGTCACCGTCTCTCCGGCAGAAATGCCCGGCATAACACCAACGGCAGTTAGCAGCTCGTTATTGAGAGAAACGTCTATTACCGTCCAACCGTTTCCTTCGTTACGGAAGGCAATATCTTCAACTATACCTGTAATTTTTTCTTCTGTGTTAAGCATTTTCACTGACTCCTGAAAAAGATTACGTATATTTTAACATAATATAAAAATAATTGCATTATTTTTGGTAGATATTTTTTGTTTTTAAAATTGAAATATAGTCTGTCCTATGATAAGATTAAATTAATATGGGTAAAGGCGGTGCTTTTTTATGAAATATATCATTGATAAGGTTAACCATTGTAATTTTAAGTCCTACGAAACAGGCAGAATGGCTCCGAGAGCGTATTGTATTCCCCACAAAAAGCTTAAGGATGCAAAAGCAGCGGATTACAAAACGGAGCGTTACAACAGTGACGTTGTTACCATTCTTTCAGGGGAATGGGATTTTAAGTATTACAAAAAGAAATCAAAGGTACCAAATACTATTGATACCTCAAAAATAAAGTTCGATAAAGTGAATATTCCGTCAACCTGGCAAAGAACAGGCTATGAAATTCCTGAATATATCAACACGCCTTACGGCTTTGATAACCGTAAGTTTGGTGGTGAATGGGGTAAAGGCGTGCGTCCACCGGAGCTTCCTGAGGATTTTTCCTGTGGTATGTACCGTAAATTTATAGAAATTACCGATAAAACCAAGGAGTATATCATTACCTTCCTTGGCATTACGCCTTGTGTGGATTTATACGTGAACGGAATTTTCGTAGGCTTCGGTGAGGGCTCTCACAACTCTTATGAATTTAATATTACAGAGTACCTTAAGGAAGGCAACAACGAAATTCTTGCAGTAGTTTACAAGTGGAGCATCGGCTCCTATCTTGAGGCACAGGATATGTTCAGAGAAAACGGCATTTTCAGAGACGTGCTTCTTTATTCCTACGAAAAAACTTATATTAACGATTTTCAGGCAATCGCTTCAAAAAACGGCAAGAAATATGACCTTAATATTAAGGCAGACGTTATTGGTGCGTTCAAAAATACTACCGTAAAAGCATCTCTTTATGACGGAAAGACTCTTGTTTCAGAGGGCGATTGCGTTGTGGGCAAAAACACGGCAATTTCCTTAAAGAAGCTTGAGGTTGATGAGTGGAGTGCAGAAATTCCACGTCTTTATGAATTATATATTACTCTTTACAACGGCAAAAAAGAGGTAATGTCAATCCGTCAGTACGTTGGCTTCAAGAATATTAAAATCGACGGCACAACCTTCTACTTTAACTCAAAGAAAATCAAGCTGAAGGGCGTAAACCATCACGATACCCACGAAACAAAGGGCTATTGCCAGAATTTTGAGGATCTTGAAAAAGACGTTCAGCTTATGAAGGAGTATAACGTTAACTGCGTAAGAACCTCACATTATCCGCCTGATCCTTTCTTTCTTGAGCTTTGCGATCACTACGGTCTTTACGTTATTGATGAAGCAGATATAGAAACTCACGGCCTTTGGAATCTCGACTGTCCTGAGGATATGATCAGCCACGATTTAAAATGGGCACCAAGATATATGGACAGAGTGCGCAGAATGTACTTCCGCGACAGAACTCATCCGTCTATTATTATGTGGAGCCTCGGTAACGAGTCAAAGGGCTACAAGTGTCACGATAAGTGCTACAAAATGCTTAAGGATTTAGGAACGGATATTCCCGTTCATTACGAAGGCGTTACACATACAAAGCGTCAGCATTACGATGTTTATTCCCAAATGTACACTCATCAGGACGTTATGAAGCAAATAGGCAGACGTAAAAACGGCAAATCCTTTAACGAGGTGCCCTTCTTCCTTTGCGAATACTGTCACGCTATGGGCGTAGGTCCCGGAGCCCTTGAGGAATATATGCAGATATTCTATTCCGACGATATTTTCCTTGGCGGTTGTATATGGGAATGGGCAGACCATACCGTAAGGCATATTAACGACGGCTTCCCTTGGGAATATACCTATGGTGGCGACCATGGTGAGCCTCTTCACGACGGTTGCTTCTGTGTTGACGGTCTTTTCTATCCCGACCGCACACCGCACACAGGCGCATATAATATGAAAACTATTTACAGACCGTTAAGAGCAACGCGTCTTGCAGGTAATAAGCTTTCAATTATCAACACAAACCGATTCCTTTCATCTGAGGGTACAGAGGTTTATTGGGAATATCAGGTAAACGGAGAAATCGTAACCTGTGGCTCCTTTGATACAGATATTGCCCCTGAAAAAGAGGCTACTTATAAGCTCGATATACCAAAGGTGGATTACGATAAAAACACATATCTTAATCTTACTTACCTTGAGGGCGACTTTGTTGTTGCATCAGAGCAGCTTACTCTGTCGGAAAATCAGCTTCCGCAGCCAGTTTTAGAGTCAGGAAAAATATCTATGATTTCCGATGGTGAAACAATTGCCGTTAAGTATCCCGAGGGTAGCATAGAATTCTCCGAGGAAACAGGCGAGGTGCTTTCCTACAAGGCAAACGGTGTATCTGTTCTCAACAAAGCACCTGTTTCTCACAAGGGCTTCCTTCTTAATTTTGTCCGTGCTTACGTTGATAACGACAGACAGGATGAAGCTAAATGGGATGAGCATAATCTCAGGAATCCTAAAATCGTTCTTGAGGATTTGAGCGCCGAGGTTAAGTCAGGCGTTGCCTCTGTAAGCGAATTCTTTACAGTTTACGGCAAAGAGGACGTGCTTTTTAATGCAAACGTTCTTTATATAATCGGTGCAAACGGTGTGCTTGATATTGAGGTTTGCGTTGCACCTGTCAAGGAAAGCACAGAGCAGATTTACGATATTCCTCGTCTCGGTCTTACCTTTGAGGCAGACAAACGCTTTAACCAAATTGAGTATTTCGGCAGAGGCGAAAAGGAAAACTACTGCGATTTTAACGCTCACGCTCCTATTGGTATTTACAAATCCTCAGTTAAGGATCAGTATGAGCCGTATATACGTCCGCAGGACAATATGAACCATTCAGACGTTTCATATCTCAAGCTCCTTAGTGATAAGGGCGAAGAGGTATATATCTGCTCCGACAGACGCTTCAACTTTAACGTTCATAACTTTACTCAGGAAACTCTCTTTAAAGCAAATCATAGAGAAGATATTGTTGACGAAAAAACAACCTTCGTTACTCTTGACGGCTTCACAAGAGGTACAGGCACAGGCTCCTGTGGACCGAGAACCTTACCTGAATATTGTATAGACGCTTCAAAGGAGCTTACCTTTAACTTTATTATTTCTCCCAAAAAGGTGGACTGATTATGGCAAGAATTGCATTCCCTCGTTGCAAACAAATTTCTTTTGACGATAAAGAGTTTAAAAAATTAATGGCTGTTCGTCGCAGATGCTTCTGCGATGAACAGAACGAAAAGCCATCATTTATAAAAAATGAAAAGGATGCACAGGGCATCCACGTCGGATATTATCTTGGTGATGACGTTGTAGGCTGCGGCAGTGCCTATAATCTTGGCAACGGCTTTTTTGAGCTTTCCTTCGTTGCAGTAGACAAGGCTTACCGTCGCTTCAAGGTTGGCTCCGAGATAATTGACGAGCTCAGAAGACTTTCAAAGGAGCAGGGCGCAGCTCAGCTTGTTTGCGAGGCAACAGTTGAAAACATTGATTTCTTAAAGGCAAACGGCTTTCCTTATGAAAACGTTTCGTTTCTTAAAAACGGCAAAAGCTACATAAATTTCAGGCAGAATCTCATTTTTGACGGTGCAGAGTGGCTCACCTTTAATGATGAAAAACACGCCGTTATTGCAAAGCAGGAATTCTATCTTGAAAAGAAGGAAAAAACAGAGCTTTACGTTTCCGGTTTAGGCTTCTGCTACGTTTATATAAACGGCAAATGTATAAGTGACAGAGTTCTTGCTCCTGCGTGGACTAATTACAAGAGTCACGATACAGCGTCAATGAATTACCCTATATACGACAGAATGACAAACCGCATTCTTTATGAAAAAATTGACGTTACCAAATTCCTTAAAAAAGGCAAAAATACTATCGTTTTTCATATCGGTGGTGGCTGGTTCTGTCAGGACGAATGTCCAAACGAGGGCGTAAAGCCATACGGCACCTTGAAGCTTATTTATAAGCTTTGCCAAGGGGAAAACGTTGTTTCAAAGAGTGATAATACTTTGAAATACAGACCATCCTACGTTACAAAGGCAAATATTTATTACGGAGAGATTCATGATTATCGTCTTGGTGGATACGATTTCTCTGAGTATAATTGTGATACAAGCTGTTGGAAATACGCTCAGGTAGCAGATATGTCCTCAAGTCTCCTTGATGAGCAGACTTGCACTCCGGATAAGGTTATCAGAACAATAAAGCCAAAGCGCATTGTTCACAGAGGCGACTATTCTATTTACGATTTGGGTGAAAATATTTCAGGCTACCCTGTAATTAATTTCATTGGCAAAAGCAGAGCAAACGAGGTATGTCACCTTCGCTATGCAGAAAATCTTTACGAGGACGGTGCACCAAGCTTTGAGTCTGCAGGCTGGGAAAACAGAATTCAGGCAGACACCTTCTTCCACGATGGTAACGTTAAGGATATTCATCCTCTTTTCACCTGGCACGCCTGCCGCTATATTGAAATAATCGGCGCAGAGGTTAAGGAGTACAAGGTTTGCCATACGGACATTAAGCCTATTGTCAAATTCAAATCCTCAGAGCCTACAATCCAATGGATTTACGATGCGTTTATAAGAACCCAGCAGTCAAATACACACGGCTGTGTTCCTTCCGACTGTCCTCACAGAGAGCGTCTTGGTTATACAGGTGACGGTCAGCTTACTGCAGATACTGTAATGCTTTGCTTTGATGCAGAAAAAATGTATCGCAAATGGATACAGGATATTGCCGACTGTCAGGATATCTTTACAGGTCACGTTCAGCACACGGCACCATTCTATGGTGGTGGTGGCGGTCCCGGAGGCTGGGGCGGCGCAATGGTTTTTGTGCCATATAGCTTCTATAAGGCATACGGTGATAAGGAGCTTGTAAAAAAATATTATAAAAATATGCTCTCATATCTTGATTATATGCAAGACCATAGCGAAAACGGTCTTGTAGTAAGAGAGGAGCGTCTTGGTTGGTGCCTTGGTGACTGGTGTTCACCGGACAATAAAAATCTTATACCCATTCCTTTTGTTAACACGTATTTCTATATAAGAGCAATTAAAGAGGTTATTGAGCTTTCAAAGGTAATCGGTGAGCCTACAAAGGAGCTTGAAGCAAGACTTAAAAAGGTGGAAAAAGCCTTCCTCAATAAGTATTACGACAAAAAGACCTGCACCTTCGCAAAATCTGTTGAGTCAGCAGATGCCTACGGCTTTGATTTGGGCTACGGCAACGAAAAAACCTTAAAGGCAATTGTTGATAAGTACGAAAAGCTTGGTGAGTTTGATACAGGTATTTTCGGTACAAAGCTTCTCATAAAAACTCTTTGCGAAAACGGTCACAAGGATTTAGCCTTTAAGCTTCTTTCAAGCAAAAAGGAAAACACCTTCTACAACATGAAAAAGCACGGCGCTACTACACTTTGGGAAAATTGGAACGGCGAAGCCTCTCATTCTCACCCAATGTTCGGTGCAGTTGTAGAGTATATTGTTAAGTATTTTAACGAGGCAAAATAAAGCATTTCAAAAAACACTTGCAATATATTATAATATATGTTATTATGTCCCCGTATGAAAAGGCATTGATGAAGACAGTAGTCTTTTTGCAGAGTCAAAGCGAGTCGGGGACGGTGTAAGCCCGATACAATGCAAACTGATGAAAATCACTTCGGAGCTGAGGGCTGAAATAGCAGTAAGCCTCTCCGGTTGTTCACCGTTAACGGAACGGCGTATGACGGTACGCTTGTATTATAGGTGGTTAACAAAGCTATGCAATTGGTCTTTGTCCTGTATACAGGGCAAAGACCATTCTTTATTTTAATTATAAATTTGGAGGTAATTAAATGTACGATCCAATTTCCCCAAACGTAAATTTCGTTGAACAGGAAAAACAAATTGAAAAATTCTGGCGTGACGAAAAAATCTTCGAGAAAAGCATCGAGGAGAGAAAAGACGGCACACCATACGTTTTCTACGATGGTCCACCAACTGCAAACGGCAAGCCTCATATCGGTCACGTTTTAACTCGTGTTATTAAGGATATGATTCCTCGTTACCGTACAATGAAGGGCTGTATGGTTCCTCGTAAGGCGGGCTGGGATACACACGGTCTTCCCGTTGAGCTTGAGGTAGAAAAGCTTCTTGGCCTTGACGGTAAAGAGCAGATTGAGGAATACGGCCTTGATCCTTTCATCGGTCACTGTAAGGAAAGTGTTTGGAAATACAAGGGTATGTGGGAGGATTTCTCACGTACAGTTGGCTTCTGGGCAGATATGGATGATCCATACGTAACCTATCACAATGAATTTATTGAGTCAGAGTGGTGGGCACTTAAGCAGATTTATGAAAAGAATCTTCTTTACAAAGGCTTCAAAATCGTTCCTTATTGCCCTCGTTGTGGTACTCCTCTTTCCTCTCACGAGGTAGCACAGGGCTACAAAACAGTTAAAGAGCGCTCTGCAATTGTTCGCTTCAAGGTAGTAGGTGAGGATGCATATTTCCTCGCATGGACCACAACTCCGTGGACACTTCCTTCAAACGTTGCACTTTGTGTAAACCCATCAGACACCTATTGCAAGGTTGAAGCGGCAGACGGCTTCACTTATTATATGGCAGAGGCACTTCTTGACAAGGTGCTCGGCAAATTAGCAACAGATGACGCTCCTGCATACAAGGTGCTTGAAACCTACGTTGGTACCGACCTTGAAAATAAAGAGTACGAGCCACTTTTCGATTACGTAAAGCCTCTTTGCGAGAAGCAGGGTAAAAAAGGCTTCTTTATTACTGCAGATAATTACGTTACAATGACAGACGGTACAGGTATCGTTCACATTGCACCTGCATTCGGTGAGGATGACGCAAAGGTTGGCAGACGTTACGATTTACCCTTCGTTCAGCTTGTTAACGGCAAGGGCGAAATGACTGCTCCTACACCATACGAAGGTACCTTTGTTAAAAAAGCAGATCCTCTCGTGCTTGTTGATCTTGAAAAGGCAGGTCTTCTTTTCGATGCTCCAAAGTTTGAGCACGAATATCCACATTGCTGGAGATGCGACACACCTCTCATTTACTACGCAAGAGAATCATGGTTTATTAAAATGACAGAGGTTAAGGATGACCTTATCCGTAACAATAATACAATTAACTGGATTCCCGAAAGCATCGGTAAAGGACGTTTTGGCGACTGGCTTCAGAACGTTCAGGACTGGGGTATTTCAAGAAACAGATATTGGGGTACACCACTTAACATTTGGGAATGTGAATGTGGTCACCGTCATTCAATCGGCTCTATTGAAGAGCTTAAGTCAATGAGCTCAAACTGTCCTGAGGAAATTGAGCTTCACAGACCATATATTGATGCAGTTACAATTAAGTGTGACAAGTGCGGCAAAGAGATGCACCGTGTTCCTGAAGTTATTGACTGTTGGTTTGACTCAGGAGCAATGCCTTTTGCTCAGCACCACTATCCATTTGAGAACAAGGACCTTTTTGAGTCGCAGTTCCCTGCAGACTTCATTTCAGAGGCAGTTGACCAGACTCGTGGTTGGTTCTACTCTCTCCTTGCAATTTCAACACTTATTTTCAATAAGGCACCATATAAGAACGTTATCGTTCTTGGTCACGTTCAGGATGAAAACGGTCAAAAGATGAGCAAATCAAAGGGTAACGCAGTTGATCCTTTCGATGCACTCGAAAGCTACGGTGCAGATGCTATCCGTTGGTATTTCTACACAAACTCTGCTCCATGGCTTCCTAACCGTTTCCATGGCAAAGCCGTTGTAGAAGGTCAGCGTAAGTTTATGGGTACACTTTGGAATACCTATGCATTCTACGTGCTTTATGCAAACATTGATAAATTTGATCCAACAAAATATAATCTTGAGGATTGTAAGCTTACAGTAATGGACAAATGGCTCCTTTCAAAGCTTAACTCCATGGTTAAAACTGTAGACGAAAATCTTGCAAACTACAAGATTCCTGAGGCTGCAAAGGCTCTTCAGGAGTTTACAGACGAAATGAGTAACTGGTACGTTCGCCGTGGTCGTGAGCGTTATTGGGTACAGGGTGAAACAGAGGACAAGACTGCAGCATATATGACTCTTTATACTGCACTTGTTACAACTGCAAAAACTGCAGCACCAATGATTCCGTTTATGGCAGAAGCTATTTACAGAAATCTTGTTTGCAACGTTGACAAGTCTGCACCTGAGAGTATTCACCTTTGCTCATTCCCTGAGGTAGACGAAGCTCTTATTGATAAAGACCTTGAAAAGAATATGGATGAGGTTGTTTCCATTGTTGTTCTTGGTCGTGCAGCAAGAAACGGCTCAAATATGAAAAACCGTCAGCCTCTTAACACAATGTACGTTCAGTGCGATAAAAAGGTAGAGGGCTACTTTACAGATATTATTCGTGAAGAGCTTAACGTTAAGAACGTTGATTTTATTGAGGATGCATCTGCTCTCGTTTCATACGTGTTCAAGCCTCAGCTTCGCACAGTTGGTCCAAAGTTTGGTAAGCAGCTTGGTGAAATCAGAGCAGCCCTTGATGCACTTGATTCATCTGCAAAGGCAACTCTTGATGCAGAGGGCAAGCTTACTCTTGACCTTCCGAGTGGTGCAGTTGAGCTTCTTACAGAGGATATTCTTCTTGAAACAAAGCAGAAGGAAGGCGTATTTACAGTATCCGACAGAGGCGTTACAGTTGCTCTTGATACTGCGCTTACACCTGAGCTTATTGAAGAAGGCTTCGTAAAAGAGCTTATCAGCAAGATCCAGACAATGCGTAAGGATTCCGATTTCAACGTTATGGACAGAATCAACGTTACTCTTTCAGGTAACCAAAAGATTTTTGAAATCGCAAAGAATAACGAAGCAGCTATTTCAACCGTAGTTCTTTCCGATACTATTGCTGAAGGTGATGGAAACGGTAAGGAATGGGATATTAACGGCGAAAAAGTAATTATCTCTGTTAGTCGAGTTTAATATTTGGCGAATAACATTGCCTCGCTCCCTCGCTGTATACTAATACAGCTTCGGTAGCGAGGCTTCGTTCTTCATCCAAATCTTAAACTCTTGGTTGAATCGTAATTTTGGCGAAAATAAAATTACTAATATGCCTGTCAATATCCAATAACTGAAAATTTAATGTGAAAACGAGCTGAAACAGATTTCTGTTTCAGCTCGTTTTGTTGTAAATTTTAAAAAACGGTTATTTTTTTGGAATCATAAAAACGTTTCCTTGGTAATCATCAGCTGTGCTGTCTTTAAATTCTACCATAACGTAGATGGCGTTATTGTTACCTATAAGGTAGTGAGTGTAGCCGTCATCAAAATATTTTTGGATTTCTTTTTTGTCGGTTACTTCTTTTATTGGCACGTTGTCATAAGGTTCAACATTTATAAGGAAAAGGAAGTTGGAGTTAAATAATGGTTGTGTCAATTCAAAAACGTTATCAGTATTGAAATTTTTGTGATTCCATTTTTTTAATTCCTGAAAATCTGCAACGTAGATTTTTTTAATTTCTTTTTCTTCTGTCAGAGTCTGCGTTAAATCATATTTTTCAAGAACGGCGATTGTTTTTTTCATAGAATCGTAAATTGGTATTGTGATGAAAAACTCGTGAGTATTTGAGTTTTCGTAATCGTTTTTGATACATACCGGTTGATTCAGGTATGTTGTAAAACTAATTTTACCTAAAGATTTTGCAGTTGGTCTGAACCATTCTTCAGTATCAAAAAGGAGTAAATCATCAAGCACCGCTTTACGTAGTTCGTAAGACTGTTCTTTTGTTAACGAAGGAGCAACGTCTGTTTGTACGTTGTATTTTGATTTAAATTCAATTTTAGAACTTTCCATTACAACTTCAACAGGTTCTTTTGGTTTTTCCATATCTTCTGTAATGATATAGTTAGCCTCAGGTAGAAGGTAACCTTTTATAATATTTCGGGATGCATCGCTTTCCCATAACGCAAGAGTTTTTTCAATAGTTGAATTACTAAGGTAAGTATATTCTCTGTGTACAGATTCGCCATTTTTCAGAATATATTGTATTTCTATTCTTGAAACACTCTCTGTTTTTCTGTCTTCAAGAATATTTTTGTGGATATCAAGCACAAGCTCAATATCATTTGGTGAATCAATCATAACAGTTGAGCCGTATGACGGATAATGGTTATCAAGAAAAGATGTGTAATCTGTAGTAGGTAAAAAGTTTGAAAACGGATGAGATATGCTTATTGACTCAATTTCAGAAACCGTTGGTAACGTGTTGAAAGTACCAAAGATACCTGTTAACCCAATTAAACTTATTACACCGATTATTAACGTTATTGAACCGCCTGCAGCAAGTGCAACCTTGAAGCGCTTAAAGGTGAAATGAATAACAAAATTGCAAAGCAAAGCACCTGCAAAGCCTAACAGTACAGTTGATATTATGGCGATAGTTGTAATCTTTTTGTTTATAAGCGGATAAAAATAGCCACGAATCATTTCAAAACCAAAGTAAGAAAATAATAATGGTACTGATAAAGAAATTACGTAAACAATACCTGTTTTTGCACCTTTAAATCCACTTGTTTCAGGTTTATAACGTTTTTCAAAATATTTTTTTGTTACAAATAATATAGCAACTGCAATAACAATCCAAACAGACGTTGCAATTATTC